>ERZ869936.1202-NODE-1202-length-19588-cov-7.053448_pt1 | contig 19588 bp, 9 predicted proteins | sample MGYA00520876_ERZ869936 | MGnify/ENA primary metagenome ERZ869936 (study PRJEB32218, sample SAMN09650985) | biofilter metagenome | isolation source: enrty point of leading RO module | place: Saudi Arabia: Thuwal, RO plant located on Red Sea | collected 2016-02-17 ...
TTTTAGCGTTAGGATCAATTGATTTTTTCATAGCTACAACAAAGTGTTGTGCTGTTCTAGCGTCTGATCTTCTTTCAACACTGTTTTTAGCTCTTCTATTTAGTCTTTGTAAGGACTCTTTACTAAACACGTCACCAAAAACAGTACCATCTTTTATATGCTTTACAGGGTAGAAATCGTCTTTACCAAAGTTTGCTATAGTATAATATCTATTAGCCAAAGCATTATCACCAGCTTGATAACCTCTAGCCATTAGCGATCCCATAGGTATCTGCTTGTCCATAGTTTCTGGTATAATAGCAACTTCATATTTAGACATTAACTTTTTAAGATCTGCTTTTGTTTTACCGTTATTTAAATAGTGATCAGCTATGTTTGTTAATATATAACCAGCTGGTATTATGTGTTCATATCTTAATGGACCAGTGTAATTACCTACAAACTTATATGTATATGGTGCAGATCTACGTAGCATAGTTTGCATATTACTATTTAAAGACTGTAATGCTAGTATAAAGTCTATGTCGTCATAGTTTCTAAGTGGCGTGTCTAATGTTTGACCCCTCTTACTATTTAAAAAGTCTAGGTATTTAAACATTGCTGCTGTTTGCTCGTCTGCTTCAGTTTTACTTTGGTCGTATGTTATGTTATTTTTTATTACAGACTTTGATTCTATTGGATTTAATTTTATTTCAGAATTACCTAAGAATACATCTTGACCTTCGTATGTTATTTCGTAACCACCTTCTCGTTTACCTATTTTATTTACTTTAGTAATTTGTATATCATATCGTCTATGTTTTGGTAGTTTTGAAATCTTTATCTCGCGCCAGCTCTATCTTTATCAATTACACTTAGTATACCATCAATAACACCAAGAGCTTTGTTTGATATTTGACTTGCTGAAGCTGTGTGACCTTTCATAAACTTTAAAACAAACTTAGCAACTTCTTTTGGATCGTTGTTAAATTCTTTGATTAAGCTTTTTACAAAAGCTTTATCTATTGCTCTTGCTTTTTCTACTCTACCATCTTCAAGGTGGTATGCGTTTAGGTCTTTTTCTAAGTTAGCTATTTTATCTACAAACTTGCTGAACATTAATTCATCACTTGCTATGTCAGCAAACTCTTGTTGTATGAAATCTTCTAATGTAACAACGCCTGGTTTTATTTTAGATCTTTGCGCTTTAGCAAGCTTTGTAAAATCACCATACTTGGCAATAATATCTTTATAAGCTTTTGATACTAATAATATTTTTTTATCACCAAACCTCAACAACTGTCTTACAGCCGCGTCAACATCAACACCGCTTCTTATTAATTCAACAATGCTATCATTAACTTCAAATACTTTTATCCTATCAGCTGGGTTTAATGTTTGTACACTATTTTTTATTCTATCACTTTGTCTTACTATTTCAGCTGCTTTAGCCTCATTTATAACTCTGTCAAATAAGCTTTGTGTTTTTGCTAGTCTTTCTGCGATAGGTGAGTTTTTAAAATTACCTGTTTTTATAAAGTTAAGTAAATCGTTTTGTAGTATTTCTCTTGCTAATCTTTGTGATAGGTTAATAGCTAAACCTTCTTTTTTAGCTTGACTTGGTTTATTGTTAGGCAGGTATATATCTAATAGAGCTTTTGGGTTTCTTATAAGATTCCTTATACCTTGCTTATCTTTTCTCATTATCTGTGGACCAGATGTTTTACCCGTATCTGTTTTGCTTTGTCTGTCTATCTTTTTACCTTTCCAGTCCGATGTGAACTCACCATTAACAGATTTTTGTACTATCTGCGGTATGTTTTTAGCAGCGTATTCAGTGCTAACTTCATTTAGTATTGTTGCTGTGTTATTTTCTATGAAAGATTTTAAATCTTTTAATAAAGGCGCTATTATTCTCCAGTTACCACCACCTGGATTTTTAGCTGTAGCTTGAGCAAACCTAGCGTTTAACGCTTGAAATAACGGTGATATGCTTCTGTTAAGCGTAACACCCTCTGTTATATCTTGTGTAAATCTACCTAATTCACCTTGTACTAATTCAGTTAACTCTTTAATTGTTTTTACTGGTACACCTAGCTTTTCAGCAACCTCAGTAAAACCAAAATCTTCTACAGTGTCACCTGTTTCTTGTGCTATACCTCTTGCTTCGTCTATATCAACCGTCTTTGCTCTTTCTTGCTGTTCTTTAATAACTGATTTTGTAACATCAAGCGTTTGATATCCTAAGTTTTTCATTAACCAACCAAAGTAGTCTGCTCTACCATCAGCGTCTTTTATTCTACCATCGTAGTTGTTTGACACGCTTATAAACTCTGAATATACATCGTTTATCCATTGTGTAGGTGACACACCCGCAGGTCTTTTACCTAATATATAAGTATCAAGTATTTTATTCTCAATTGCAAATGCTAAAACTTCAGCTGCTATTTCTTCGTTCCAAACAAAGTCATCAACAACTTCGTCTTCTTCTCTTCCAACCCTTGCATCTCTATAATTTTGCATTATTCTCTGAACAGCATTGTTCATTTTATCTCTTCTTCTAGCAAAGCCTTTAGGATCTTCTTGTAAACTAGATTTTGGTTCTGCTCTTCTAGCTTTTTCTAATGATGATCTTTTTTGGTTGTATTGTACGAAAGAATCAAAATACCTTAACAACTCAGCGGCGTTGTTAAAATCTATTTGAGGTACAACAGCGCCAGCAAACCCACCAAAGAAAGCAGCGTGATCTTTAACTTTATGTTTATTAGCTAAGAAGTACTCAAAGAACATTGGAATAACCTCAACTTGACTTTGATCTTTTATTTGTTCATATATGTCAGGTAAGGCGTTTTTAGTATACTCTTTTATAGCGTCTGCTATTTCTGCCTCTCTAGCTGTATCAACCCCACTTTCACTATCAAACGTTAAAGCGTCGTCAACAACAGCATGAATAACCTCATGTGGCATAGTAAATGCTCTTCTATTTCTAACTGCATTTTCTTTTATAGATATTGCTGTTCTAACACTTTGACCGTTGCTGTTTGTAGAATCTAACTGTATACCGTTTTGTCTACCTTCTCTAATATTTTTTATTATCTCTGCTTTTTCAGCTTCTGTTTTATCAGACTGTTTTACCCTGTCTATAGCTTGTTCTTTTGTCAACGACTCAACTTCCATTTCATATCTTCTGCCTTTCTTTTTGTTGTGTTCTTTTGCTATTTTTTTATATACTAAAACTTGGTTATCATGTAAGTCTTCATAAAACATTTCTTCAGCTCTAGCCTCTACGTTTTCAACGCCCTCAGCTTTTGCAGCATCAATATACCTATCGTACTTCTCTTGATTTTGCTTGTCCTTAGAATCTTTTAGTAGCTTAAATTGATTTAGCTTACCACTTTTTATCGCATCAAGATGATTAATTTCGTTAGCAACTTCAACTTCAATCTCTAGTTTTCTAGCATCAAGCTCTGCAGCTGTTATTTCGCCATCCTCATACTGCTTTTGTAAAGCTTCATACTCTAGTCTTTTTTCGTTTATGATAGCCTCTTGTCGCATTATCTGACCCAATATTGCTTTATTAAAAGCTGGTAGTTCAGGTATTAAAATTTTATATTGTTTATCTAAGGCATCAGCTGACTCTTGTACTTTCTTTTTCTGCGCTTCAATTAATTCCTCGTATTTTTTATCTACTTTACCTGACTGGTCAACTCTTTCTCTCTGCCTTCTTCTTAACTCATCTAGTCTACTAACCTCATTGTGAAAGCCCTCATACTGTTTTGTTAAACCATCTCTTGTTTTACTATCAACTGTACTTGCTATAGCTGCACCGTGAAGTGTACTCATAATTCCCATACCTCCACCCATGATCATACCACCAAAGAAAGCTGTAGGTACGCCTTCCATTATTGGCCTTCTATCTAAAACGTTCTGCATTACTTGAGTGGCACTTTCACCTAAACCTTCAGCTGCAAAAGCAAATGGAACAGCTGATAGAAAGTTTTTTCGTAAGTATTGACCACCTGATGGTGCAAGTGCTTTAATAACATCGTCGTTACCTATTCTAGGTATACCTCTAGGTGATATCATGTTATCAACTAACTTAAACGTTGTTAAAGATTCACCAAGGTATTCTGCTAAACCATGACCAGCAGATATAAACATCTTCTGTGCTAGCGACGTTTTACCTGCCGTTGGATTTATATATTCGTCAAAATCATATTCTGATCTTCTAGCGCCACCACCTAACCCCATCATACTACCAAATCTTGCAGCTCCAGTTGCCGGTCCTGCAAAAGAAGTTAAAGCTATAGTACCAACTATAGGTAAAAAATCAGCAAGCATATCAAAAGCTAATTCACCAACACGACCAGTTTGTAACGCTGTGCCAATATCTTGTACACCCTCCCTGTATTTACCTAGTGCTGTTTTGTATTGTTTTTGCCTTTCAATATTAAACTTATTTATAGATTCATCTGTTAGCGATGGAAAAGTTTCTTTAAACCAATCAGAGTTTTGTTCACCTCCTTCAAATAACGTTTCTTTTAATGACTGACCACCATCTTTACGTGCTTTAGAGGCGGCTGTTATTATCATATCTACATCAGATGCTGTTCTACCCCAAAATGTCCACAGGTCATTTATAGTTCTGTTTGTTGCGACATCAAATTTATCAAACCATCTTTTAGTCATGTTAAATGATTTTCTAGCAACCTCTAGTTGTTCATCTACATTTTCAACGTAATCAATACTGCTTAATATGTTTCTGCTTTCAGCATCAATATCAAATATCTTACCACTAACCTTTTCACTTAAAACTCTAAGTCTTTCTCTGTCACCATCATTCATATTGTACATCATTTGCTGAGAGTTCTCATGCTCATCGTATTTATCTAACAAGGTGTTTAAAGCCACAACATCAGGATCAGCATCAAAGTTTTTGTTTAGTAGGTCAACAGTTTCTATTCTACTTTCAAGGTCTTTTGCGGCTGATGATTCTAGGGCTCTACCACCTATATATGTTTCTGCTTGTTTTTCGTAGTCATCTATTTCTGATAAATACTTATCACCTTTAGCTGCTCTTTTATCATACAGTCCTTTACGTATATATATTTGTTTAGCTACTCTTTCTATATCTTCGTTTGATGGGTTTTTGTTATCCTCTTTATCAGCTAAGTACAGCTTTGCTTGATCTATAATATCTTTATACGGCATGAAGGTAGTTGTAATAGAAGTACCAGGCGCTGTTCCAGGTATTCTACTTGTTTGTACTTCAAATAAGTTTACTTCTTCTGCAGATTGTTTTATAGCTTGTTCTTCTTCATCGGTTAGCTTAATAGCATCGTAATAATCTTTACCGATATTGCTATATATAGATGTTATTGTGGATTGGCCTTTTTTAAATTCATCAGAGTCTTTATCAACATTAGCATTAAAAAACTCTGTTAATATTTCTTTGTTCTTATTTTGATCTGTAGGGTCAAGTAATATAGTTTGTTCTTTACCGTTAGGCGCGGTTATTATTAAAGATCTTTTACCCTCAACTTTAAACTGCGCGTTCATTATACTTCCAGCTTCCATGAGACGCTTCTCTGTTTCGCTATAGCTGTTGCCTTTTCTAATTTTAAAACCGTATGGGGAAAGTAATTGTTTGACATGATGGTAGTCTTGAGTGAGTGTTTTTGTACCATCATAAAAATTATCCAATAGTTCCATTGGATCTATGTCAGGATCGACTTTAACTTTTTCTCTAGCCTGTAACCTTCTCTCTCTTTCTTCGCTTTCATTTATAGCTTCAATATCAGCATCATCGTATGCCCTATATATTTTAGCCGCTTGCCCAGCTGCGGTTACTCTATCAAGTTCTATGCCCTTAGGATCTGTAACCTTTTGCTTAAAGTCATTAATAAACCTATTTGTGTCGCCTTGATAATACTGTTCGAGTTCTGCAATTTTATCATCAGTAAGCTTAACGTCTGGTGCATACTGACGATAAAATTCAAATATAGTTTCTTTCATAATTTAATTTAAGGTAATGGATTGTCGTCTGGCCTTTCACTTGTTCCGTCAAAATATGCATCATCAAGAACCATGTTTTCAAACGCTTGGTCATATGCTTGTCTAAGGAAGTTTTGTATTTCTCTTCTTCCTTTGTCTTTTAAACCTTCAGGTATAGTAATAACTCTAGGTGCATATTTAGCTCTTTGATCAGCTGTCATGTCTTCATCGTCACCAGTTCTTATTTCACTTGGATATATAACAATTTGATCACCTGGAGCTAAAGGTCTACTATTCATGTCATCGTCTGTAAAGTTTCCAGAATTTTCAATTGCCTCAAGCACTTCACTTCTTTGAGCGCCATCATAATCTTTACCCGCGGTGTTCCATCGGCCACTTATAAAGCCTATTTCTAAAGGTGCGCCTTCATCTGTTATTAAACCCGCGCCATCAAAAACCTGTCTTATTTGACTAGAATATATTTCACCTGCTTTACCATTTACTACGTTTGTGCTGCTTAGCGCTCTTCTTACGTCATCATTTATTTGCATAGTCTTAACTATGTTAAATGACTTTTCATCACCAGTTACAGAAAATGCTCTATAAGCAGAGTTAATTCTTTGTCTTGATTTTTGATCTCGTTCAAACTCTCTAAACTTAGGTAAGTATGTATCTTTAAAAAACTGCGTGATACCTTCTTTTAATTCACCTTTATTAGCTGGATCTTGCCACCACTTACCATACTCAGAGTTAGGATTTTCTTTTTGATATTTTTCTTGTCTTGTTTTTACAAACTCTATATCATCAAATGTTTCTGAGCCATTTACTGATTCAAAATCACCAGCAAAACTTCTCAATTGATCAAAGTTTAATGTGTTTGTAAAGTTTCTTATGTCTTGTGTCCATGCTGATTCGTTCCACTTACCTTCGCCAATAAGCTTAACAGCATCGTTATATTTAGCATTGACTGCTTCTATTTCTTTTGTAGCAGGTGGAACAACTCTAGGCTCTTCACCCTCATACGCTATGTCAGTTTTTTCGTTACCGTCTTGATCAATCCATGTATATTCAACACCAAATCTACCATCTTTAAAAACTGGTTTTGTGTTTTTAGAATTATTATAACCAAATAATTTATTTCTTTCGTTTACACTTAAACCCTCTGTTATAGCTCCTTCTTCAGCAAGCTTTGCAAACTCACTTGCGTTTTCTTTCCATAAACCTATTTTAGTTCTCATGCCAGCCATGCCTGTTTTTAATTCAGACATTTTAGCTACAGCATCAATATATTCTTTGCTAGTTTTATCTCTTGTTGTTTTGACAGTTTGTGCAGCTGCTGCATACTCTTGCTTTTGTCTTGCTAATTCAGCTGTCATTTCTGGTCCCCAGTCCTCAGGGTATTCACTTGTTTTTAATTCTTCTATTTCATACGCTGTCATAGTTTCGGAATACTTATCCTCTGCTTTTTTACGTATGTCTACTTCTTTTTCTATAGCTTTACCTAAAGTCTCATCAATAGTTTTGCTGTAGTCTACAAACTTATTTGCTTCACCTAATGCTTTTTGTTGTTGTAATAATATACTTGTTGATTCTAATGCCATATCTCTTTATTTTAACCTGCGCCTACAAAGCTTAATGCTGCACCTGCTACATTACCTATACCACCGACCAATGCTTGTGTAGCATCTTTTCTTGCTTGATCAGCTATTGCTTTCCTTTGTGTTGCTAATGCTAATAATGTTTCGTTTTTATCTCTCACTCTTTGTTCTGCAGCCATTTGCGCGTTAAATCTAAACTGCTCGCCTTGACCTATAAGTGTTTGATTACGTGATTCTTGTTGACCTATACCACCAGCTATTTGTGCTAAGTTACCTTGTTGCTGCTGTGATAACGCTTGAGCTAAACCAGCTATACCTGATCCACCAGCTGCACCTCTTAGTTGTGCCATTGTGTTAGCTGCCATTTGCTGTTGTTGTCTCGCTTGAAACTGTGCTTGTAATTGATTAACAGTGATGTTATCAAAAGGGTTTATTGGTTGACTACCATAATAGTCCATTTGTTCAAATGAAGCCATCCTGTCTCTATATGCGTTTCTAGCTTCTGCTTGCTCTTCTCTTCTAGCTCTTCCACCTACTATACTAGATACTATGCTACCTAAGCCGCCTATACCGCCGCCTATTGCCTCTACCTGTCCTGATGTTAAATCTTCAAATATACTCATGTTATTATAATTACATTAATTTTGTTTTATTTACTACTTTCAAATACCTCGCTACCTACAGCGAATAGTTCTGTCTTTTTACTGCTACCAGGTGTTAACCTCATTTTAACCTGCATGTAATAACCTAACAAACCGTTAGCTTGCGCTACCTTATCTTTAACAACAAAGAAGTAATAGTTACTTCTTGTGCCTGTTGCAAAAGGCCAAAAGCCATCTGACCAATCAGTGCTATTGGCTGTTGATACACCTAAACCAATATTGACCACGTCTTTTAAATCTAAAACATGTTTGTTTTGGCTTGCATCATAGTCTGCTGTGTCATAAATACTTGTGTCTATAGTTAGTACAGTAGTACTTTTTGCTATTATAGGACCAACTAAATAAGGTGTAGCCATGCTACCAGATGATACATCTGAAACATATAATAAGTCGTATGCTCTATCGTCTACGTCAAAACCGCCATAACCAGCTGCGCTTCTTGCTTCTATGTCTACTGGTATTTCATTGAATGATATTGTTGCCATAATTAATCGTTATTACTTACTGTTACATCTGCTGTTACTGTTGAGCCATTTGATATAGCTCCATTAGCTAATACTTTAAAGTTAGCTATTGCTGTATCACCAGATTTTATTCTTCCAAATTTATCACCTTTACCAGACTCAAGTACAAGCGTTGCGTCTGATGTGTTGTTATCAACACTTCCTGTTCCGCCAAAGTTATCAACAACAACTTTTAAATTATCTATATACTTACCATGAGCCGCATCTGTAAAGGTTACCCTATACATAAATTGTAGCGGTGCATTATCTGCTAAATCAGTAAATGTACTACCAGATAATTCTTCAATGTCTGAGTTTATATAACTACCTTGACCTGTCAATGTTGTGGTAGAGACTGTGCCAGCGCTACCAGATGTTTTTACGTTATTAGAAAGTTCTAGTACATTTACAGTGTTTAAGTAAAAAGTATCATCAGCTGATCCAAATTTAATAACTTCAAACTGAACGTTTATACCACCTCTTCCGCCTGTACCAAGCTGACCAAAATTGTGATCAATAACTTTTAATTGCGTTCCGTTTGCTAGTATCAAAAACCCAGTATCAGAGTCATATGGATTAGTGCCGTCTGGATTTAAAAAGTCATTGACAACATCTAAATCATCTACTTTAACAACAACACTAGTATCGTCGTTGCTATTATCTCTTCTTAATTGATACAAAACGTTAAACACATTATTTTCTACCGGATCCTCAGTGTTAGCAATGTTTTTAATTAAAGTAGTTGATGTTGTCGGGTTTGCTACATTACCAAGATCACCTAATAAAGACTTGTTTGTTAATTGAATTGTGTTTTTAAGTGAGTTAGTTGGAGTACTTGGTAAAGGTGAAGTTGTACTTGAATCTGTCATAAATGGAGCAATACCAACCCTTAGAGTTTGTTTAATAGTATACAGTACTTGGCCATCATCAACACCATCTGTATCATCAAACTCATCTGTTATAACGTAACCCGTTGTTTCATCTAGTAATACATAGACATTTCTTTCTCCTGAGGTTGAGTTTGCTGTAACTTTTATTATTGCTTTAGCTTGACCGTCACTTCCTATAGTTACCGTTTTTTGACCTGTTGAAAAACCGTTACCATCTAATATACTTATAGCAAGGTCTGTACCAGTTGAAGAAACTACACTAGCACTAAGTAAAACCTGCGCACCTACAGATCCTCTTATTATTATCTCTCTTTCTTCTTCGTCTTTTGAAAACGCTGACTGAGATATTTCAGCCGCAAATATAGCGTTTGTTTCAAGGCTAACAGCTTTGTTTGGACTAGATATTATCTTAATATTCTCAGCTGTAAGATTTTTATTAACTCTTGACCCAACAACTTTAAATGTATAACCTGTGCCTTGTGCTGTAGGTCCAGTAACCTCATAGTTATCTTGTATTTCACCTGATACAACTAATTGAGGTAAATTGTCATCAGTAAATTCATGGTTAGACTGTGGGGTTACTAATACATTTAATAGTGTTTCGCTACTATTGCTACTTCCAGACGTTGTCCAAGAAGATCCATCAGCCGCTGTAGCTGATATAACACCACCACCATCTATATCATTTATAGAAGAGTTTGTTATAGTTTTATTAAACGTACCAGCTAACGTAAAGTCATTAGTAGATATTTTACCTGACGTTACAAGAGGTAAGTCTAACTCAATATTTTCAGGTAACATTTTAAAGCTATTTAGCTTTGTAGATATAACCATATTACCATCTGAGTTTATTGACGCTGACGTGTTGCCACTATCTGTTGTTGCTAAGTAGTTTGTATTAAAACTTCCAAATGTAAAAGCTGAATCAAACTTGTAACCTGCTTTTGGTTTAACAATAAACGTAAACGTGTTTGATGCTGTTGCGCCAGGTAGCACATTAACACTTTGATCATCTGGTATTATTATGTTACCACCATCGCTGTTACCTATACTAACTGTAACTTTATGCTTTTTAACATGTTTCATATGAGCAAAGTATTTGTTTTCTTTTGCTTTAAACGAAACATCAGCTCCAGTTTCTTGATCTGTTGTTATTTCATCTGCAACCCAACCGGTATCACCTTCATAGTTAAGTGTTTTAAATTTCTTTATAGCGTTTCTATTTTCATTAAATATAATGTCTATAGTTGAGTCTGCTTGCGCAGCGCCATAAAATGTATTTTTATCAACATCATGTGTGTGTTCGTATAAGTCGCCATCTTTAAACGTGTAATATGTATTGTTAAGTGATATACCATACTCTGGTATGTATGACTTTCTACTTGGCCAACCATCAACAGCTTCTTTAAAACTAACAGTATCATTGTTTAGCGTTATGTTATAACTGTTGTTATCTTCATTGTAGTTACCAATAACCGTGTCAGCTAAAGCTAAGTTATCACTAAAGTAATCACCCATACCTTTGCCAGATATATCAGTTAAACCGTCAATTGATAACCTTAATACCTTACCCCTGTCTTTATCAGCAAAGTAACTTCTATAACTAAAATCAGCAAATGATTCAGGGTTTTTACTTATACCAAAATCACCAGCATAAGGCACTGCTTGACCTAAAACATTATTGGTTGATACTAGCCTAGAGTCACCATCTGCTTCAAACACAGCATCTTTGTTAGCTAATACCTTTAATACTTTATCTTCACATAGCACCGTAAGATCGTTATCTCTAGCATGTAGCTTTTGTATAGAGCCATATACGTCGTTAATGTCCTTTGTTATTTTTTCTGCCTGTATAAATTGATTTAATTTATTAACACCGCTTGTAGAGTTAAATATACCTGAATATATTATACTTGTTTTTCTTCTTTCTTCTGCAAATGGTTCATCTAGCGTTGCTGATGCTGTAGCGCCTTTATCTATACGTATACCATTAAAATCATCTCTAACCCTGTCTGACTCAACGCCGTTACCAAAGCTAAAACAGTTGTACCATATTCTACTACCGTTTCTATTGTTACCTAAATTTTGCTCAGTACCATGGTCTGCTATTGGATATGCATCACTTGCTTCGTAGTATAAATCAAGATCTGTTATAGAAGGTTTTGGTTCTGTTTCCCATACAGCAGGGTTACCTGTTTTCTTTTGAACTTGATTAGTTCTTTTTCTCCATAATTTTATTGTAGCGTAGTTTAATCTTTTTCTTATAGGAAATACTTGACCAGTACCTAAACCATCTACACGTAAGTTACCACCGTCTGCACCACCTGTTTGAGAGAATAAAGGTCCCCATACTATCGGAGACTCTAATATTATATCATATCTAATACCTCTGTTAGCGCTACTAGAGTGTCGTCTTGTTGAGTTAAAGTTTCTTACAGCTGTTAACTTTACATCTCTTATTTTAATTCTATTGTTATTTGGGTCACCAGCAAATGACATATATAAGCCCTTTTGACCTCTTAACATTTCATGAAACTGAAAGTCTGTTTGGCCTGTTATTCTTTTGTTCTCATCATTTCTTGCTGTAAAGTCTCTTTCTTTAGGTGCTGTAGTATCTGAATTTCTTCTGTCATCGCCATAATCTATATAACGTAACATTAATCTGTTATTACCTTTTTTAGGACCAACAATTGTATTTGTTTGTACGAAACTACCATTTGCTCTATTAACTGTAAAAGCCGCTGTGCCAGCCGCTAGAGCACCTGTTGGTTTGTTACCATTTAAATCTAAATCATGCTCTATAACAAAACCAGCGCCAGCAAAATCACTTCTTCTTGCGTCATCTACATAAGGTGTAGCTACCGATCCAGTTGATGAAGCCTGCTTTTCTGTTAGTGTTTTACTAGCAGCTACTGTGTCGTTAAAATCTATTAGCTTAAGTTTAGCCTCAGCTACTTGATCAAACTCATCAGCTGGTCCACCAAATATATTTTCAGCTACAATATCATCACGCTTTAACTTAACAAAAAATCTTCCTGAAAACTCTTCGTTTTGTGTTATTATTTCTTCAGAGAATAATTGTAATTTTAAATCATCTATTCTATTATCTTTAGTACCAACCCAGTTAACATCAGCGCCAAACTTTTTTACTAGTGTAAACTCGTAGTAATCACCACTATCTGAAAAATCACCATCGTCGTTAGCGTCAACCTTTGTTACTTTTTCTATTTGATAATAGTTAGTAGCACGTACGTCTGTTATATCTGTAATACGTATAAACTTATTTTGGTTAAAAAAGTTATCGTTGCTAGCTAAGTCTCTTAACTCACTGTCATCAACACCTATTTTATCACCAGCTATTCTAAATGTTCTAAAACCTTCACGAGGGTGGCCAACTAAAGTATTTGGAAATAACTTACTAGTGTCCGATAACTCACCTATTAATTCTTTTTTTCTTGCTATAAACTCAGGCGGTTGGTTTTGTATGTCTAGTATTTTATATTTTTTTGATTTAACACCATACTCATCTGGATCAAAAGCTACGTTTTTACCGTTTTGTTTTTTCAGTATTAAGTAATCATCTTCTGTTAATTTGTTTCTTTCTGATGAAGGAAAGCTTAACCAGAAGTTATCTTCTTCACCTTCATAAAACCTATCCATTACAACATTGTAATACTCGTTTGAATTTTCTTTTATGTAATACTTATAGTGTGTTGCCCAGGTTGGAGCATCTGAATTTATTTTAGCTTTTAATGTATTCTTTTTATCTGCGTATGTACCATCTAATCTTAGTGAACTATCAGAGCTTGTAAACACAGGCGACTGTCTACCAAACTCATCTAAATAAACAACACCAACCTGATATGTTCTTAAACTTTTAGCTGATGGCTCAGGTGTGTTTCTATCAACTTCTGTAGGTGTGTTTGTTAATTTAATTTTAACAGCTTCTCTAAATGTATTGTTTTGAAGATAATTACCATACATTAATCTACCAGCTGTAATTTCTTGTGCCTTAGCTTTACGTGGTACGTTATCATAAGGTCTTAGTGTTTGATTTGATTCAATAGTTTTTTCTATTTGCTCAGACGTTATAGTTATAGATTTTTCTTTATTCTTTAATGTAGATACTAAATAAACATTAGGAGCGTTTGACTCTTTGTACAACACGTCAACCTCAACTACATCAGGTGGTAGCGTATCAAAAGTATTAAGTGTTATTTTTCTAACATTGTTAACCATATTAACATTATGGCCTTCTTCCATGTTATATATAAAATCTTCATCATCAGGTATAAATGCTACGCCTGTAAATGGTGAAAACGCCGAGTACTCACCGTCGTTGTATTTCCATCTATATGCAAATCTAGGAAACTTGTCTTGAAAAAACGAATCACCTTCTTCAAGCTCGATGTTCCATAGTTGATTATCAGCACTTAACATTTCATCTGAAGTAGATAATAGTATAACAGTCACCGTTGTACTAGCGCTACTTACATCGTCTATGGATTTTATACTAACTCTAGCCGTGTATACTGTAGCATTATCTGTAGTTGTAACTTTTAATATATCATCTTCTTTATAATCTGGTTGACCAGTTAACACTAAAGTAATTTCACTACCTATAGCCTTTGGCGTTGTTGAATTATCTGACTCAACAAACTTATCACCGTCAGTATCGATGAATGTAGAGTCTACTATACCTTCTCTTAATGTTCTTTTTATAACTAAGTTTGGTGCTGCTTTTGGATATTTTTTAATTACAGTGATATGTTCTTCTAGTAAATCACCTCCATATATCTGTGTGTGTGAATCAAAGTCGCCGTTAGTAGCTGCTTTAAATCTATTTACGTTTATTTTTTTTGGCTCAGAGTTATCATCTGTAAAAAATAACAGGTCATCAATTATATTTATACCTGTTATTAAAAAGTTTTCACTAAACTTAAACACATCACTAGTTGCTTTTACAGCAACAGCAACTGGTGAAACTACACTTGACGCGGCATCATATTCTAATATATCATCTTTATTATAAGATGTAACAAACCAATATATTTTGTCGTTCTCTTTTTCTCTTGATGCTCCAATACATTTAGGGTTAGTGTAACCATCAAAGACTGTTGATGCTGTTATTTTAGAATTACCGTTTGATGCTTCTATAGCAAAAGCATCAGAAGTTTCTGATGTAGAAACTTCAATGTTTAAGGCGTCTCTGTATTCGCCTGGTGGTACTAGCCTTTCATCCAAGTCTTTATTCATCTTGGATTTTAAAAATTCTCGTCTAAACTCTGGCATGCTCTATTAACGTTTAATCCATTTAGATTTGTTTCTCATTATCTGAGCTAACTCCTCTGACTTAAGGTTTGATAATCTTATTTTAGCGTTGCGTAACGCTGCAAATCTTTCTCTTTTTAATAAAGGTATATAGCTAGGTGCTACAGATGTATGCGTGCTTGCTATTGAATATGCAATATGTTTATATAAAGCTTCTTCAGCAAACTTATGTATTTGCATCTCACCGTCTGTGCCTAAACTATCTGATAAGTAATTTATAACTAAATGATGGCCGCTACAATCACCACTTAAATGTATTCTACCTTGCACTTCATCAATATAAAATGTACCGTTATCTTGTGCAAACTCTGGTGATAATCCATATCGTTTACCTTCATTAAATCTAAATTCAATATCTGTATCATCACTAAGGTTTAATGATCTCTGTGTTGTTTCAGTACCTGTATTATTTGCTTCTTTAAATTTACTCCAAGCTTCTGAAGGTGATTTAGTTAACGCGTTACCATCACCATCAAATAAGTAATTATAATTATCGTCTTGTAATAAAGACGTTGGGTTGTTTGTGTACCTTGTTGGATATAATTTTTTATATATACCTTGACCATCAACTAATTGTAAGCCTATGTAGTTAACATAATCATGTGGTAAAGGAACTATAAGCGATGGCGGTACATCTATTTCTTGTGACTTTTTAGATTTTAAGGTATCATAGCTAAACTCAGCTAAACCTCTTCTAGCATGAAATAAAACATCTGTTCTTTTTACTTTTGGTATTACTTTATTTTCGCCTACATAAGCAATTAAAAAATTATTAACAACATCATCTAAAGAAACATACTGGTATGTACCAAAGCTTTCACTTAATGCTCGCTCTTGTACTTTTAACGTAGCATTTGCTTTTGGTGCTCCATCGCTTTCAAGTTCATTAGTGTTGTTTGTATTACCTGAAAAAGTTATTGTTGGTGATGAGTAGCTGTAATTATCAGTGTCTATTTCAACGTCATTAACAAAAACTCTTATATCTGTCTTAGCGCTTGGCACACTAGGAAAGAAAACATTTGTTAACGTAAACGTAAGTTGACTGCCGTTTGGTTCTGTACTAAAACTACTTTGGCTTTGCTGGTAATATGCTTCTTGTGTTTTTTGAAATAGTCCTGCCATTTAATTATCCTTTTTGTTGTTGTATATCTTCAATATTTTCTTTGTCACCTACCTGGTAAACATCAGATGACTTCATTGCTATACCTGCTAGCTCTAATATTTTAATAACTAAATTTGGTTCTTCTGATCCGTGTAACTCAAAGTTAGTTGATCCTGTTGCGTTATATAATGCGTCATTGTTTGCATCTAAATAATAAGCCCAGTTAACTGACGCTGGTTGTTTTATGTAGTCTACTGTTATTGCTTCATTGATTGTTAACTCTTCAAAAAAAGGTGTTGTTGCTTTGCCTTTATAAACTTTTATTTTGTTACCCTCTCTTATATAGATAGGTTGCGTGTTTGTTGGTAGTAATATATTACTTGTTCTGATTAACCTCCAGTCTTTTTTTGTAACACCTTCAACTTCGTAATAACTAGCGCCAGTGCTATCAGTTGAGTGTGATAATTCTACTGTTGATAATTTGTGTAGCGCGGCTGGTAAATCATAACCACTGTTATAGTCTCCTAGGTTTGTTTCAAAAACTTCAAACAATGCTATTTTTTCTTGTAAGCTAGTTACAGTATCAGCATGTCTAGTATCATTACCTGGCCTTCTAAGATATTGATCTAAATCATAAAAGTATTGTTCAAATATTTCTAACTGTGCTTGATTTGCAAACCTGTTATACTCTATAGGTGTAAGGTAACCTCTTTGCTCTTTGTTTGCAATCGACTGAACTCTAGTGTATACGTTGTTTATATTTACTGCCATAATTTCTTTTTATATAGTGTAGTCACCTCATAGAGATGACTACTCTATAAAGTGATTAATTAGCTTAATCTTTTTTCTAAATTGTTATAAGCTTCTAAACCTTCATCGGTTTTGAACCAAGCTGCTAAAGCTGAATATGGATGTTCATCAAATGGAACGCTCATAACTTTTCTACCTGTTTTAGCCCATGTAAATGTTCTATTGTCGCCAGATAAAGTTATTAATCCTAATTCAACACACTTGATTCCAAAGTTTCTAAGCTGAACATTTTCATCATTTGCTAACTCAATCAGTAATTCTGGATTTTGTTTAGCAAACACTAATATGTCTCTTCTTAGTTCTTTAGAAGTTAAGTTAGAAACTTCACTACCTTGTTCTGTTCTTAGTATCGCTTCTGCTCTATCGATCTCCATATCTCTAGCTAGATTTAAAGCTTCTATTTCTAAGTTAAGGTAATCCATATCATCTTCAGCTTCTTTGACTAAATTTTGTTCTTGGAACAAAGTGTTTCTATCTGGATGATATAGTGATAATAGTTTCTGTAATGTTTGTTTTTCTTTTGGTACATACAGTGCACCGTTTTCAAATACAATATGACCAAGTCTTGCTTCACCTTTGAACTCATCTACAAATGGTGTTCTTTGGTTAATTGTATATTTTAACTCTCTCTCATATCCTTTCTCCTCATCAAAGTAAAATATACCTCTTGATCTTATAGTGTATGTTAAAGGATTTAAATTTCTAAGTAAAAAGTAGTTTCTATCCTTTATTTCCCAAGTTTTTGTTTTTTTGGGTTCTTGTTTTACAGCTTCAACTACAGGTGCTTCTGCAGCTGCCGCTTTCTTTTTTGCTTTTGCCATGATATAATAAAATTAAATATTAAAAAAATAAAAGGGCTAGGCGCCGAAGCGCCTAACTCTTTTAAAAAGTATTAGTTAAGTAACATGAAGTTATTAGCTCCTTGTACTACTAGACATCTTTCTGATAAGAAGTTGATCTCCATAGCATCAAGATCAGATGTGATGTTTCCACCTACTGAACCTGTTATCCATGTTTTCATTCTTCTGTCATCAGTTTGAGAAGCTCTGTATCTTACGTGTAAGAAAGGTCTTCTCATGCTTCTACCAACTACTTCATCATATACTGTTGAAGTACCAGCTGGAATTAAAACACCTCTGACATCATTGAAAGCGTCTTGACCTCTTAATGAGATATCATTTAAGTATCTCCAATCTGATTTGTAGAAGTCATATGATGCTCTTCTAAATCCAGAGAAACCTAAATTCAATGCCATATCCTCAGAGTTGCTGAATACACCGTAAGATGTACCACCAGACCCGTAAGAGTTCTGAGCTGCTAACATATCATCAATTGCTAATGATACTGTTCTGTTACAATAAAGCATGTACTCTTCAATAGCACCTTGCTCGTCAAACTTTTTAAGAATCTCATCAAAAGATCCTAAATCATCTACTGCACTAGTTCCTGCAATACCAGAAGTCACGTGACCTCTATCTGTAATAGCTTTAAATAAACCTTCAGTACCGAATGATTCTCCTGCACCGTTGATTGAATTATCAGCTACTGATCCACCTACTGTACCTTTTTCTGACTCTAAAAGAGACATTTCAAGATAATCAGCGAATCTTAGTCTAGTTTCAGCTTCTGCTTTTAGATACCATAAGTATCCTGAAGTTCCGTCTTCTGCGCTAACTTCAACCCAACCGATTCTTGAAGTATCAGATCCAGAAATTGAATAATGATCTTTTAAGATAATTGGTTTGTTGTTAAACGTAGTAAACTGTGGCATAACTGGTTCGTTACCAGTAGTGTTGCCCATACCGTTAGTTCCTTTACCATACTCAGAACCATAAACAAATACTCTACCACTTGATGCTAGAGTTGTTGTGTTGATACCTGAAACGTCTGCAATATCACCTGAAGCATCACCTGTTGTGTAAGGAGCTACTGTGATTTTGTTATCTGCTGGTAAGTGAGTTACTAACCCTCTAAATACTACTGCGTTAGCTTGTCCATCAGATACTAGAACGGTTGAACCAATTCTAATACCATGTTTAGAAGCTGCAGATGCACTTGATCCTGGAGCTTGACCTAAAGTAAGGTCACCAGTGTTTGATCCTGCTGCATATGCTGTTACTTTGTACGAAAGGTGTAACCTACCTTGTTCTGTCCAAACTACTTGGTCTGAGCTCATTGCCTCTTCTGCCCCAATTGCTGCTAGAAAACCAGATATAGTTCTTTTACCATATACTTCTGCTTCTTGTTCAATTAGATCAGGTAGATACTGCTGAGACCAGTCATTACTACCAGATGTAAAATCTAAATAGTTAGTAGTTATCGCCGCTTTAACTGGTGAAGGTACGCTATTTAACGACCCACCAGCACTTGGAGTAATTGCTGCCATAATTATTTATATTTATAATTGTTAAACTTTATTTTGTTTTTGGTTTAAAACGAAATGAACTCATATCGTTGTCTTGTAAAATTTTTACTTTCATGCCACCCGCTTCAACTTCACCTAAACCTTGTCTAGGTTCCATGCTAACGTTTTTTGCTTTAGCTATACTTTCTTTTATAGCATCGGCTCGGCCTTGTTCGTAAAAATGATTCGCAACAGCGTCTGCGTTCATAGCTGTAAACAAAGACTTGTGATATCCTTTTGCATCAGAAAGTGTATTGCTTTTATTATCAACAAATTTGTTAACAAAATTATTAATATCACTCTGTTGCTCTTGAA
>ERZ869936.1203-NODE-1203-length-19587-cov-5.040395_pt1 | contig 19587 bp, 17 predicted proteins | sample MGYA00520876_ERZ869936 | MGnify/ENA primary metagenome ERZ869936 (study PRJEB32218, sample SAMN09650985) | biofilter metagenome | isolation source: enrty point of leading RO module | place: Saudi Arabia: Thuwal, RO plant located on Red Sea | collected 2016-02-17 ...
GCGGGAAACGGTGGAAAAAACTAGTTCCGAGTTCCGAGGTCCGGGTTCCGAGTGCGAACCCTATGCGGGGCAACGCCATCAGCCGGGTCAATCCGCTCGATTCTTCTCGGTGACAGATCGACCCTTTGCCTCTCGTGCCGCACTGCTTCGACAGGCACAATTCGATTCTTTCCCGGAACTGGGACCTCGGAACTCGGAACTAGAATTCCTAGATGGAAATTCTCTACCTGCTGATTCCGCTCTCGGTCGTGCTCGCGCTACTGATCGGACTGGTGTTCTGGTGGTCGGTCAGGAGCGGGCAGTTCGACGACCTCGAAGGCCCGGCGCATCGCATTCTCGAGGACGACGACGAGCCGGGCGGGCGCGCTCAGTAGTTGAAGATGAGCGTGACCCAGACTTTGGTCACGTCCACCTTGGCTGTCGCGGCGTCGCCGGCCCGGTAGTCGGCGTATTCCAGCTTGCCGGTGAGCTTGCGCGCGAGCGGATAGCTCAGGCCCAGATCGAACTCGCTGCCGAAATCGAGATTGCCGACGTCGGACGCCAGGTCGTGATACTCGGCCAGCACCTGGGCCTGTCCGAACCTGGCGGCCGCGCTCACGAAGGTGTCGCGCAGGCCCTGGCGCGGCGTCACCAGAAACTGGTCGGCCCAGCCCTGGAACAGGTGGTTGGTGCCCAGCGGCGTTTGAAAGGCGTACAGACCTTCATTGCTCGAAAGCTGTTCGCGATCGATGCGCACCGAGTAGTCGCGCCACTTCGCGCCCGCGCCGACGCGCAGGTAATCCGCGTCGATGCGCGCATCGCCATCGGCATAATCGGCCTGCTGCGCGTATTCAAGCGTATACAGCAGCCGCCAGTCGGCGCCGAGCGGCGGCGAGCCATCGGCACGCAGGCCGAGAATGCGGTTCGACGTGTCCCGCGGCAGCGCCCCGAGGAATGCGCCGGGGGCGATGGCGTCGTGCTGGTCCTGAAAATAGCCAAAGGCGACCAGCGCGTGATCCGGGCCGAGCGCATGACGCACGTTGAGCAGCACCGTGTCCGTGTCGTGCTGCCGCGTGTTGATGGTTTTCACCCGCCCGAGGTAGCCGGCGAACAGGCGGGTGTCCCGCAGGCTGTTGTTCTCGACGGTTACGCCGTTGAACACCTGCATCACCTGGCGAAACTCCACGTTGCCGACGAAGCGCACGTTGTCCAGCTTGATCGACTGCCGGCCGGCGCGAATGCGGGTGTCGGCCAGCCCGGTGTAGTCGAGGTAAAGCTGATTGACGTCGGTATTGTCCGGATCGGCGATCACCGGGTAGCGGGTCTTGCCGTTCAGCGTATCGTTGTACTCGTCTTCGAAACGGCCGACGTCGATCAGCTCCAGCGTGCCCGACAGACCGGCCCAGCGCCCGGTCTGCCAGCCGGCCAGCGTGCGCAGGGTCAGCGCTTCGCCGGTCGACACGCCGGCCTGGTCGACGTATTCGTAGCGCGGCCGCAGGTTGAGAATCGGCTTGCCCGCGGCCAGCGCCGCGGTGGGCGAGGCGCTGTCGGCGTTCTCGGCCTCGGCGGGCAGGGCGCCCATTCCGGCCAGCAGCAGCACACAGGCGATTGGCGCGCGCATTTCGCACTCCTTGATTCGGGTCAATAGGCTGCCGCCAGCATCCCCTAGGATTGCGGCCATGCGCCATTCCGCAAACGACCGATCCGGGCCGCCGGAAAGGACTAGGCCGACTAGTCCGGATGGGCAGGCATCGCCCGCGCACGCCCTGTTTTCAGGGCGTTGCAAGGCGGCCGACGAAAGCCGGCCGTGACCCGGGCGCTGGCAGCGGCGGTGCAGAAGCTCGGCACCAAGCTGGTGTTGATCGCGACCGCCTTTCTGGCGATCGGCCTGTTCGCCATCGGGCTGACCCTGCTGGTGTCCTGGGACCTGGAGGGCGGTGCCGCCGCCGTCAACCAGGCGGGCGCGGAGCGCATGCGCGCCTACCGGCTGTCGATGCTGCTGTCGCAGATGGCGCTGCCCGCGGCCGACCGCGCGCGCCTGCAAGCCGATGTGCAGGCCGAGGTTTCCGCCTTCGAACGCGCCATGATGCTGCTCGCGCGCGGCGATCCGGCGCGCCCGATGTTCCTGCCGAAGCAATCCGACATCCAGCGCCAGTTCTCCGGTCTGCAGCGCCAGTGGCACGAGCAGCTGCGGCCCGCCATTGAAAGTCTCCTGACCGGCGCGCCGCCGTCGCCGGCGCAGCTGTTCGCCTACCGGCAGGCCACCGAGCGCTACGTCGCCGCGGTCGACGCCATGGTGCGGGCCATCGAGCAGGATGTGTCGAGAAAGACCACGCTCCTGCGCACGCTGCAGATCGGCCTGATCTGGATGTCGATTGCCGGCACGGTGGCCTTGATCTACCTGATGTTCCTGCTGGTGGTGCGGCCGGTGATGCGCATGGAAGAGGGCATGCGGCGCATGGAAGCCGGCGACTTCGACATCCGCCTGCCGGTCGAGACCCGCGACGAGTTCGGCGCACTGGCCGCCGGATTCAACCGCATGGCCGGCAAGCTGCAGGATCTGTATCGCAACCTCGAGGCGCGGGTGGCGCGCAAGACCCGCTCGCTGGAAAAGCAGAATCGCGAGCTGACCACGCTGTACGAGGCGGCGGCGTTGCTGAACCGGCCCGCGACCCTCGAAGACCTTTGCCGCGAGTTCGTGCGCCGGCTGGTGCGCTCGCTCGGCGCCGACGGCGGCGCGGTGCGCCTGAGTGAGGAGAAGACCGGCCGCATCCACCTGTTCGTGCATGAACAGCTTGCCCAGGAATTCGCGCGCAGCGAAGCCTGCCTCGCCGTGGGCGAGTGCCATTGTGGCGAGGCTGCGGAAAAACACCTGTCGCTGGTGCGCGTGCTGCCGGCGGATGACAAGGCCGCGCAGTCGCTCAACTGCCGTCGTTCCGGCTATGCGACGGTCGTGGCTATCCCGATCCAGTTCCGCGACCAGGTGCTGGGTGTGTACAACCTGTACTTTCGCAGCGAGCGCGTCGTGGACCGCTCCGAACGCAGGCTGCTCGACTCGCTCGGGCGTCACCTCGGCGTGGCCATCGAGAACCAGCGGCTGATCGCGCGCGAAAAGGAAATGGCGGTTTCCGAGGAGCGCAATCTCCTGGCGCAGGAGCTGCACGACAGCATCGCCCAGTCGCTGGCCTTCCTCAACCTGCAGGCGCAGATGCTCGACGACTCGCTGAAGCGCGGCGACAAGGCCGGGGCGCGCGACGGGCTCGGGCGTATCCGCGAAGGCATCCAGGAAAGCTACGACGACGTGCGCGAACTGCTGGTGCACTTCCGCACCCGGTTCGGCAAGTCCGACCTGGAGACCGCCCTGCGCGGACTGCTCAATCGCTTCGAGGCCGATACCGGGCTGGCCACCGAGTTCCGGGCAACCGGCACCGGCGTGCCGCTGTCGCCGGAGATCCAGATCCAGGCGCTGCACGTGGTGCAGGAATGCCTGTCGAACGTGCGCAAACACGCCCACGCCAATCGCGTGCGGGTGGAGCTCGAACGCGGGCCGGTCTACGGTTTCGCCGTGAGCGACGACGGCTGCGGGTTCGACACGGCGGTGCAGCGCGACGGCCACGTGGGCCTTGCGATCATGCGCGAACGCGCCCAGCGCATCGGCGGGCGCGTCGAGGTGGCATCGCGGCCGGGTGAAGGCACGCGCGTTCGGCTGACGGTGCCGATCGTGCAGGAGGTGGCAGCATGAGCAGGGAGCAGGGTCCCGCTTGCGGGATGCGACCGTCCGCGAATGCTGCCAGCCGCCGACGGGAAAGCTATCGCACAACCGCGCTGGTGGAGGAGGCGGCCTCGGCATGAATCCGATCCGAATCCTGCTGGTAGACGACCACACGCTGTTTCGCGGCGGGGTAAAAGCCGTGCTGCAGAAGCATCCCGGGTTCGAGGTCGTGGGCGAAGCCGCCGATGCCCTGCAGGGGGTGAAGAGTGCCGCGGCGCTGAAGCCGGACGTGGTGCTGCTCGATCTGCACATGCCGGGCATTTCCGGCAGGGACGCGGTGACGCAGTTTCTCGAGGCGTCGCCGCAGACCCGGGTGGTGATGCTCACGGTATCGGAAGATGCCGACGATCTCATCGAGTCGCTGCGCGCCGGCGCCAGCGGCTACCTGCTGAAGAACATCGAGACCGACACGCTGATCGAATCGGTCCGTCGCGCGGCCGAAGGCGATTCGGTGGTGTCGCCGCAGATGACCGGCAAGCTGGTGCGCGGCCTGCGCGCGGCGGGCGATGCGCCGCCGGAGCCGGTCCGGGATGGCCTGACCCCGCGCGAGCGGGAAATTCTCACCCACCTGGCCAAAGGCGAAAGCAACAAGGAGATCGCCCGCGGGCTGGACCTTGCCGAGAGCACGGTGAAGATTCACGTGCAGAGCATCCTGCGCAAGCTCAACCTCTCCAGCCGGGTACAGGCGGCGGTGTATGCCATCGAGCACGGCGTAACCGCCTAGGCGCGCGGCCCACGCCCAGGAGCGGCGGGAAACCCTCTTCCCGCCGCGCGTGCCGCTAAGTTTCAGCGGTGGTGCATCATCATCTCGTCGCGACGCATCATCATTTCCATCGCGTTGTCCATCATGTCGAGGCGCTTCTCGATCAGGTACTGCCGGCGTTTTTCGCCCTCGGCCATCGGCTTGCCGTGGCGCATGCCGCCGCCCATCATGCCCATGACCATCTCGTCGCGCGTGCTGCGCATGCCGTGCATCAGCTCGGCCATCTGCTGGCGGTGCTCTTCCAGCAGCCGCCGCCGCTCGGCCGGGTCCTGGGTGCGATGCAGCTTGTCCATCAGCGCCTGCATCTCCTTCATGTGGGCTTCCATCTCGTCGTTGTGCTGCTTCATCTGTTGCTCGTCGAACTGCTCCATATGGCCGGGTTCATCGGCGGAAAGGGCGTAACCCGACAGCAGTGCCAGCGCGAGGCTGAGTGCCGTAACAATCGCTTTCATTCGGTATCTCCTGTGTGTTTCGGTGACCATTGCCGGCAGCCCCGTCAGCGGGACCGCCTGCTCTTACGATAGGCGCGCTGGCGCGTCGGTTGCGGCTCGACTGCGAGCGGGGTTGACGCAGGTCAAACCGTTGCGACAAGCGGCCCGGTGCAAGTCCCGGCCGCTCTTCTCGCAGCCCTAAATGGCGCGCGCCCGCGCCAGTAGCACGACACCCAGCAGCCCCGCCGCGATCAGCGAGAGGTCGGCCGGCATGTCGAGCAGAAACGCGGCCTGCGCGCCGATCGCGGACCAGACCAGCGGGATGATCAGCGGGCTGCGCGGGTAGGGCGGCTCCAGCAGCGCGAGCATGCCCAGCGTAAAGAGCGTGGTAGGGCAGGGCAGGCCGAAGGTGGGCAGTGCGGGGTAGGCATGCCCCGACCAGGTCGACCACAGCGGGTACGCCGCCAGTGCGAAGACGATCAGTACCAGCCCCGCGATCGGCAACGGCGCCATCGAGCAGCGGAAGCGCAACCGGCGGCGAAGCGCGCCATGCCAGAGAAACAGCCCCGCCGCGACGATGGAAGCGAGGCCGAAGCCGATCGCCGCCGGATTGATGACGGCGAAAAACGCCAGGTGATAGGCGAATCCGACCCAGGTCCAGAGAAACGCGAGGATCAGGCTGATGGCAACGCCGGCGCCGCGTCCTGCGCGAAACGCCAGAGCTGCCGCTGCCAGCGCCAACAGGTGCAGCAGCACCTGCGCTGGCCAGACGGTGGCGTTGTAGGCACGAAAGACGTCGAAGAACTGTTCAGGCGTGAAAGGCATCGGGGGGCCTTCGGGCCACTCATCGCAGCCGTCACCTGTTTATTGGACAGCGTTCCGCGGCGGTTATTCCCGGATTTCGCGGATCACCCGGCAGGGATTGCCGGCCGCCAGCACGCCCTCCGGGATGTCGCGGGTGACCACGCTGCCGGCGCCGATCACCGCGCGCGACCCGATGCGCACCCCGGCCAGAATCAGCGCGCCGCTGCCCACCCAGACGTCCGATCCGATCTCGATCGGCTTGCCGTATTCCTGCTTGCGGCGCAACTCGGCGTTGAGCGGATGCAGTGGCGTGAGAATCTGCACGCCGGTGCCGAACAGGGTGAAGTCGCCGACGCGTACCTCGCACACGTCCAGCACCGTGCAGTTGAAGTTGAAGAACACCCGCTCGCCGAGATGGATGTTCGAGCCGTAGTCGCAGTAAAAAGGCGGCTGCATCCACACGCTGTCGCCGCCGCTGCCGAACAGCTTGCGCAGCAGCGCGCGCCGCTCGTCCTGCTGCGACTCGCGCGTGCCATTCAGCGCCTGACACAGGTCGCGCGCCCGCTCGCGTTCGGCCGCCAGCGCCGGGTCGAAGGGATCGTACAGCTCCCCGGCGAGCATCTTCTCCCGTTCGGTGCGTGCCATGCCGTTCATGCTTTCAGCCGGTGGAAGTGAATCGCCAGCAGCCAGGTGGCCGCGGGGAAGGTCACGGCCCACAAGCTGCCACCCCAGATCAGCGTTGGATAGTACATCTGCAGCGCCAGAAACGGGATCAGGCAGCCGTTGGCGATCAGCGCCCGGCGAATCCAGCGCGCAAGGCCCGGGCCCCGGAAGGCTGGCGCCGCGACCAGGGTGGCCAGGCTCATCAGGCTGTAGCCGAACACATCCACCGCATACAGAAAGGAATCGAAGGGCTCGAAGATCAGCACCTCGATGCCCTCGGCGCGGCCCTGGGCCAGCCGGGGCATCACGAAAGCGAGCTGCACGTAGTACACCAGGCCGACCAGCGTCGCGTACATCGTCGCGAACGCCACCGCGAGATGGCTCCAGATTCGCCGACCGGCATCGGCCGAATAATGAACGGCGACCATCAGCGCGACGAACGTCACGCCGAGCAGCAGCGAGGGCGTGAGCAGCACCGCCAGCCCGAAGGCGGTGCTGCGGCTGTGCGGTCCGCCGGCGGAACCGAGCAGGCCCATCCACTCGGCGAGCTGGGCGACGACATAGGTCAGGCTCAGCATCGTGCACAGCACGGCGGACCACAGGCCCAGAGTGCGGGCGGATGCGTCGGAGGCTTTCATGAGTCGGAATCCCGGATGCGCGCGTCATTATGCGTCTTTCGCCGCCCGCGGCGCGACCCGGCGCCGCGCCACCATTCCACCGTGTGGCGAGGCAGAGAACGTCAGGGAAGAGAACGCCCCGATTGCTCCATCCGCGGCAGACACGAGTCCCGCTTGCCGGGAGTCCCGCGCTGCCGAGTCACCAGCGAGTCCTTACCGGGACGCATCTTGCCCGGCATGCACTGGAGCCAGGCGCAGGCGCTCAGGAACTCCGCACTCGGCGCGGGAACAAAGTCGACAGCGGACATGGCGAACGGACCGGCGGCCACGGGACCGAGAAATGGGCTGAGCGTGGGCAACCCCGGTCGAGTGGCGTGGGAAGTGCCGTAATGAGGTGGAGCGATCACGAGCGACAGCTCTACAGTATAGGCCTGACCCCGCTGATCCGTGACCCCGCTGATCCGAGCGGTCGTGTCGAGTGTCGCAAATCGACGACAGTACGCAAGACTCTGAATTTCTGTTACATGTGCAAAGCATGGGCGACGCCGGAAAAAAGTAGGTGTAGAGTTTTCGGCGCATCCATTTGTCGAAGAAAAATGGCCCTGCTGGCGGGCCGCGGGGACAGGTGCCCGCCAACATTGAATGGAGGAGAACATCAAGTGAAAAGCATCGCGACCGTCATTGCATTGATTGCCCTGGCGCTGGCTGCAGGCTGCGCCACCAGCACGAAGAGCGCGTTCCCCCCCTCTCCGGTGATGCCCGGAGTGGCAAATTCGATTGAACTGAGCGCCGATGTGAACGGCAACAACCGGGTGAAGTTCACCGTGAACCACCTGGCGCCGCCGAATACGCTGGTGCCGGCCAAGGCGTTTTACGTGGTGTGGGCGCGCAGTGCGGATGGGCGGTCCATTCCTCTGGGCAGGCTCTGGATCGGCGACACCCGCAGCGGCTCGTTTGCGGCGACCGTGCCTTTCCTCGAGTTTCAGCTCATCGTCACCGCCGAGGACGACGTCGTGCCGGAGAAGCCGAACGAGCCCTTCGTGCTTGCAAGCGATCTGCTGAAAGCCCAGCCGCGCCAGTAGTGTGCGAGGGGCCCTGCGCGGCGTATCGGCGCGGGGGCATGTCGCCGTAAGGGAGAGTTGAGGAGTGCTTCGGATGAGAAATCTGCTCTGGATCGTAACCATAGTTTTTGTCGCGGGCTGCGGCGTTTCGACGGAAGCGTATCGCCAGACCGCGACGCAGCGAACCGACCTCGAGTCGCGGTTGCAGGCGGAGCGTGACCGCCGGCAGACGCTGGAAAAGCGCGTCGCCGAGCTCGAGCGCGCCAATCAGCAGCTCGATGCCGATCTCGACGCCGAGAAGAACCGGGCTCAGGATGCCGAGTGGAAGCTGGATGCCGAGACCCAGCGCGCGAACAAGCTGGACGGCGAGATCGCCGCGGCCCGCCAGTCGATTGCCGCGCTCTCGCAAGAGCGCGACGGATACCGCCAGCAGCTCGAATCGACGCGTGCCAGCAACGCGGAACTGTCGAGCCGGTTCGAAACCGTGCAGGCGAACCATTCGCGCGCGCTATCCGAGCTCGAGGCGCTGACGGCGGCCAAGAAGGCCACCGACAATCGCCTGGAGGTCGTGCAGGCCGAGTTGTCGGTCGAACGTTCCGCGCGCGCGGATGCGACGAAGGAACTCGACCGGCTGCATGGAGAAAACCGCCGTCTGGGCGACGAGCTGGCGAAGGAATCCGCCGCCCGGGCTTCGGGCGCCACGCGGCTGCAGCAGATGCAGGCCGAGAACGAATCTCTGCGGAAAAACCTGGAGGAAACGCGTTCCGCATTGGCCGCGAGCGACGGCCGGCTGAAGGAGACGCAATCGGCACTGGCGGCCGAACAGGCGGCGCGCGCGAAGGAGTCCGAGCAGCTGATCGCGCTTCAGGCGGAAAAGTCGAACCTGTTTGCCAACGTCAGTTCCGAAACGGCCGCCCGCGCCGCGCTGGCCGGCAAGCTGGAAAGCACCGAGGCCGAACGCGACCGGCTGGCCCAGGCGGTCGAAACCCAGCGCAGCGCCCGGCAGGAGGCCGAGGGCCAGATCGAAGCGCTTCAGGCGCAGCTTGCGTCGCAGCGGGCGGCGCTGGATGAAACGTCCACCGCCCTCCAGTCGGCGCAGGTCGAGCGCGATGGCCTGTCGTCCGAGCTGCAGAGCGCCAGGAATGCCGTCGCCGACCTGGAGCAGCAACTCGCGGCTGCGCGGACCGACCTTGCCGCGCGGCGCGACGCCATGACCGATACGGAAGCGCGGCTTTCGGCCGCGATTGCCGAACGCGACCAGGCCCAGGCTTCACTCACCAGCGCGCAGGCCGAACTCGAGGCCGCCCGGACTTCGCTTGCGGACAGGGAATCCGCCCTGGCGGGCATGTCCAGCCGGCTCGACGCAACGGTCGCCGACCGCGACCAGATGCAGGCAGCACTCGCCAGCGCGCGCAGCGAGCTGGAAACGGCGCGCGCCGCGCTTGGCGAGAAGGACTCCACCCTGGCGACAACCAACGCCAAGCTGGAGGCGGCGATCGCGGAGCGTAACCGGCTGACCGCCGAAACCCGGTCGCTGAAGGAGCAGGTGTCGACGCTGACCGCGAAGGCGGCCGACCTGGATGCCGCCACCCGACGGGCCGAGGAGGAGAAGCAGGCCAAAATCGACGAGATGACGCGCACCTACGACAGGCTGCTCGACGAGATGAAGTCCGAGGTTGCGAAGGGAGAAATCACCATCTCGCAGCTTCGCGACAAGCTGACCGTCAACGTGCTCGACGAGATCCTGTTCGATTCCGGCAGCACGCAGATCAAGCCGCGCGGCCTGGAAGTGCTGAAGCGGGTGGGCGAGATCCTGCGCAATGTCGACGACAAGATGATCGTGATCGAAGGCCACACCGACAACGTCAAGATCAGTCGCGAGCTGGCGCGGCGCTATCCCACCAACTGGGAGCTTTCCACCGCGCGGGCAACCAGCGTCGTGCGCTATCTGCAGGACGAGGCCAAGCTCGATCCGCAGCGGCTGGCGGCGGCAGGCTACAGCCTGTACCACCCGGTGGACAGCAACGAAACGGCGGAGGGCCGGCAGCGCAACCGCCGAATCGAGATCAAGCTGATTCCGGCGGAACTCGCCGCTGCCGAGACGGCGGCGGTAACGCAGTAGTTCGCGCCTTCCCGGACAGGCGGGCCTGCGGGCCCGCTTTTTTCGGGCGGCGGCTTCGCCTGGCAGAAGTGGCCGGAACGGTTGCGTGTGAGAGCGTGAACGAAAGAGGTGCCGGCGCAGGCGCGACCGAGGTGCTCAGTCCTTCAGGTTGATCAGCGACAGAAATTCCCGGCGCAGCGCCGAATCCTTCAGGAACGATCCGCGCATCACGCTGTTGACCATCTTCGAGGCCACGTCCTTCACGCCGCGCCAGTGCATGCAGAAATGATCGGCCTCGATGACCACCGCCAGGCCATCTGGCCGCACCTTCTGCATCAGCAGGTCGGCAAGCTGGGAGATCGCTTCTTCCTGGATCTGCGGCCGGGTCATGATCCACTCGGCCAGGCGCGAGTATTTCGACAGCCCGATCAGATTGGAGTCCTGGTTGGGCATCAGCCCGATCCACAGCCGTCCCATGATCGGGCACAGGTGGTGGCTGCAGGCGCTGCGCACGGTGACCGGGCCGACGATCATCAGCTCGTTCAGGTTCGCGGCGTTCGGAAACTCGGTCACCGCAGGCATCGGCGTGTACCGGCCGCTGAACACCTCGCTCAGGTACATCTTTGCCACGCGGCGGGCGGTGTCCTGGGTGTTGTGGTCGTTCTCGGTGTCGATCACCAGGCTTTCCAGCAGCCCGGTGATCCGGCCGGTGACCTCTTTCAACAGCTCGTCCATCTCGCCGGGTTCGACGAACCGGGCAATGTTGTCGTTGGCGTGAAATCGCTGCCCGGCGCGCTGCAGGCGGGCGCGAATCCGCCCGGACACCGGCAAAACCGGTTTCTGGTCAGAGCGATCGTTCATCCTGGTCACGTCCTCCATTGCGGTGCGCAGTGCGTGCAGCATACCGGCGCCTCGAATGCCGTGAGGCGATGCACCGTCTGCCGCATGTAGCTTCGCACGGTCGGTTGCGGAAAGACTTCAAAGCGGATCGAAGTCAGACAAGGGTACTCCATGGCTGATCTCGAGCGAACGAAAGTAATCCGACAGGCGCCTGCCGGGAACGTTTGGGTACGGTTCGTCGAGCGCGCTGACCTGCGCGATTCTTTCCAGCCTGAAGCTGCGAAAATCTTCTCTCAGCTCGCACCATGCGAGCACCGTCCAGGCGCTGCCCCAGAAGAACACCCCGAGCGGCCAGATCACGCGATCGGAGTCCGCTGAGTTCGCGTCCCTGTAGTGAATGCGAAGCTTGTTTCGCGCTTCGATCGCCGCGAGAACCTGCTCGAAAGAGGCCGCCTTGGCGCCGTTCCGGTCGGGTACAAACAGCGGCAGCGGCGTGGCGCTTTCGGCGCTGCCGCGCGGCAAGCCGGCGCGCACCTTGGACATGGCGCTCGACGCGGCGCGCGCCAGACTCCGGCCGGAATAGCTGCTCACGAAGCGCAGGCCGAGCTCGATCGCGGACAATTCCCTGCGATCGAACATGAGCGGCGGCAAGTCCAGCTTGTGGCGCAGCGCATAGCCCACCCCGGCCTCGCCTTCGACCGGCACGCCGGAGGCGCCGAGATCCGCCATGTCCCGGTAGATTGTCCGCACCGAAACTTCGAGCTTCTCGGCAAGCCACTCCGCCGTCGTGAGCCGCCGGGACCGGAGATACTGAACGATTTTGAACAATCTGTCGGCCCGGCGCACGGTTGTCTCTCAGGGCTGGAGACGGAGGGAACCGTATGCCCTGACGGCGCGAAAGAGGGCCACGCCCTCGTGCGGCACATCGTGATCCGCCGCTTTCATGCACTCGAAATACGCGTGGCAGGCCGCACTCGATGCCACCGCCTCCATTGCCTTTGCCGCATGCCCCCCGGATTTCCAGAACACGATGTCGGTCCACTCGCCGGCATCCCTGCGCACCAGCACACGTCCCAGGTAGCCATCAGACATTGACAGGAAGTCGCGCTCCAGCCGGTCGGACGCTGCCAGCAGCGCTTCTTCGGTTATCCCGCTCGCGACGGTAAACGGCGCCATTTCGATCGTCAGTTCGGTATTCAAGGTTTGCCTCCAGCGAAGATGCCGGCGAAGTCCGGTTCCGGCATTGTTGCTGGCGCCTCCTGACAGCGTGGTGTCAGGAGCCTCGCGGGAGCTCACCGGCTGCCCGCGCAGGCCCTTCGCCATGCGCTCAACTGCACGGGCGCATCACAGCCATCGCCTGACCCGCCCGCAATAGGCGTCGTACTCCTCACCAAACAAGCTCTTCAGAATCCGCTCCTCGGGCCGGATCTGGAAGCGGGTGATGTACAGGACGTAGACCACCGGACCGGCGAACGGCAACAGGGCGGAAAGATGAATCGCCCACGCAATCAATAGCAGCCCCAGGCCGACATACATGGGATTGCGGGTCACCCGGTAGACCCCGCCCGTGACAAGCGACGAGGTTCGGTCGGGTCTCAGCGGATTGACCGTGGTCCGGGCGCGGTGAAAGGCGAGCAGCCCCAGCAGGTCGAACGCCAGGCCCGCCGCAACGAAGAGCGCGACCGCCGCGGACTTGAGCCCCGGTGGCAGGGGGAGTGAAGGGCCGAACGCGGACACGCCCCACATCGCCGCGGCGACGAGCGCGCCCACAACCGGGGGCGGAATCCTTGTGTCGAGTGCGGACATGCAGTGATTCGAAACAGTTCACGGAAAAGGGGGCGGTCCGCGCGGCTTCCCGCACAGGATTTCAGTCACTCCCAACCTGCGAGTCGACCGGGCTGCCGGCAGCACAGGCGACAGGCTGCAAGCTACGCCAAGCCCTTCATGCGATCAACATGCGGGTCCGGCCGGGCGGACTGCGGCCGGGTGGCCGGAAGGTTCCGCCGCGCGTCTACGCCTTTCGACCTAGTTCTTCCCGCTTGCCTGGCTAGTCCCGCCTAGCCACTTTTTCCTTTTGAAACCGTGCTTCGGGCGAATGGGCGCCGGGGCGGGGGCTGCCTATCCTCGGCGCAGGAACCTGAAGAGGGGATGCGCGATGGCGACGCAGGCGCACAGGCAGATGTCGGTACTGGTGATGAGCACGGTGGCGTTCACCGTGTGCTTTGCCGTGTGGATGATGTTCGCGGTCATCGGCGTGCCGCTGAAGGAATCATTGGGGCTGAACGAAACCGAGTTCGGGCTGCTGGTCGCCACGCCGGTGCTGACCGGGGCGCTGACCCGGCTGCCGCTCGGCATGCTGACCGACCGCGTCGGCGGGCGGCTGGTGTTCTTCGTGCTGATGCTCGCCTGCGTCGTGCCGATCTGGCTGATCGGCGAGGCTACCGAGTACTGGCATTTCCTGGTGCTCGGGCTGTTCGTCGGCCTCGCGGGCGGCAGCTTCTCGGTGGGCATCGCCTATGTCGCGCGCTGGTTCAGCAAGGCGCGGCAGGGTTTCGCGATGGGCATTTTCGGCGCCGGCAACTCGGGGGCGGCGCTCACCAAGTTCGTAGCGCCGACGCTGGTGGTGGCCTACGGCTGGACCATGGTGCCGAAGGTGGACGCGGCGGCGATGCTGGTCACCGCGCTGCTGTTCTGGTTCTTTACCTACCACGACGAATCCCATGCCTCCGGCTCGAAGGTCAGCGTCGGCGCGCAGCTCGCGGCGCTGAAAGACCCGCGGGTGTGGAAGTACTGCCAGTACTACTCGATCGTGTTCGGCGGCTACGTGGCGCTGGCGCTGTGGATGACCAAGTACTACATCACCGAGTACGGCTTCGACATCAAGGTCGCCGCGCTGCTGGCGGCCTGCTTCTCGCTGCCGGGCGGCGTGCTGCGCGCCTTCGGCGGCTGGTTGTCCGACCGCTACGGCGCGCACCCGGTGACGTGGTGGGTGATGCTGATCTCGTGGGTGTGCCTGTTCTTCATGTCCTACCCGCAGACCGAGCTCACCATAAAGACGGTCGATGGCGATCTCACCTTCGCCATCGGGCTCAACAGGTGGATGTTCACCATCCTGTTGTTCCTGATCGGCGTGGCCTGGGCGTTCGGCAAGGCGTCGGTGTTCAAGTACATCTCCGACGAGTATCCGCACAACATCGGCGTCATCTCCGGCATCGTCGGGCTGATGGGCGGGCTGGGCGGCTTCATCCTGCCGATCATGTTCGGCGCCCTGGTGGACATCACCGGCGTCAACAGCAGCGTGTTCATGCTGCTGTGGGGCATCACCCTGGTTTCCCTGGTCTGGATGTACTGGACCGAGATCGTGCCGCGGCGTAACGGCGCCGCCGGCGTCGGCCTCGGCCAGCCCGCGCATTGAGCAAGGAGTTTCCGATGGGCGCGCATATCGAACCTGCAAGACCGTCCAGCGGCCGCGGCTCCCGCAAGCTGCTCACGCTGTGGACGCCGGAAGACCGCGAGTTCTGGGTGCGGCAGGGCCAGGCCATCGCCAACATCAACCTGTGGATTTCGGTGCCGGCGCTGTTTCTCGCCTTCGCGGTGTGGCAGCTGTGGAGCGTGGTGGCGGTGAATCTGAACGCGATCGGCTTCAACTTCACCACCAACCAGCTCTTCTGGCTGGCGGCGGCGCCGGCGCTGTCGGGCGCGACGCTGCGCATCTTCTATTCGTTCATGGTGCCGATCTTCGGCGGGCGGCGTTGGACGGCGCTGTCCACCGCGTCGCTGCTGATCCCGGCCATCGGCATCGGCATCGCGGTGCAGGACCCGACCACCACCTATCCCACCATGCTGATCCTGGCGCTGCTGTGCGGGCTGGGCGGGGGCAACTTTTCGTCCAGCATGGCGAACATCAGCTTCTTCTTTCCGCAGGCGCGCAAGGGTTCGGCGCTGGGGGTGAACGCCGGGCTGGGCAATCTCGGGGTGTCGTCGGTGCAGTTCCTCGCGCCGCTGGTGATCACGATGCCGATCTGGCTGGTGTTCGGCGGCGATCCGCAGACCATCACCGATGCGCAGGGCCAGACGCGCGAGATCTGGACGCAGAACGCGGCTTTCATCTGGGTGCCGTTCATCGCCATCGCGGCGATCGCCGCGTGGATCGGCATGAACGACATCGCCGACGCCAGGGCGTCGTTCGCCGACCAGGCGGTGATCTTCAAGCGCCGTCACAACTGGATCATGTGCTGGCTGTACCTCGGCACCTTCGGTTCGTTCATCGGCTATGCGGCCGGCTTTCCGCTGCTGATCAAGTCGCAGTTTCCCGAGGTCAACGCGCTGCAGTTCGCCTGGCTCGGCCCGCTGGTCGGCGCCATCATCCGGCCGTTCGGCGGCTGGCTGGCGGACAAGCTGGGCGGCGCGCGGGTGACGTTCTGGAATTTCGTGGTGATGGCCGCGGCGGTGATGGGAGTGCTGTACTTCCTGCCTTCCGGCGGTTCCGGCGGTCACTTCTACGGTTTCCTGGCGATGTTCATGGTGCTGTTTCTCACCACCGGCATCGGCAACGGCTCCACCTTCCGGATGATCCCGGTGATCTTCACCACCGAGCGGCTGCGCGAAGTCGCCGGCAGGGAGCAGGCCGCGCAGGACCAGGCGCGCAAGGACGGCAACAAGGAAGCGGCCGCGGTGCTGGGCTTCTCCAGCGCGATCGGCGCCTACGGCGGCTTCTTCATCCCGAAGAGCTACGGCACCTCGATCTCGATGACCGGCGGGCCGGAAGGCGCGCTGTATCTGTTCATCGCCTTCTACCTGAGCTGCATCGTCATTACCTGGTGGTTCTATGCCCGGCGCAACGCGCAGATGCCGTGTTAGTGAAAGGGCCGAGGTCCGAGGGCTGAGGGCCGAGAGAATGCGCTCAAACCAGATTGAGTCATGTTCAGGCGTCATCGCCTCAACGTTTTCTGGGGCAGGTTCCTGGCGCGCGCTCGGGGTTCCCGGTCTGCGCGGACCCTGTTACTCGCCTCTCGCAGTTCGGCCGTCGGCCCTCGAAGTTTGGCTCTGGCAGTTCGGCCCTCGGCCCTCGTACCTCGGCCCTATCCTTCTAAGGAGCAATAGATGTCTCACTTTCTCGACCGCCTCATGTTCTTCACCCAGGAGAAGCAGTCCTTCTCCAACGGGCACGGGGTCACCAACGGCGAGGACCGCACCTGGGAAGACGGCTACCGCAACCGCTGGTCGCACGACAGGATCGTACGCTCGACGCACGGCGTGAACTGCACCGGGTCGTGCTCCTGGAAGATCTACGTCAAGGGCGGCATCGTCACCTGGGAAACCCAGCAGACCGACTACCCGCGCACCCGCTGGGATATGCCGAACCACGAGCCGCGCGGCTGCGCGCGCGGAGCGTCGTATTCCTGGTACCTGTACAGCGCCAACCGGGTGAAGTATCCGCTGGTGCGCGGCCGGCTGCTGAAGAGCTGGCGCGCCGCGCGCCGGACGATGAAGCCGGTGGAGGCGTGGACCTCGATCGTCGAGTCGGACGAGAAGCGGCGCGACTACCAGCGAAAGCGCGGGATGGGCGGGTTCGTGCGCGCGAGCTGGGACGAAGTCAACGAGATCGTCGCCGCCGCCAACGTCTACACCATCAAGACCCACGGGCCCGACCGGGTGGTGGGCTTTTCGCCGATTCCGGCGATGTCGATGGTGAGCTACGCCGCCGGCAGCCGTTATCTTTCATTGATCGGCGGCGTGTGCATGAGTTTTTACGACTGGTACTGCGACCTGCCGCCCGCCAGCCCGCAGACCTGGGGCGAGCAGACCGACGTGCCGGAGTCGGCCGACTGGTACAACGCCGGCTACATCATCGCCTGGGGCTCGAACGTGCCGCAGACGCGCACGCCGGATGCGCACTTCTTCACCGAGGTGCGCTACAAGGGCACCAAGACCGTCGCCGTCACCCCGGATTACTCCGAGGTGGCGAAGCTGTCCGATCTCTGGCTGCATCCGAAGCAGGGTACCGATGCCGCGCTGGCGATGGCGATGGGCCACGTCATCCTCAAGGAGTTCTACTTCGACCGGCGCAGCGAGTACTTCGACGACTACGCGCGCCGCTTCACCGACCTGCCGATGCTGGTGACGCTGAAAGAGCACACCCTGCCGAACGGCAGCAAGGTGATGGTGCCGGACCGCTACCTGCGTGCCTCCGATTTCGAGGGTGCGCTCGGCCAGTCGAACAACCCCGACTGGAAGACCGTGGCGCTGGATGAGGGCGGCAAGGTGGTGGTGCCGAACGGCGCGATCGGTTTCCGCTGGGGCCCGGACGGGCGCCCGGACCAGGGTCAATGGAACCTGGAGGCGAAGGAAGCGCAGCACCGCGGCGAGGTGAAGCTCAGGCTCTCGCTGCTCGAAGGCGGCGCGGGCGGCGACACCGCGCAGGTGGCGTTTCCCTATTTCGGCGGCATCGCCAGCGAACATTTCCCGCACAGCGCGCTGAAGGGCGACACGGCGGACGTGCTGGTGCGCACGGTGCCGGTGCAGCGCGTGGCGACCCGGGGCGGCGAGGCGCTGGTGGCCACGGTGTTCGACCTGCAGGCCGCCAACTACGGCGTGGCGCGCGGGCTGCCGGGCGAGCTGGCGGCGAACAGCTACGATGACGACAGCCCCTACACCCCGGCCTGGCAGGAGCGCATCACCGGCACGCCGCGCGCGCAGGCGATCGCGGTGGCGCGCGAGTTCGCCGACACCGCCGAGAAGACCCAGGGCCGCTCGATGGTGATCATCGGCGCGGCGATGAACCACTGGTACCACAGCGACATGAACTACCGCGGCATCATCGGCATGCTGATGCTGTGCGGCTGCATCGGCAAAAGCGGCGGCGGCTGGGCGCATTACGTCGGCCAGGAGAAGCTGCGCCCGCAGACCGGCTGGCTGCCGCTCGCCTTTGCGCTGGACTGGGTGCGCCCGCCGCGCCAGCAGAATTCGACCTCGTTTTTCTACGCGCACACCGACCAGTGGCGCTACGAGAAGCTGCGCATGGAGGAAGTGGTCTCGCCGCTCGCCGACCGGCAGCGCTACGGCGGCAGCATGATCGACTACAACGTGCGCGCCGAGCGCATGGGCTGGCTGCCGTCGGCGCCGCAGCTCAAGACCAACCCGATCCAGGTGGTGCGCGACGCGCAGGCTGCCGGCCTCGACCCGAAGGACTACGCGGTCAAGGCGCTGAAGGACGGCTCGCTGCAGATGAGCTGCGAGGACCCGGACGACCCCGCCAACTGGCCGCGCAACCTGTTCGTGTGGCGATCGAACCTGCTCGGCAGCTCGGGCAAGGGGCACGAGTATTTTCTCAAGCACCTGCTCGGCACCAGCCACGGGGTTCAGGGCAAGGACCTTGGTGCGGACGGCGCCAAGCCGGCGGAAGTGAAGTGGCATGCGCAGGCGCCGGAGGGCAAGCTCGACCTGCTGGTGACGCTGGATTTCCGCATGTCCACCACCTGCCTCTACTCGGACATCGTGCTGCCGACGGCCACCTGGTACGAGAAGAACGACCTCAACACCAGCGACATGCATCCGTTCATCCACCCGCTGTCCACCGCGGTGGACCCGGCCTGGCAGGCGCGCAGCGACTGGGACATCTACAAGGGCTTCGCGCGCGCCTTCAGCGAGGTCTGCGTCGGCCATCTCGGCGTGGAAAAGGAACTGGTGCTCACGCCGCTGATGCACGACACGCCGGCCGAGCTGGCGCAGGCGCTGGACGTGAAGGAATGGAAGCGCGGCGAGATCGACCTGATTCCCGGCAGGACGGCGCCGCAGATGGCGGTGGTCGAGCGCGACTACCCGAATACCTACCGGCGCTTCACCGCGCTCGGGCCGCTGATGGACAAGCTGGGCAATGCCGGCAAAGGCATCGCCTGGAACACCCAGGACGAGGTGCGCCAGCTCGGCGAGCTGAACGGCGTGGTGACCGAGCCGGGCGCCACCCTCGGGCGGCCGAAGATCGAGACCGACATCGACGCCTGCGAGGTGGTGATGCAGCTTGCGCCGGAAACCAACGGCCATGTAGCGGTGAAAGCCTGGCAGTCGCTGTCGAAGGCGACCGGCCGCGAGCATGCGCACCTGGCGCTGCACCGCGAGGACGAGAAGATCCGCTTCCGCGACATCCAGGCACAGCCGCGCAAGATCATCTCCAGCCCGACCTGGAGCGGCATCGAGTCCGAGACGGTGTCGTACAACGCCGGCTACACCAACGTGCACGAGCTGATCCCCTGGCGCACGCTCACCGGGCGCCAGCAGTTCTACCAGGACCACGAGTGGATGCTGGCGTTCGGCGAGGGCCTGTCGAGCTACCGGCCACCGGTGGACCTGAAGACCGTGACCCCGATGCTCGGTGCCAAGCCGAACGGCAACAAGGAGATCGCGCTCAACTTCATCACGCCGCACCAGAAGTGGGGCATCCACTCCACCTACACCGACAACCTGCTGATGCTGACGCTGAACCGCGGCGGGCCCGTGGTCTGGATCAGCGAGACCGACGCCCAGAAGGCGGGCATCGTCGATAACGACTGGGTGGAA
>ERZ869936.1204-NODE-1204-length-19581-cov-9.986428_pt1 | contig 19581 bp, 17 predicted proteins | sample MGYA00520876_ERZ869936 | MGnify/ENA primary metagenome ERZ869936 (study PRJEB32218, sample SAMN09650985) | biofilter metagenome | isolation source: enrty point of leading RO module | place: Saudi Arabia: Thuwal, RO plant located on Red Sea | collected 2016-02-17 ...
CCGGCGCCGATCACACGCCCGCAGGCCGTGCGGGCAAGCTGGACCGCGACTTTCGGCTGCTTGAGCTGGAACTGGCCGACCGGCCCGACCATCCGTTCGTTCTATTCAATCTGGGTATGACGCACGCCGACGCCCGGCAATATGAACAGGCGATCGACTTTCTCCAGCGGTGCATCACGGTCTCGCAGCCGAGCGAATCCCACTTGAGAAAAGCCTACGCACTGCTGGTTAGCTCGTTGCAGCAGACTGAGCAATTTGCGGATGCGCACGCAACATGCCGCCAAGGGCTGCAACTTTATCCCGACGACAAGGAACTGCTGTTTCGGGACGCCATGCTGCTGCACCAGTCGGGGCGTCTTGAGGAGTCGGTGGAGACCTACCAACGGGTTCTCAATCAGGCCACCGACCGGCACTTCACCAGCGTCGACGCCGGGATCGGGGGGACAAAGACGCGGCACAATCTGGCGATCGTCTATGAGGATCTCGGGCGGCTCAAAGAAGCGGAACGGGAGTGGCGGGCCGTCGTGGACGCCGAGCCTGGATACCGATCGGGTTGGCGTGGGCTCGGTCAGGTTCTCCTGAAACAGGGACGAACGGCCGAAGTGGAGGACTTGACACAGAAACTGACCGGCGACCCTGAACTGCGGGGAGTCGCCGCATTGCTGTCGGCCCGGCTGGCGGAGTGTGAGGAGCGGTTCGAAGACGCCGTTTCGATTCTGCAGACCACGGTCGCCGAGTCAGCCGACGACCGGGAGGTCCACAACGAACTGTGCCGGGTGTTGTTTGAACGGGGCGATCCCGAGACGGCTGCCGCAGCCCTCCAGCGACTGACCGAACTCGAACCGACCGACGCGGCCGCCTGGCACAATTTGGGGACGGCCCGGCTCAGAAGCGCCCGATACGAAACGGCCGTCACCGCCCTACGCGAATCTTTGCGGTTGCGGCCGACTTCGCCCGCGACACAACGGGAGCTTGAAGTTGCGCAAGGGGCGCTGGCACGGGCCGGTTCGCTTGAGGGTCGCAGGTCGCCGCGCATTGAACGCGCTGCAGCCGGCCGTCACAAAACATTCGCAGGGGTGAGTCATGGCTAGTCCTCGATCAAACCCGCACGGTTGCTGCGGTGTCGAAGTGTCATGCTGCTCGGGCGCAGCCGTCAACGAGACGCTCACAGCAACAATCACGAACCTTGCCAACTGCCCCTGCGCCGACGGGGCGGAGATCGAACTCAAGATCGAACCGATCGTTCCGACGTGGAGCGGGCGGGGGCCGTTCGGCAGTTGCGGCCGCGAGATCGGACTGACGCTCATCTGCGATGGCAATGAGTGTGAACATTTCAAACTCGACTACGAATTCTCCGACGCGTGCATCGGTGCGGGTCAGATACCCGCACCGGAGTCATGTTCGTGCGATCCGCTCAACCTGGAGTTTCGGCTTGGACCGACGGGCGGATGCTGCAACCACCCCACGCCCGACGACCAATTCGCAATCACGATCACCGAATGACCGCCTGCATCTGCCCTGAACCTGGATACTGTCCCCGGCATCGGTGCCGCAAGACGCCGCACTGGCACAAGCTGTGCCGGCGGAGACAGGATTATTTCGAGCTCTGGGAAGCTGGGCGCGGGCCGGGGCAGGCCGTCGGGCCGCGCACCAGTCCGCAAACCGCAGGCCGACTCACGCGAATCTTGCGCTGGATCGGTCTCGCCCGCCTGAGCGGTCCGAAAGTCGAGATCAACGGACACGGCGCGGGGGAGTGCGGCGTAACCGACGAGACGACCAGTCGCGAGTCGCTGGCGGTCATTATCCCGGCCTGCGATGCAGTCGACCTGACTTGTCGGTGCCTTGACAATCTGGCGCTGCACGGCGACGTGCCGCTGCAGATCGTCTATGTCGACAACGGCAGCCGGGCCGACGCGCCGCGGCAAGTGGCCGCGCACGCGGAGCGGCTGGGGCTTGACCTGTGCGTCATCCGGAACTCCACGAACATCGGCTTTACGGCGGCCGTCAACCAGGGAATCCGGGCCGCCGGTCGACGGCACGTCCTGGTTCTCAACAACGACTGCTTTATCGGGCCGGGCTGCCTCTCGCGAATGCTGGCGCAACTCAAGGAACGGGTCGCGGCGGTCGGCCCGGTGACGGGGGACGACGGCAGCCAGTCGCTCCGGCGAACCCGGATTCGGAGTCGTGTCGGGGTGTCCGGAGAGATCGACGAGAGCGACCCGATCGCCGGCAGCACGGCGCTGGCCCATAACTGTGGCCGGAGCATGCCGGCCGATCGGTTGTCGTTCTTCTGTACGCTGCTCTCTGCGGAGGCGTTGCGCGAGTTCGGCCCGCTCGATGAGCGGCTGGCGCAGCTCGGTTCGGACGACGAGTGGTGCGCGCGGGGCCGCAAGAGCGGCTGGAAGATTCGGGTCGCAATGGACGCCTACGCGGCCCACCTGCACAAGTCGAGCTTCCGGCGATTGGGGCTCGATCGGGCGGCGCTGCAGCGGGAAGCACTCCGGAGACTCGCTCAGCAGAGGCGGCAACCGGCGTGCGTGCTGGTGATGCCGGTCTTCAACCGCCTGGAGTATGTTCGGAAGTCCCTGGAGAGCGTTCTGCAACAGGACTATCCGGCATTGAGGATCGTGGTCTGGGACAACGGCTCGGACTCCGCAACAGAAGAATACCTGCGGAGGCGGCTGGCGGACGAACCGCGAGCCACGCTGATCCGCAGTCCGCGCAACATGGGCTGCATTTACCCGCAGGCGGTCGTGTGGGGCCGCTTCGCGAACTCGGTGGAACTGCTGGCCAAGATCGACAGCGACATTCTCGCGCCGCCCGATTACATCGCACGACTGGCGGACGCCTGCCTGGCGTCCGATCGGCTGGGAGTCATGGGGGCGTTTCACTTCGGAGCGGACGCCGAGACGTGGATCAATCCTCAGCGGATCGAGTCGTTCGGCCGCCGCTCGCTCGTTCGGCAGAAGCACGTGGGAGGCTGCTGCATGCTGCGGGCCGACGTCTACCGCCAAGGGGATCCGATTCCGTGTGAGCCCCGCTGCGCGGATGAGCCGTTTTCCGACGGCAGCTTCACAGTCTACCAGCAGCAACTGCAGCGCCGGGGCCTTTGCAACGGGTATCCGCTGCCGCTGGTGCACATCGAACAGATGGAGGACATCCGCTCGGAGCATTGCGTCCAGACTGACGAGTACGAGACCTACAAGGTCCGGATGCGGGGCCGGACGCAGGCGCAGATGACGAATCACAGTTGGATTCACAACGCGAAGAAGTACCTCGGTTGATGATCGGGTTCTCAGTGAAAGCAGAATTGTGACCACGACAACAGCCACATCCCCGGCGGAACCGGCGGTCGAGCCGATGCGGCAGGTGTTCCTGCGGCGTCTCGACGGGCTGACCGACGTGTTGCACGGGATCGCGATGCGCAAGCACCGGGACGTCGACGACCACGCCGCGCTGCTGTGGGGGGTGGCGGTCGCCCTGCGGCCGGAGGTGATCGTCGAGATCGGAGTCCGCAAGGGAAACTCGACGACCGTGCTGGCCCATGCCGCCCGCACGGTGGGGGGCCGGTTGTTCTCGGTCGACATTCACGAGTGCCCGCTGGCCGAGCGGAGAGTGGCCCAACTCGGGCTGGAGGCGGAGTTCTCCTGGGAGGGGCGCGACGCGGCCGGCCGGTTCGCCGATGGGGCGATCGACCTGCTGTTCCTCGACGGCGACCACAGTCATGCGGGGGTGGAGGCCGACCTGGCCGCCTGGGGGCCGAAGATCCGCCGGGGGGGCATGGTCATTGCACACGACGCAGAGCGACCCGGTGTGGCGGAGCCGCTGCGGCAGTCCGGCTGGCCGGCGGTGTTCCTGGCACCGGGCCGACCGGGGCTGGCACTTCTGCAGCGGCCTGAGACAGATCGACTGCACGCCGGAGCAGGCGCAGATCGCATCCCGGACCCAGAACGAAAGGAGCCGTAAATGGGCAATCCAATCCCGAATCCGTCGGGCTGTTGCGGGATTCCCGCCTGTTGCGACGGAGCGTTCGTGCCTGATGTGATAGTGGCCACGTTCGAATCAATTTCTGGATGTGGATGTGCAGACGGCACAACGGTGGAGTTGGCCGGCTCCAAGCCCAACCCCGATCCGGCGTCCGGCACGGTCTGGGTGGGCGCCGGGCCGTTCGGGACGTGCGGCGGTGACGTCTCGATCGCCCTCCTCTGTGTGGCCGATGCCCATTGCGCCTTCAAATTGGACGTCGACTTCACCGGCTGCGCCGCGTCGGTCGACGGCAAGACGCCCGACAGTTGCGAATGCGATGCGAACACACCGCTCAATGTCGTTTTCGACAACATCCCTGTCGCTGGCTGTTGCAATGCGGGACCTCCGGAAGAGGTCAAGATCACGATTACAGAGTAAGGAGCTTGAGATTGGTAAACAGAAAACGATTGGATACGGCAGTTCGGTGACTCGCGGCAGTTCCAAAAACTGCGAAGGAGCAATTTGTGGCTATTCAAAATCCTCATGGGTGCTGTGGCGTAGAAGTGGACTGCTGCGACGACCCGATGCCGGACGTCCTGCACGCGATGATTGAGGACAAGTCGAATTGTGCCTGCGCGGATGGAAAAACAGTGGCGCTCGCGTTCACCTCTCCTGGGGTCTGGCGCGGCGAAACGGATGTCTGTGGAACGACCTGGCGTCTTTCGTTTATGTGTGGCGGAGAAAATGGATCGTTGTCTCAGTTGGTTGGAGATACTCCTTTTCCGGGGTGCTCAATTGCGCCCCAGTACTGCGATTCGGGAGCCACTTGCGATCCAGTGCACATCGTCTTTTCAGGAATGAGTCCCGATCCCGCGTGCGACTGCGAAGGTCCCGCGCCGAGGACTGTCGACGTGACGATCACGGAATGACGTCCCGCACAACTCCGATGGTGAGACTATTTTGACCGCGACAGATTCGACTGGCACCAACACTCCAACGGGATATACGACGAGTCGAGGGACACGATGAACTCCTGCCAGTGCCAACCTGAATCGTTTCCGTTCATGTGCCAGCGGCACGGCTGCCGGAAGACGGAGCACTGGCACAATCTGTGTCGCAAGCATGCCGGATACTTTCGGATGTGGGAAGAGGGACGCGGCCCCGGACAGCAGGTGGGACAGCCGCCGGGATGGCTGCGACGGGCCTGGAATTTCTGCCGGGCGGTCGTGCGACACGTCCGCAACTGGGCGCAGTACGCATCGCGGCGGGTCTACCGCGAGCGGCTGGCGATCTGCCGGGCGTGTCCGTCGCTCGACCCCGAGCGGATGGTCTGCCGCGAGAAAACGTGCGGCTGTTACGTCGAACGCAAGGCCCGCTGGGCCTCCGAAGAGTGCCCGCTGGGCAAGTGGCGGGCCGCCGGGTCACTGGATCGCGGACCATCCCAACAACAGCCCGGCGATGAACCGGGCGAATCGACCAGTCAGTTACGCACGTTACACCCTCAACCAACGACCAACGACTGACAGCCGACAACCCAGACAGAACACAACCCGCGCTGACGCAGCGCTCAAGGAGAACGAACGATGGCCAATTGCAGCTCCGGTTCCCAATGCGGTTCGGGCACCTGTCCGGCCCCTTCTTACACACCCTTTCCGGGGGACGACTTCGATCCGACCAGGTCGATCGGCGGCGGCGCGCAGCAGACCGGCCTCCCGCTGACCTGCGGACCGGGCGGCGGAGGCGGGAACGGAAGCCCCGGCCCGTGCGACTGCGATTGCGACTGCGGCTGCAACGGGGCCGCAGGCGGCGGAGGAGCGGGCAACAAACCGGTCCGCGGCGGCAACACGGCCGGCGGAGGCGGGCTCGGCAGCGGACTGCAACTCGGCGCGCCGGCGGGGGCCGCCGCGCGGCCTGGGGTTTACGAGGCGTACGGGCAGTTCCAGGGGCAGGTCGGTTCGGGGCAGTCGAGCGGACGCTGGACGGCTCGCGGCGGCGGGATCTACGACGCGCAGGGCGCGGCGGGCGGTAGCTGCGGTTGTGGCGGCGGTGCGGGGGCCGGCGGCAAGGGGCTGGGGGGCGTCGTCAACAGCGTGAACGGCAACCTCGGAGTGCCGGTGTCGCTGCCGCAGACGGTCTTCTCGATCACGCCCCCCTCGTTCGTCTACAACTCCCGCGCCTCGGGCGACGCCATCCAGTTCGGCAGCGGCGTGGCCGACCTCTATAACCCGACCGTCTCGGTCATCAGCAGCACCAGTGCGCAGGTCGTCTCCGGGCAGGGGGCCGCCCGCACCTACACCGGCAAGGACGCCAACGGCAAGTACCTCGCGCCGGAGGGGACCGCCAGCGCGCTGGTCGAGAACACAGGCGGCGGCTGGACCGAGACGCAGCCGAACGGCGTGAAGTGGGTCTACGAATCGACCGGGGCCCTGGAGCGGCTGCAGAACCCGGCCGGGGACCGCTGGACGATCCTCCACACGGGCGATTTGCTCTCGGCGATCGAGGATCCGTACGGCCACCGGCTGACCTACACCTACGACGGCTCGGACAACCTGCGGTCGATCGTCGACCCCGGCGGACGCCGCACCAGCTTTACGATCGACGGGGCCAGCGATCTGACCAGCGTGCGGTATCCGGACGGCTCCCGGCTGACGATGGTTTACGATTCGTCGCACCGGTTGACGGCCTACGTCAACCCGGAGGGGGGCCGCAGCAGTTATACGTATGACGGCATCCGCCGGGTGACGTCGGCCACCGATCCGCTCGGCTGCAAGACGACGTTCGCCTACGGGCTGGCCAACACGATCACCGACCCGCTGGGCGGCCTCACCACGCTGCTCTTCGACGACGACCGCAACGTGACGGCCGTCGTGAATCCCCTCGGCCACCGCCACACCTGGCTGTGGGACGAGGAGGGCCGCGTGACGGCGTCGATCGACGGCAACGGCCGCCGGACGACGTACGCCTACAGTACGCTCGGCAACCGCACGCCCGGGCTGAGCAGCGTCGTTGATCCGAGCGAACGGCGGACGACGGTTCTGTACGACTCGAACGATCGCCTGCAGGCCACAATCGATGCCCGCGGGAATCGCAGCACCTGGGTTTGGGACGGCACCGGCAACCGGACGGCCATCATTGACGCCGAGGGAAACCGGTTCAGCAGCATCTACAACGCGCACGGCCAGATTACGGCCAACCTCGACCCGCTGGGACACAGGAACACGTACGTGTACGACGGCGACGGCCGCCTGGTCGCGTCGCTCGACGGCGAGGGGAATCGGACTTCGTACGTGTTCAACAACGACGGGGCGCAGATCGCGATCGTCAACCCGCTCAGCCAACGCGTGACGACCATCCGCGACGCACTCGGCCGGCCTCTGGCGGTGGTGAACCCATTGGGTGAACGGACGACGACGGTTTACGACGCCGGCGGCGACCCGGTGGCGATGATCAATCCGCTGGGGAACCGGACGACGAGCGTGCATGACGCGGCCGGTCAGTTGATTGCGACGGTCAACCCGCTCGGGAACCGGACGTCGTTCGCTCATGACTGCAACGGCCAGCGAATCCGCGTGACGAACCCGCTCGGCGAGCACACGACAGCCGTGTACGACGACGGCGGACGGATGATCGCGAGCGTCGATCCGCTCGGCCGACGGACAACCCTCGGCTACGACGCGGCCGATCTGCGGATCACGGCAACAGATGCAGCCGGAAATGTCACGACGACCGTCTACAACAGCGACTCGCTGCCGATCGCCACGATCAATCCGTTCGGCGACCGGACGTCGTACGCGTACGACGCGGTGCATAACCGGATTCAAACGAAGAATCCCCTCGGCGACATCTCGACGACCGTCTACGATGACCTCAACCGGCAGGTGGCCTCGGTGACGCCGCTCGGCAATCGGTCAACGACCCTGTTCGACGCGGCGGGTCACCAGGTGGCCCAGATCAATCCGTTGGGTGACCGCTCGACGATGGTCTACGACAGCGCCAATCGGCGCGTCGCCGGCATCAATCCGCTCGGCGACCGATCCACAACGATCTACAACGCCGCGGGCCGGGCGGTGGCATCACTGAACGCCGTCGGTGCGCGAAGTACGACCGTTTACAACGTTGCCGGACGGCCAATCGCGCGGATCAATCCCCTGGGGAATCGCAATACGACCGTCTACGACGATGCCGGACGCACGATTGCCGCTGTGAACCCGCTCGGGAATCGCAGCACGACGGTTTACGACGCCGCCAATCGCACGGTTGCCTCGGTCGACGCGCTGGGGAACCGCTCGACAACGATCTACGACGATGCCAATCAGACGATCGGCTCGGTCAATCCCCTCGGGAAGCGATCGACGACGACTTATAACGCTGCTGGCCAAACAGTGGCGTCGATCACTCCGCTCGGGAACCGCACAACCAGCGTCTACGACTCAGCTGGACGCAGCGTCGCTCAGGTCAACGCGCTGGGGAACCGCAGCACATCGGTTTACGAAAAGAACCGCGTCGTCGCCAGCATCAACCCGTTGGGCAACCGATACACGTCTGTGTTCGACGATGCCGGCCGGACGATCGCCCGGATTGATCCACTCTCGAATCGCAGCACCACCGTCTACAACGCCGAAGGCAACGTGATTGCTTCGATCGATCCGTTGGCGAACCGGTCGACGACCGTGTACGACGCGGCCGGCCGGACGATCGCGTCGGTTGACCCGCGCGGGAATCGGTCTACGACGGTCTACGATGCGGCCGGCCAGCGGGTCGCCGGTGTGAATCCGCTGGGCGACCGGACGACGAGCGTCTACGATGATGCGGGCCGTCAGGTGGCCGTCATCGATGCACGGAACGAACGCACGACCAGCGTGCTCAACATTGCCGGGCAGACGGTCGCCGTCGTCAACGCCGACAATGAGCGGACGACTTCCGTGTATGACGCGGCCAGTCAGCCGATCGCGACCGTCGACGCTAACGGCAATCGCAACACGACGGTCTACGACGCGGCTGGACGAACGGTGGCGAGCATCGATCCGCTCGGCGATCGCAGTACGACCGTGTACGATGCGGCTTCGCAGCCGACTGTTTCGATCGATGCGGAAACCGAGCGAACGACCACCGTCTACGATGACGACGGCCGAACGATCGCCCAAATCAACGCGATGGGAGATCGCAATACAACCGTGTACGACGCAATCAGCGCGACGACAGCCCTGATTGACGCTCGCGGCAATCGGTTCTCGTTCACATACGACGCGGCCGGGCAACGGACGCAATCGATCGATCCGCTCGATCGCCGGGTCACGTACAGCTACGACGCGGCGGGTCGGCAGGAATACCGGATCGATGCGCGCGGCAATCGTTCAACGTATGCCTACGATGCCGACAGCCGTTTGACGAGCCGGCAGTATCCGAACGGCACACGGGCGACATTTGCGTACGACGCAGCCGGCAACCGGACGACGACCGAGAACGCGGCCGTCACGGTGACCGCGACGTACGACGGCTTCAACGACAAGGACTCGGTGACTACCGAGTACAAGGTGTGAGAAAGCCCGCCGACGGTAATCGGCGAGTCCACGACCAGCAAACGCAAACTCAGGTTCCAATTTCGCGAACACAAACCGTACAATCCAGTTAAGGAGCAGCCGTTATGGGCAGCCGCAAGAAGACGATTTCGTACCGGTATGACGCGGTCCGCAACCGGGTGGGGATGACGGATCCGGACGGGGGACGGTTTACATACAGCTACGACTCTGTGAACCGCATCAAGGAGGTCGTCAACCCGCAGGGGGATCGGACGACGTACGGTTACGATCCAGGCGGACGACGAACGGTCAAGAAACTGGCCAACGGCACGCGCGCGTCGTTCTCGTACGACGCGGCGAGCAACCTCACCCGGCTGGCCAATCTCAAGAGCGACGGCACGACGATCTCCAGCTTCGATTACGATTACGACAAAGTCGGCAACCGCACAGCAGTCCTGGAGGCGGACGGCAGCCGGGTCACCTGGAGTTACGATGCCACCTATCAGCTCACTGGAGAACACCGCACCGGCAGTAATGCGTACCGGGACACGTACACCTACGACCCGGCCGGAAACCGGCTGCTGAAGATCCACGACGGCGCCCGGACCAGCTACAGCTACGATGCGGCGAACCAGCTTCAGTGGAGCGAGGACGCCTCCGGACGGACGACGTACGCGTTCGACGCGGACGGCAACCAGGAACTGGTAATCGAGCCGAGCGGAGACCGCACGACAACCGCCTGGGACTACGAGAACCGCACCACGCTGGTGCAGCTTCCCTCAGGCATCCGCAACACAATGGCCTACGACCCGGACGGCCTGCGGGTGAAGCTGGAGGAGTCAGCCGGAACGAAGAAGTTCGTGTGGGATGAGCAGAACTACCTGGCGGAGACGGACGAAAACGACGACACGCAGGTGGTGTACACGAACGAGCCGAGGCTGTATGGCAACTTGGTCAGTCAGCGCCGTGGAAGTGACAGTCACTGGTATTACTTCGACGCCATCGGTTCGACGCGAGAACTGACCGACGCAAGCGAAAGCGTAACTGACACGCGACTCTACGATGCGTGGGGAGTGCCATCGGTCGCCACAGGTCCGACCATACTGTTATTCCAATTCTGTGGTAAACTTGGTTACGCGACGGATCTTGATACGAACATTGCATATGTTCGCCAACGCCATCTCACCCCGGACAATGGTAGGTGGATGTGTGTCGATCCACGCTGGGCGCCAGTCATTCGAGACCGTTTTGTCTATGCTTCCAACTCTCCCGTGTTGATACTCGATCCTTCTGGAGAGAGGGCTGTCGCCAGTGTCGAATACAAAGTATACGAAATGACGATCGAGCCGCCGCGCACTGCAAACACGGTGATTGCCGAAGTAACACTGACCCTTGACGCTACATATGACAGGTGCCACACCGTGTGCGGCCCAGTTTACCATTGTCCGGTGCCGTTGTGCTTCTGCGTGGGGGACATTGACATCTCGTTAGAGTTTGACTGGCACGCGCTCACCGACGGCTTTCAACACACGTTGGGCTCCGGACGGGGAACAAATCCGCTTCCGTCTTACGACATTGGCATGCTCGTCGGCGACGAGTGGATTCCATTGAGGTGGACGGGGAATCTCGACGATGACGGAAGACGTATTGCGAGAGACTCTCATTACCGAGGTACTGCACACCTCGGACAAGTGCCGTGCGCTGGACCTCAAACAGCTCTGGGTCGGGTAGGCGTATTTGGAGGACAGAACTTTCGTCAATACATTGACGCCGTTCGTGAAGACTTGGGATCAAATCAAGCTCGTGACACATACGGTTACTTTACGATCTCCTACGATTTTGCATCATGGGGCCATTCGCCGAAGCCTTTAACCGACTTAGATCGACCGCCGCGAGGTTGCGGCGATGTCTTAATTGCAGAGGTCAACATGAGTGTTACGTCTGGAGGTGCTGTCGCATGGCCCCCAACGTCAAAAAGGCTAGAAGAGATCGATCGTTGGCCCCCACGAATTGATATTGGATACTCCGATGAACACATCAATTAGCGTCCTTTGCCACGAGAATGTTGCAACTGCAGGCCGACCACTTTCACCACGAAACGGGGTCGCATGCTCGATTACAGCGCTAGTTCTGTTAAGTGCCGTATATGTTCTAAGGCCCAGCGTCATGCGACCACACACCACCGACGTCCAGCCAGTTCCGGAGGCGTCACCTTCGAGATCAATTGTACTCACTAGTGATGGGGAAAGCGCATACGTTTTATTTGAACTTGGCCCATCGAGGACGCCTCACTTGAGTGCTGACGACTTCCGATGGTTATCTACCAAATCGCGGATTCGGCGTGTGTGGTTCGACGGCGTTACAATTGAGCCAAGGGGCTTGAGATATTTGCGGAACATGCCCAACCTTCGTGATCTTGGCTTAGGCGCGTACAACCTGCAAGACTCCGATCTCAAGGCAATTTCGACGATGCACCAACTGGAATCACTCTCGATTGGACGCTCTCAGGTTACAGACGAAGGTCTTGTTTATATTTATGGGTTGTCGAAATTGACATGGTTGGGCATCGCTCGTTCACAAGTTACGAGCAGCGGAATCGCGGAGTTGCGTCGCCGATTGCCGCAGCTCCGTCATGTTGAGTAAACGTAAGACTCCTACAGGGAGCAGTGTATGCGATACTGGCAATGCAGCAAGATCGTGGCCTGGATGAGCGTTGCCACGTCTATTCATCTGGAATGCGCCACTATAGATGTCGCCGTTCATTCTGAAGTCGCGTCAATTGCTGGTAGTGATTACCGATTGAAGGTCAAGGAAGGGCGTCGGCTGGCATTGGAGTACTCGGAGAGGGACGCGCATGCTGCGAAGAAAGAAGCAACGCATTCTCCCTTTTCGTTCGACGGTGAGGTGAGCTCATAATTCGAGGATTCCGTTTTGATCGAAACTTCTCAATTCACCGAGGTGGCACTTTCACGGTGGGGGAGCTCATCGCTCGTCGCTCTTGTCGAGGTCCGGCAAGATGCAGGTGTCCTGTACCTTTGCCTGACGTTCACCGCAGCGAAGGCGAGTGAATCGGCGAATGTGATCGAGCCAACTACCACCGTGGTAATGCGTTCAGAGGGGAATCCGCGAATACTAGCATTGCCAGGGACGAGGCAAGGCGATTTGCTTGTTGCGGTCATTGGATGGATGACTCACAATAAGCCAGGCGCGATTGAGACAGGACAGATGCGATTCGATGGCTGCCCTAATCCTGAGTCGATTTCTGGCTGTGTCGGCGCCTCTTCTCTGGAGTATGATGCTCAGTCATTCGATTTTCCTTGACAGTCCCAATGTGCGCTAGCAGTTGTGGCAGTATTTGACTTTTCACACGCCCTCGAATGTTCGGAGGCCGTCATGGGCAGTCTGAAGAAGACCATTTCTTACCGTTATGACGCTGTCCGCAACCGCGTCGGCATGACCGATCCGGACGGGGCACGGTTCACCTACAGCTACGACTCGGTGAACCGCATCACGGAGGTCGTCAACCCGCAAGGGGATCGGACGACGTACGGGTACGACCCGGCCGGACGGCGGACGGTGAAGAAGTTGGCCAACGGGACGCGGGCGTCGTTCTCGTACGACGCTGCGGGGAATCTCACACGGTTGGCCAATCTCAAGAGCGACGGCACGACGATCTCCAGCTTCAACTACGACTACGACAAGGTTGGCAATCGCACGGTCGTGCTGGAGGCGGACGGAAGCCGGGTCACCTGGAGCTACGACGCCACCTATCAGCTCACCGGTGAGCACCGCACCGGCAGCACGCCGTATCGCGATACCTACACCTACGACCCGGCCGGAAATCGGCTGCTGAAAATCCACGACGGTGCCCGGACGAGTTACGGCTACGATGCGGTCAGATTCGACTTGCGCAATTGGCTCTGGCATGTATTCTTCTCGCATTCACGAACATGGAGTGAATGCGAGACCTCACCAACAACAACTTTGGCCATCTGATTGCATACGTCATCCCAGGGCTCACGGCCCTTTGGGGAGCGAGTCATTTCTCTCCAACGCTACAATCGTGGCTGACGACGAATCCGTCAGACCTCCCAACCGTCGGCGGTTTTCTGTACCTGACGCTCGGCTCGGTGACCGCAGGAATGATCGTCAGCACGGTGCGCTGGCTGATCATTGATGGAGTCCATCACGCAACCGGTCTGACGGAACCCCGCTGGGATTTCTCGCAACTCGCACGGAGAGTGGACGCTTTCGAGTCGCTGATCCGAATTCACTACCAGTTCTATCAGTTCAACGCCAACATGCTCGTCGCGATTGTGTTCGCGTACGCCGTGAGGAAATCCACCAGTCCGGTCGAAATCGCGATGATCGGCTGGGAAGATGCCGCATGGCTGCTCGCGGCCGTCATCTTCTTCGCGGGATCGCGCGACACGCTGAAGAGGTACTACCTGCGCGTAGATGGCCTTCTGGGACGCGTGCCGGACGTGAACCAGCGATGAGCGGGAACCGATGCTGGATCACGGCATCAGATCACGAAGGGAAACATTGAGTGCTCTCGCCAATCGATCAATGTTTAGAAGCGAAATGTTTCGTTCGCCTCGTTCAACGCTGCTGATGTAAGTGCGGTGCAAGCCCGCCAGGGCGGCCAGCTTCTCCTGTGAGACGCCCTTCGATCGACGGACGGTGCGCAGCTTGCGCCCGAAAAGTTCTCTGACGTCGGGCAAGTCTGTGGCCTCGACCGGGGTTGCCATTCTCCAACACGACCGTTGACAACCACTGTCGAAGGTTGCACACTATGCATCTACAGACTTTGCGATACGGTGTCGCAAAGTGTGCAGAGAGAATTCTTGCAGAGTACGGAGAACTGAGATGACAAACGGCGGAGGAAAGCACAGCGGCCAGCACCAAACGGAGAACAAGAAACGCACGAACAGCGAAAGGAAGACGGAAGCGATGAACCAGACCGAGAAGGGCACGGCAAGCGAACCGTTGACGACCGAAAAGCGGAACCGGTAGGACGCGAGCCGCCTGATTGATTCAGGGTACGATACCCTGAATGGAAATCGCTCACGGAGCATAAACGACTACGTCAAATCTGTCGCGGCGGGAGTTCGCCGCAACTGGTTGACGCCACACCACCTTCGGCAAGCCCGCGAGAACGGCCGATGAGTTCGGGACGTAGAGGTGGGAGGGAGCCTCGACGCGTAGTGCCCTTGGGTGACACTTAAGCTGTGTTCGCAAGTTGTTGACAGCAGCGTTACCGCCCTCTCGCCCAACACGCTGCATTTGCGTAGCTCGCAGTTGACGATGTGGACACATTCGAGCCGACGCTGATGCTCAACAGTACTCGAATTTGGACTCGATGCCAATTGGCGGCCTGAATGAAAATATCGCCGCCAATGATGCAAGAAAAGGACTGTGGATTTCGCATCACAGCCCGGTATTATTGCGACTGCTCCGCCGAGGAACTTCCAGCGGGCAATACGTTTGGTTTACGGCAGAAGAGGCGATGTCGTCACTCCAATGACCTTTCCTCGCCTACGTTCGTGAGGATCGAATTGTCAAGGCTGCGCCCCCTTCGGCGCCGTATTTTTCACAAGTGGCGCAGACCGACCACGTTCGAATCTCGATCGAGGGCACTTGCGAATTTCGCGGCCAATGTAAACATTTCTCTTCGCATCGAACAGTATTCGCAGCGACGCACGTGCTCCTCCACTTGTTCCGTAAGTGCGACGGTTAGCATGCCGCACATCATGTCGACAATGAATCCCTTCGCCTCCTCACATGACAAGTCTCCAGCTCCGTCAGCCCGCCGAAAATGTGGTCGCTGCGACTCCGTGCCGCCGCCGCTCATGTCGTGTCCAGTTGTCATCGGTGAATTCTCCCGTGTGCTGGATGGGAAAGGTTGTCGCCCAGCTCGAGAGAAGCCTCGGCAATGACCACACGATTTAACGGTGAGCCACCCGAGCCAAATTGTCAACACTGTCATGCTGTCTTCTCAAACTCAATTCACGCGAGTCTTGAGCTAAGTCCAACCGTGTCCCAAGCCACAAAAAATCCGCCCGACACGCAGCAGCGAGGGCGGAGTATACCAGTGCCTGAAAGTGCCAGCGGTGTTACGGCACGGCACGTTGAAGGATACCGCAGATCCTTGATCGTTCTTTCTCGATGTTTCGTGAGTCGTCAACTCCAAGCCTTTCGGCGATTTCTTGATCGGAAGCGCCGTCCAAATGCAAACCAAGGATTCGCCGCCGCCGAGGGGACAGGTGTTTCGATCGTAAGATCAGGGCTCTGAACTCCGCCCTTTCGGCAGCGTCTTGAGGTGAAACGAGATTCATGGCAGGCAACGTGTCAGCGATTAGTGGCAACGGCGTCTTGCTGGTCGATCTTTGAATTCGCTTTGCGACTCTTGAGCAAGCTCTCCTCAAGACATCGTTTCCAGCAGCCCCTTCTTCGAAGAATTTCGCAACATCACCATTCGAGGTGAGTTCGCGGAGCACACTATGCACTTCGAAGAAAACCTCTTGAACGAAGTCGTCTCGAATGTCCGTTGGAATTTGACTCCACACGCGGTGTTGGCGAGTTTCTCGGATCACGCGTTCGATACAATCCTCTGTCCACTTCATCCGCAGGCCTCCAATTGCACGAGTGGATGCGGGCCACAACCTCCGTGCGCAGACCAGCGTGATTACAACTACATGGACACAAATGGTGAGAGTTGTCGCGATATTTTTTCCGATATTTCTCCGGCGACAATTGAGGGACGCGGCGTCCCTAACCGTTAGCGGACAAACTGATGCGGTGACGGTCGGAAGACGGGATGAACTACATGGGTGGCCATGTCGACGGGCAATGTTCGCGGTGCGGTCGTTTTCACGTCGTACACCCAGACCCGGGGCCTGCTTTCTGTAGAAAGCTGGAGATCCAATCGAGTGGAGCGTCTCTCACTGTAGCAATCGAAGCGAGACGCAACTTTGAGAACGCGTTGTTACCGACGAGCACTGGGTTTGTCGGATCTGTTTCGGTATCGTGAAACAAGAAAGGGAAATCATGGCAAAGGACAGGGATTGCGACTGCGATCACGACGAACCGGACGGCCACTGGTTTCCGGAGCACAATCCCTTCAACCTCTTCGGTTGATGAAAGAGTCTGTGCGCTGGACACAAGCAGGCTGCGTTCGGCAGCCTGCTTGTTCTTTTTTCGCTTAACCACCCTCGCGATTTCAAGCCCTGTATCGAGGCGGGCGTCAACCAAAGAATCCCAGCAGAACGGGACAGGGGGCTGACGAGCACCCAGGCAAGAGTCGAGCCCGATGGGCAATCGTTCGTTAGGGCATCAGATCGCGAAGGGAGACGTCGAGAGCGGCTGCCAATCGATCGATGTTCACCAGTGAAATATTGCGTTCGCCTCGTTCAACGCTGCTGACGTAGGTGCGATGCAACCCTGCCAGGGCAGCCAGCCTCTCCTGTGAGACGCCCTTTGATCGACGGACGGAGCGCAGCTTGCGCCCGAAAAGCTCTTTGACGTCGGGCAAGTCTGTAGCCTCGACCGGGGTTGCCATTCTCCAAGACGACTGTTGACAACCACTGTCGAAAGTTGCACACTATGCATCTACAGACTTTACGATACCGTACCGCAAAGTGTGCATTGTGAATCTTGCAGATTACGGAGAGTTGAGATGACAAACGGTGGAGGAGAGCACGGTGGCAAGCACCAAACGGAGAACGAGAAGCGCACGAGCAGCGAGAACAGCGAAAGAAAGACGCAAGCGGGGAAACAGGCCCAGAAGGCTGCGAATGAACCGTTGACGACCGAAAAGCGGAACCTGTAGAACGCAATCCGCCGAATCGCATTCAGGGTACGATACCCTGAATGGAAATCAGTCACGGAGAATAAACGACTTACGTCAAATCAGTCGCGGCGGGGGTTCGCCGCAACTGATTGGCGCCATACCACCTTCGGCAAGCCCGCGCTGGCAGCCCGTGTGTTCGGGACGTAGAGAGCTCGTCTCGCGGACGTCGCGTAACCCTCTGCGAAGGCACCGACTTCGGTGGAGTCGCTCAGTCCGACTGGTGCACCGTACCCGGAATGTACCCTGAATCAGCGATTGCCATTACGCGCCGCATCCAATCAGCTCGCGGGCGCAGTCCATGCCGAGTGAACGACGGCATTCCGGGGGGCAATGGGGTCAGATCGTGCGACAAGCAGGTATCAGGAGAGACTCCGACGAGATGCCGTGATCCGATGAAGTGATGAGGTCGTTGAGGGACGGCGTGAGAACTCTTCTCTCAATTGCGAAAGCAATCGACGTGACGCGTTCTCTAACAGCGGCAACGGTTTTCGTCTTGAACTTTCGTCGATGTTCGAGAGGTGCGCCACGACGAGCTGTTGGGCGCGCTGGTCTTTCTGACAGTCGATCGCTTCAAGAATGGCAATGTGGTCTTGAATAATTCGCCACGCAACAGGAGGTTCACAAACCTGGTGTGGAGGATGCTTCGCTGCGAAGCCGGCGATTATGATGCCACCAAGAATGTCCAAAACCTCATTATGAGCGGCTTGCAACACACGTTGGTGAAACCTCTGGTCGCACATCACCCAATCCCTTATTGTTCCGATCGTGTCGACCTGATCGTGGATAGATTGCTCAATCGCGTGTAGGTCCTCTTCAGTTCGAAACTTGGCCCCCAAGCTTGCGGCGGCACCTTCGACGCCGACGCGCACTTCGCGAATCCAGTCTCTGCCCTTCTCGCATGCCGGAGCCGTCGTCTCCGACGCAATCTCGCTCGACAGCAGCACGAATGCGCTTGCAATCGCCGCCGGATCAGGTTTCTCACGCAAGTGAGTTCCGGACCGCGTTCGGCGTTCAACCGCGCCGAGTTGTTGCAGGAGATACAGGGCTTCCCTGAGCTTCGGTCGGCCGATGTCTAGGTCCTTCGCAAGATCCTGTTCGCATGGGATACGGTCTCCCGGAGAAAAGTTCTTGCGTAGCGAGTCCCAAACTCGAATCCAGTGTGGTTGATCTGGATCCGGAGATGCTGCAAAGCAATCGAAAGTCCAAAGACCAGGCATTTTCTCGAGTTTTTTCAATCTGCGAATTGCGGAAAGAATCGCTCTTGCCACACCGTTAGATTCCCGCTTATCGTACCGAATAGCAATTAGTCAGACAAATGAGGCTCGGCCGCGAGGAGGGCATTGGCTGCTCTCTAACTGCTGCGTTCATTTGGAGAGTTGAAAAAGGCCCAAGGGCGGATACCCAAGGGCCGGGAACGAAAGGGGCACCGGTCGTCCAACACACCCTGTCGCATTCGAACTCAACCGGGTGTGTTCGGAACAACGCATGATGCCCCTTCCGAAGGTGCTTCTTCCACTGTGGCGGAAGAAGTCACGGATGTCAAACGCCTTTGGCACGACCGGTACCCATTCTCTGAGGGGAGTGGGAGATGGGGGACCAAGAGCGGGAACCACAACAGTATGAACCACATGACTTGAATGAGCGTTGGATTCCGTGCATCTATTGCAACAGTATCCTGGGGAGTGGAGGATGCTGCCGGTGTCAGGCCTTTCTGGCTCGTCCTACCGCGTTCGTAGCGAGCTCCAACGTGCAGGAAAGAATCAGATGCCGACTTCAACAAGTCATTGCGAAGCAAGGACGATTCAGACCGCAGTAACGTTCATTCGATGACGCGATCGAAGGTCGAAGCAGAAGCCCTCACTCCACGATGCTGCGAGCCGAGCGTCGCGCAAACCCTTGCCAAGACACCAGCCTCGGTGGAGTCCTCCAAGCAGATCGGTGAACTGTACTCGGAATGGATACTCTGAATCAGGAATCGAAAATCAAGGCCGATTCAATCAGCTCAGGTCGGCGATTCATGTCGTCCGAATGGCAGCATTCCGGGGGGCAATGGGGGGGGCAGGATTGGCAATCCGGCCCCAATTCAAGTGAAATGTCAAATCGTTGAAGTAAACCAGGAAATCTGCTTTCTGAAAGGGAAATCAACACTTCTTCAACGCACGCTCGACGCACATCCCTGACGCCGAAAGTGGATTTTGAATCCAGCGCGTCTGCCAATTCCGCCACTTCGGCGCTTGCCGCAAT
>ERZ869936.1205-NODE-1205-length-19581-cov-5.126447_pt1 | contig 19581 bp, 15 predicted proteins | sample MGYA00520876_ERZ869936 | MGnify/ENA primary metagenome ERZ869936 (study PRJEB32218, sample SAMN09650985) | biofilter metagenome | isolation source: enrty point of leading RO module | place: Saudi Arabia: Thuwal, RO plant located on Red Sea | collected 2016-02-17 ...
CGTGCGGGCCGAGTCTGCGGTTGCACCGAAGGTGAGCCCCGGGCCCCGAATGGAGTCGATGGCGACGGCGGTAGCAGACGTCGACGCATCGAGGACGTAGGCAGACGCGCTGGAGCCGGTATTGAGCACCGAGAACGTCTCGACGTACGTCGTGCCGTTGCTGGGGAGCCGGTCGGCTGTCGTTGCGTCGGCCGTGACGGTCACCGCGGTGTTCACGGGAGCCTCGTACGCGCCGATGTCGAAGCCGCCCCCGACCGGCCGACCGACGCCGCGCTGGTCGGTAGGGAGGCCGAATGAGGCATTCGCTGCATCGATGGCGATGCTCGCGGGCGCGAGGGCGTGCGTCCTCGAATCGCCGCCGTTCAGCGTGAGCGGCAAGAGGTCCGGATCGCCCGTGAGGTCGGACGCTCCACACCCCGCGCAGCCACCTTCCACGAGGTTGCCGCCCAGCGACGTGATGGTGCCCTCGATCCCGCCGCCGACGTTGTCGGCCACGAGGGTGTTCACCAGCGTCACGGAGCTGGAACGGGAGCGGATGCCGCCGCCGTCTTGGTTATCGGCGACGGTGACGTGCTCGAGGCGCGCGCCCGCCCGGAGATCCAGACCGCTGCCGCGGCTTCCGGTGTTGCCGCTGACGGTCACGTTCTGCAAGAGCAGCGTGCCTTCGCGGTGGTAGATGCCTCCGACCCGGTTCCCGGCGTTGCCCGTCACGGTGGAGTTGCGGACGGTGAGGTCGCCGCGGGTGCGGATTCCGGAACCGTTGCCGCCGGTGCTGCCGCCCGTGATGGTGAGGCCGTCGAGCTCGACGACGTTGCCCGAACTCACATCGATGACGCGGGAGGATCCGGCACCATCGATGACGACCTCGCCGCCCCCGACGTTCCGGAGCGTCTTGTCCTGGTCGATGTCGAGGGTCCCCGAGCCGCTGGCCGTGAGGTCGTACAAGCCCGGATTCATGAGCACGAGGAGGACACACGGATTGGCCACGGCGGCGCGCAGCTCCGCGGTGGTGCTCACGACCAGCGTAGAGAGGCAGGGGAGGGTCCAGGACAGGTCCGAGATGCCCATGACCTGCAGCGCGGGATCGGCACTGGCCTTGGGGCCCGGTCCGTAGACGAACGTGACCGAGTCGACGAGCTGGTCGAAGCGGAGGTCGACGTTGGCGTCGGCCGAGCTGTTCCCGATGCTGGCGAGCCCCGAGTAGACACCCGGGTCCACTTCCTCGACGGAGCCGCCGAGGCCGACGGTGGTGGGCGCGAAGGCCGTCGTCCCGTTCCAGCCTACGACGGTGATGGAGTCGTGGAACTGGAAGTTGGTGTCGATGTCGAGGAGGGAGAACTCGAGGGACTCGACCTGCTGGCTGAACGCCAGGGCGATGGTCATGAGCTCGGCCTGGGAGTTGGCGTCGAGGCCCGACTCCCAGTAGCCGGCGTGAGCACCACGGGTGGCGTGGTTCACCGTGAAGTTGCCGGGGCTCCCAACGCCGAACGCGTCGACGCCGCTGATGGAGACCGTGGTGCCGTCGATGACCACCGGCGTGGCCGTCGCGCCGTTGCCATAGACGTTCTCCCACACGAGCTGGGACTGGGCCGCTGCCCCACTCGGCGCCAGGAGCATCGAGCACAGGACCAGGACCGGTGTCAGGCGCAGGAGGGCTCCGAGCCCGCTGCGAACCCGACGGCCACCACGCGACCCCGGCCGGCCGGGGAGCCCGGTCGGCTGCTGCAGCTGCGTGGGGTGGGTGGTGGCGTTCGGCATGTGTCTTCCGTGCAGTTCGTGGCGTGATGTAGATCACGCGCTCGAACGCGTAGAAGGGCAGGGGCCGTGCCATACCGGGATGTGGCTTAACCACGCGGAAAACCACGATTTCGGGATGTCTCCGAATCGGGCCGCGTTACCGTTATCGGACGCGAAATGTTACGGAAAACGGACGTCGGGTCCGTGGGTCGGGGCCGCGCTGCGCCTCAGGTGAGGCCGTGGCGCTTCCGCTTCTCCCAGAGGTTCTTACGGGAGATTCCGAGGCTCTCGGCCGTCTCGGCGACCTTGTCCCCGTGGGCCGCTAGGGAGGCGCGAATGTATTCGCGCTCCACTTCCTTGAGGGTCAGCCCTCGCGCGATGGTGAAGGGCGTCTCACCGGGGACGGCGCCGAGGGTCAGCCGCGGAAGGTCGCGGGCCTCGAGAAGGGGGCCTTTGGCGAAGAGCATGGCCCGCTCGAGGACGTTGTGAAGCTCCCTCGTGTTCCCGGGCCAGCTCCACCCGGTGAGGATCTCGAGCGCCTCATCGCTCAACCCCGTGATCTCCTTGCCGAGCTCTGCCGCGAGCTTCTCCAAGAAGTGCTCGGCGATGCGAGGGATGTCCGATGCGATCTCGCGGAGGGCGGGCAGCGTGTGGGTCGCCACGGAGATCCGGTAGTAGAGATCCTGGCGGAAGGCCTTCTCGGCGACGAGCTCTTCCAGAGGGCGATTCGTGGCGGTGATGATGCGCAGATCGACGGACAGCTCTCGCGTACCACCCAGCCGCCGGTACGATCTCGACTCGAGGAAGTTGAGGAGCTTGACCTGGAGCTCCAGGGGAAGCTCGGCGATCTCATCCAGGAACAGGGTACCTCCGTCGGCCACTTCGACCAGGCCTGGTTTGTTCTCCCGGGCGTCCGTGAAGGCTCCACGCATGTACCCGAAGAGCTCGGCCTCCAGGAGGCTGGGCGGGAGAGCGGCGCAGTTCAGTTCGACGAACTGTCCCTGGGCGTTCGGGTTGGCGTGGTGGATGACCCGCGCCGCCAGGTTCTTCCCCACTCCGCTCTCGCCCAGGAGGAGGACGGAGACCGTCGGGGCGGAGGCCACGCCCTCGATGAAGTCCCGCACGGCGTCCATCCTCGGATGCTCACCCACCAGCGCCGTGAGGCCGAACTTCTTCTTCCGTTCCCTCCGGAGATGGGTGGCTTCCTCGAGCAGGGGTTTGGCCTCGAGAGCCTTGAGGAGGAGGGTCCTGAGCTCCGTGACGTTGATGGGCTTTAGGAGGTACTCGTTGGCCCCGGCCTTGATGGCCTCGATGGCCGTCTCGATGTCTCCCTTCCCCGTGAGCATGAAGATGGGGAGGTGAGGCGAGGTGGCCCGGACGCGCCGTACGACCTCGGTCCCGTCCAACTCGGGCATGTAGAGGTCGGTGAGGAGGGCGTCGGGCATCTCCTCTGCCATGACCTCGAGACAATCCAAGGGATTGTCGAAGACCCGGGTCTTGAATTCACCGGCGCGCCCGAGATTCGCCTCGAGGAGCGTCGAGAACGTGCGTTCGTCGTCGAGGATGTAGATCTTTGGACGCACGATATGCGGTGTGCCGGGGTGCGACGGACTACCATATATAACCCCGGAACGGGCGCCTGCGCGCCTCCCTCAAGTGGGGCTCCGCAGTGGCCGATACTCCCTGAAGCGTGAAGGGATGAATCTGTTCGGCCGCCTGGAGCCCCATGCTGCGAAGATCGCGTCGTTCGCTCGCCGTTCTCCTCGTCCCGGCTCTGGCCGGATGCGGCGTCGGGATGGCGCCTACCACCGCCGAACTCACCGACGCCGAGGCCGCCGAGCTCGCCGAGGTGATCCTCTTCGCCACCTTCAACAGCACCAGCGTGCTCCCGGCCCGACCCGCGTCGCCGCCCGGCGCCGCGTGGGGTCTGGAGTTCGAAGCGGAGGTGCGCTGTCCCGCGGGAGGGAAGGTCGCCATGGCCGCGTCGCTGGTCGTCCTCGAGACGGAGGATCGGGCGGCGTACGAGCTCGTCCAGATCCACGACGACTGCAGCGCCCAGCCCGTGGACCGACGGTTCTCGGTGGCGGGCGCGCCCCGCGTGGTGGCGGACCTGGTGGTCCGGCATGGCGCCGACGCCGTCGCGTGGGAGGGCACCACCGAAGGCGAGATCGAGTGGAGGACGGCGGAGGGCGTAGGCCGCTGTGCCTTCCAGCTGTCGTTCCAGGGCGAGCATCCCGAGGGTGCCGCGGCCGTGGCGATCCTCGACGGGTCGATGTGCGGCCACGTCATCGACCACTCCATGACGATCTCCTGAGGACGGCCCAGGCAGACGGCTCGCATCGGTTCCGCTTAGGGCTCCGGGCCTCCCACCGTGCACCCACACGTCGATCATCGTTGACTCGGCGGGCCCTCCCGGCGCAGCGTGGAGTCATGAAGACCCTCCTCTCCTCCGCCCGACGTGCCGCGGTCTGCCTGGTGGCGTGTGCCAGCCTCGGGGCGTGTACCATGGTGGGCGCGGTGCCCGCAGAGCGGCCGACGCCGCGCTCGGTCGCGCCCGTTCCGGAGCCGGAGGCCGCTCCTGCCCCGCGGGCCACGGGTCCTTCGGAGGGACCGGACGTCTCTACCGAAGCGATGCTCATCACGGCCCGCGTGGTGGATGTGGCCCTCGAGTCCATCGGCACGCCGTACCAGTGGGGAGGCACCGACGGCAACGGCTTCGACTGTTCCGGCCTCATCCAGTTCGCATACGCCGAGCAGGGCATCCAGCTGCCGCGTACCAGCGCGGACCAGATCCGGTCCGGCGTCGCCGTCGGCACGCGACCCGACGGCCTCCGACCCGGCGACATCCTCGGGTTCTCCGACGGGGGTGGACCGAAGACCGAACACGTGGGCCTCTACCTCGGAGGCGACGAGTTCATCCACAGCAGCTCATCGGGCGTCCGGATCTCGAGCCTCCGCAATCGATACTGGCAGGAGAGGCTCGTCGCCGCCCGACGCGTCGTGGACTGACGCCTCTCGGCGACTCGCCGAGCAACCCTTGGTGTGGCTAGGGGATCAGAGGGAGTACATTCTTCCAGCCTGACCCTCAGCACGAGAGCGCAGCCATGGTCGCCCGCACCGTCGCGTCGTCGAAGTCCGTTCTCCGCCGTCCCTTCTGTTGCCTCGCCGCCCTCGTCCTACTGGCTGGGGTTCCGCGACCCGTGGCTGCCCAGGGCGGCCCTTCGCCAGAGGTCCGTGAGGCGGTGCAGGCCCTGTTGGCCACTCTAGAGAGTGGCGACGAGGCCAGCGCGCGGTCCTTCGTCGCCGAGCGGCTGACGGACGACTATCGCAGCAGTCTGGGAGACGGAGCCCTGTCGCACATCCAGGCCATGCGCGACGAGATGCGGGGCGCGTTCGGCAACGTCGGACTGGGACGGTCTCCCGATGGCTCGATGACGCTCAGGACCAGTGGCCCCTCGAAGCGCGCCACACTGAGACTCATGCTCGACGCCGAGACCGGTCGGTTCGATCTCGTCGAGCTGACCGACGTCGGGGGCGGGGCCGGGGGCGGTCCCGGGGGAGGGGCGCCGGGTCGAGGCGATGCCGTGGAGGACCACCTCAGGGCCCTCGAGCTCCTGACGCCGGACGACGGGTCCATCACAGACTTCCGGAGGCGGCGCATGGACCCGGGTCTCCGGAGTCGGCCCGAGGTGCCCCAACTCCTGCGGACAATCGCCCGGGCCGTCGCCTCCGCGGGTGCCATCGGGGTGGACGGAGATGGCCCCTACGAGGTGCTGAGCCTACGCGGTGGGCTGAACGCCGAGGTTCGCATGCGGGTGGGCGAGACCCCGCCCTTCCTCATCGAAGAACTCACGGTCGACACCACGGGGGCCGGACCCATGGCGAGGGGGGGTGACGGACCTGTGGAGCCGTTGGCGTGGGGCGATCTGGAGGGGGCCCTCACCGAAGCTCTCGACTGGTGTTTGTCTGGCTTCGTGTTGGCGGTTCGGGTCGTCGTGATCGTCCTCCATTAGGGGTACTGACTCGTTCGTAGGTTCTCCGGGCACGCTAACTACACCGAGACCGTGTACGACATCGGTTCTCAGCCCATCGACTTCACCCGCGCAGCCATCTGGCTCCTCGTCCAGGAGGGCGAGATCGGGCTCGATGATCCCATCACTCGCTTCTATCCCGACGCCCCTGCCGACAAGCGCTCTATGACCATCCGGCACCTCATGGACGGGTCATCGGGTCTTCCCAACTTCCACCATCGGGCCTCCGACGAGGACTGGGACCTTTCGTGGATCGACCGGGAGACCGCGGAGCAGCGCATTCTCAGCGCGGGCCTCCTCTTCGAGCCGGGATCGGGCACGGCGCCGTCCCACTCCGCCTTCGGTCTCCTGGCTGCCATCGTGGAGCGGGTGTCAGGACAGACGTACGAAGAGTTCCTGCAGACGAACTTCTTCGAGCCCATCGGGCTGACCCGTACCGGACCGTACGGTGACGACCTGGGGCTGTCGCCGTCCGATTTCGCCGAAGGCTACGGCGACTACCGCGCCTCGGAGCCGAACATACCGCCGAACTGGGGACCGACATCGTGGCTCATCAAGGGGAGTGGGGGCATGGTGTCCACGCCCATGGAGCTCTATCGCTTCTTCGAGGCCATGCGATCGGGAGGGATCCTGCGTGGGTCCGCGCGGGAGGGCTACCTGGACCGTGGATCGTCCTCCGGGGCCACGGATCGCGGCTTCCTCTTCATCCACGCGTGGCCGGGAGGCGACTCGGACTCCATGATCCTCTTCACCCAGAACGCGCTTCCGGATCACCCGGAATCACAACGACTCCGCCGACGATTGGCGGCCATGGTCAGCGCTCGATTGGTCTCGTAGACGCTGCCGGCCCTCGCGTCCCTCAGCCGTCCCCGAAGCCGAACGCTCCAACCACCTCGCCGTACTCCTCGCGGGTGGACGTCATCAATTCCGGAAGGAGCGAGGGATCCAGGTCGAGGGTCTCCCAGAGGCCGATCCACCGAGGGGGCACCATCCGTTCGCCACTCCGTCCGAGCCGGAGGGCGTTGGCGACGAGGTCCGCCAGGTGGATGGTGCAGGCCTCCACGGGATAGCGCTCGGCCTCCTGCGGCCGGTGGTGCAGCGCAACGCATTCGGCCAGGCTGTCGGGCATGTTCCACTGCTCCATGAGAGCGCCTCCGATGGTGCCGTGGTCCAGCCCGGTGAGCTCCATCTCGGCCTCGTAGAGGAGGCACTCCCGGTCCTTGGCGTGCTCGAGGATGGTCCGGGCCGAGTCCGGAGCGGATGTGTACAGGATCAATCGACCGACGTCGTGGAGCATGCCCGCCACGAAGAAGCGCTCCAGGTTGGTTTCCCTGCGGATGCCGGCCAGCATCCTGGCGCAGATTCCCACGGCCAGGCTGTGGCGCCAGAACTCCTCCAGCTCGATGAGATCGGGGGGAACGTCCTGGAATGCGCTGGTCACCGACGTCGCGAGGGCGATGTCACGCACATGGGTGAGCCCGATGAACGTGACGGCCTGGTGGACCGAGTCCACGGGTCGGTCGAAGGCGAAGTAGGCGCTGTTGGCCAGGCGCAGGAGGCGGGCCGTGAGCGAGGGGTCCTGGCCGATGACGGCTGCGACCTCGTGGGCCCCGGACCGGGGGTCCTCGAGGACCTCCACGAGCTTCTGGTATACGGCGGGAGGCGACCCCAACGTCGGGGCCTGCCGGATGAGCGCCCCCGGATCGAGGGTTGTCAGGTCGGGCATGGGCCGGCATCGCGTTCACGAGGGCTCGTCGACGCCCGAACGTAGGAGCGTCCCTTCATCCCGAGTATCGACCGGGACGAGGGGTCCTTGAGGGCCGGAAGGACCGGGACGGCCATCCCATAGGACCGGAATGACCGGTCTTCTCAGTTCATCGTCGGGTCGAAAGGCATGCGGGACATGCGGTGGTATTCCGGCCCTTTCCGCTGCAGGATCTGGCTCCAAAGCAGCTCCGGCGTCTCGGTGAAGACGTCGTCCACCTGCGCCGGATCGACGATCCAGCTGTCCTCGATCATCTCGGCTTCCAGCTGACCCGGTCCCCATCCCGAATATCCGACGTAGACGCGCGCCCTTCGGATGTGGGGGCGGACGGCATCGTCCAGGTCGCCCACCAGGAAGCCCACCGAGCCGAACACGGGCAGGTCGGCCCATTGGGGATCATCGAATTCGGCGACCAGAATCGGTCCGTCGGGCTGGACCGGACCGCCCTGAAAGAGATCTTCCCCAGGGTCGACGTAGGCGCCCAGGGCGGGGATCGCGTCCGACACGGCGAGGTCGAGGGGGCGGTTCAGGACCACGCCGAGGGCGCCCTCGGCGTGGTGTTCGCCAATCAGGACCACCGTGTGCCGGAAGTTCGGGTCGTAGAGCCCGCCGCTCGAAACGAGCAGGCTCCCTCGAAGACTCTTCATCCTCGGCGTCCTCCCTGACCGGCCCCTACCAGCGCCACACCACCGACGCCACCGCATAGTTGATCCACGCGAAGTTGTATACCGAATCCACGTCGGCTCCGCCTTCCACGGTACGGTAGCCGACGCGAAGGGACCACCCGTCTCCCATCTCGTATCCGATCTTCAACGCACCGTCGATGGCGCGTCCGGGTCCGCCCGCCAGGGCGTCGACATCGGCGGACACGTGCAGTCCCGGTCCGAGCCGCCAGTCGGCTGCCAGATGCAGGAGGGGTACGAAGCCCACGTCGTCGGTTCGGCCGCTCACACTGCCCTGGTCCAGCTTGATGGTGGCGTCGCGGATCTTCGCCGTGCCGCCGATCCAGTAGTCGGCCCGATCCGAAGAGCGGGCGCGCCACCGGTACGACACGCGGTACGAGTTGAAGGTGTATCGCGCCTCTACCGGCGTCCCTCCCACGAAGTCCTCGTCGGCGAAGCGTAGGGGACCGCCGGGCGTGCCCGTCTCGGTGAAGGAAAGAGGCGCGTAGAGGACGCGAAGATCACTCCGGTCCGTGAGCCGCCACGTGAGGTACATGCGACCCGCCCACGTGTGGCCGGTGCCCACGACGTCGGGAAGGGAGAAGCGGGTCGCCGTCCCGTCGTTGGGCACCTCGACATTGTTCGAACTCTGCCAGGCCGGACCCCCTTCGACTTCCAGGATGATCCGGGATTCCTGGGCCGCGGCGCCGGTGGTCGGGAGGAGCGGTGCGAGGAAGACCGCCACGACGCATAGTGCGCCGGCGGCGAACGTCGGACCCACGGCCGATGAACGTGTCCTCGACGAGGCTCGGGCGGGGGAAGCGCAGGGTGCGTTCATAGGTGAATCAGCTCCAGAACGCGTCGAGCTTGTCCGTCAGCTGGCCGTTCACGGCCGTTTCGATGGGCACCTCCACCAGGCTCAGTCGGTTCGACGGAACGACGTCGGCGAGGACCGAGCGCAGCTCGCTCACCGATTCGGGGCGGTAGCCGTCGATGCCGAAGCTCTCTGCCAGCGTGGGCAAGTGGGGGTTCGTGAGGGCCGTACCGGTGGATGCCGAGCGCGACTGCGCCTGTTTCCACGAGATCAGGCCGTAGTCGTTGTCCACGAAGACGAGGCAGGTGAACCCGACGCCCAGCCGGGTGGCGGTCTCCAACTCCTGGACGTTCATCAGGAAGCCGCAGTCGCCCATGGCCGACACCACCGGTCGGTCCGGATCCACCAACGACGCCGCGATCCCACCGGGCAGCGCGATCCCCATGCTGGCCAGCCCGTTGCTGATGATGCATCCCCCGGGGCAGTAGGTGGGGAAATTGCGCGCGATCCACATCTTGTGGCTTCCCACGTCGCTGATGAGGAGACCATGGTCCGGAAGGACCTCCCGGATGATCCTCAGCACGCCCGGCACGTGGAAGGCGTCACCCTCCTCGAGTTCGTAGGTCTCAAGGTCGTCGAGGATGCGCCGGCGGATGGGGCCGTACCACTCGGTATCGAAGGCGTGGTCCACGGAATGCAGCCTGGAGTGGAGTTCCACGAGCCCCGCGGACACGTCGCACACCACCTCGACATCGGGTGTGTAGTGGGTGAAGACGTCGGCCGGCTGGAAGTCGATGTGGACGATGCGCTTGCTACCGTCGGGGTTCCACGCCTCCGGATCGTACTCGGCGACGTCGTATCCCACGGCGATGACCAGGTCGGCCTCGTGCATCGCCTCCATGACGTAGTCGGCGAAGCCCAGCCCCACCGCCAGGAGGGAGACGTCGAGGCGGTCGGACACGGCGCCCTTCCCCATGAAGGTGCTCACCACCGGAATCCCGTGCCCCTTGGCGAGCTCGGTGAGCTCGGAGGTTCCGCCCTTCCGGATGACGCCGTTGCCGGCCAGGAGGAGGGGCCGGCGGGCATCGGCCAGGAGCTCCATCGTCCGAGCCATGGCTTCGGCATCGGGGGCTGCGCGCCGCGGCGTCCGCACGGGCAGTGGCTCCGGAGGGTCGTCGAGCTCGTGGCCGGCGATGTCCTCGGGAAGCTCGAGATGGGTCGCGCCGGGCTTCTCCGTGGTGGCGATCTTGAAGGCCTTCCTCACCGTCTCCGTGACGATGTCACCGTCCCCGATGGACGAGTTCCACTTGGTGATGGGGCGCAGGAGATTCACCACGTCGATGTACTGATGGCTCTCGTGGTGGAGTCGGGTGGTGGAGCCCTGCCCGGTGATGGCGACGAGGGGGGCCTTGTCCAGGTTCGCGTCCGCGACGCCCGTGACCAGGTTTGTGGCGCCGGGGCCGAGGGTGGAGAGGCAGACTCCCGCTTCACCCGTGAGGCGCCCCCACACGTCGGCGATGAAGGCGGCGCCCTGCTCGTGGCGGGTCGGGACAAAGGTGACCTGGTCCGACTCGGCGAGGGCGAACAGGAGGTCCTCGTTTTCCTCGCCGGGCACGCCGAAGACGTAGCGGACGCCCTCGGCTTCGAGGCAGCGGACGAAGAGCTGTGCGACGTTCATGGGCTCACGCGTACGGGAGAAGGGCGTGCGAGCCCACGGCTACGCCGCTGCGAGCCTCAGGGTCCGGGGCGCGCCCGGATCGCGTGTCCGGCGCGATGCGGAGGGGTCTCGGGACCGACGCCGCTGTCTACTCGTCGCGGAGCGCTACCACCGGGTCCACCCGGGCCGCCCGCCGTGCCGGCACCCAGCTCGCCGCCAGCGCTACGGCCAAGAGGAGGACGGGTACGCCGACGTACGTCAGCGGATCGGTCTTGGAGACGCCCACCAGCAGGCTTTCCACGACTCCCGACGCGGCCACCGCCACCACCAGGCCGAGGACGACACCCGCCCCGGCCACCGCCATGGCCTGACCGAGCACCAGGCGAAGGACGTCCGGGCCTCCCGCGCCGAAGGCCACCCGCACGCCCATCTCGCGGGTGCGCTGGCGGGCCGAGTACGAGATCACGCCGTAGAGGCCGAGAGAAGCCAGGATCAGGGCCAGGAAGGCGAACGAGCCGATGAGCGCCAGCATGAATCGCGTTTCGGCCATGGCGTCGCGCACGTGGGACTCCAGCGTCGCGAAGTCGGCCATGGGGACGTCGGGGTCGAGCTGGTTCAGCGCCCCCCGGATGGACTCCATGAGCGGCGCCGGGTCTCCGACGGTGCGAACCGTGAAGGTCGGGGGCAGGAAGGAGTTGTAGACGTACGGCACGTAGACGGTCTCGCGCCCTTCGGCGGCCAGGGACTGGGACCGGACGGGCGCCACGACGCCCACCACTTGAACCTGGGCGCGCTCCATGGAGAAGGTCTCGTCGTTGAAGTGATCGAGCATCAACTCCTTGCCCAGCGGGTCCTCGTCGCCGAAGGCCCGCTCGGCGAGGCGGGAATCGATGACCGCCACCCGGAGGGCCTCCCGTTCGTTGTCCGACGGGAGGAGCACCCGACCCGACACCAGCTCGATGCCCATGGCCTCGAAGTATCCGGGCACCACCGACTTGTAGTCCGCCTTGTTGGCCGAGTACTCGTCTTCGGCGATACCGATGCGGCCGAAGGATCCCATGGCGAGGAGGTCGCCGCCGGCCAGAGGAAGGGGCGCCACACCCCCCACGGCTTCAACGCCGGGGATGTCGTCCAGCCGTGCGCGAAGGTCGTTGACGAAGGTGGCCCGCGCCTGTGCCGTGAAGTACTTGAGGAAGGGGATCGGGGCGCTGAACGTGACCACGTTCTCGGCATCGAATCCCGGGTCCACCTGCTGGATCTCCGAGAAGCTGCGGACCATGAGGCCCGCGCCGATGAGGAGGACCAAGGAGAGAGCCACTTCGGCGATGACCAGCCCCGTGCGGAGGCGATTGCTACGAAGGCTCCCCGAGTCGCTGCCCCGATCCTTGAGGGACACGGCAAGGTTTCCGGCTACGGTCCGTAGGGCGGGTGCCAGTCCGAAGACCAGAGACGCCAGCACGGTGACGCCCGCCGTGAAGAGGAGCACGCGGCCATCGATGCTCACCGCGTCCAGGCGCGGAAGGTTTCCGGGGCTCAGCCCGGAGATGACGCGAACGCCCCACCACGCCAGGATGGTCCCCACCACGGCGCCGACGACGCCCAGGAGCGCGCTCTCGGTGAGCATCTGGCGGACGATCCGGCCCCGACCGCTCCCGAGGGCGGCCCGTACGGCGATCTCCCTCCCGCGGCCCGTGGCACGAACCAGGAGCAGGTTGGCCACGTTGGCGCACGCGATGAGGAGGACGAAGGCCACGGCGCCCAGGAGGGCGAGAAGCGCGGGGCGTGCGGTGGAGACGACGTCGTCGTGCATCCCGTTCACCACGATCTGCATGTTCTGCGTGGCGTGAAACGGATGGGTGGCGCGCAGGCGAGCGGCGATGCCGTCCATCTCCGCCTGGGCGTTTTCCAGCGTGGCGTTGTCGTCGAGCCGCCCCACCACCGTGAGCCACGGACCGTCGCGCGCGAACTCGTCCAGGTTGCTGGGAAGGACCATCCACACGTCGATGTTCGTCGGCATGGCGGCGTCCGACGGCAGGTAGATCCGGAAGTCCGGAGCAAGAACGCCCGCTACCACCGAGCCCCAGCCGTCGATCTGGATGGTGCGCCCCACGATCTGGGGGTCACTCCCGAAGCGGCGTTGCCACAAGCCGTGGCTGAGCATGACGGTGCCCGGGGGGAGGTCCGGGGTCGCGCCGCCGAAGGCGGTGGGGTCGATGGGGAAGGCGTCGTCTGCCAGGAATCGCCGCCCGAGCAGGGGCGTCACGCCCAGCACGTCGAAGAGATTCCAGGTGGCGTATCCCACCAGGATCTGTTCGGCGGGGCCTTCCCCGGTGAGGGTGCCGGCCAAGCCCATGGCGCCGGCGAAGGAGTCGAAGAGCGTCGACTCCAGGCGATAGTCGCCCAGGTCGGGCCCCGAAACCAACGTGCGATCGACGTTGGTGGCAGGAAGCCTCGTCCAGACCATGGCAAGATCTTCCGGTGCCTCGTAGGGGAGGGGGCGGAAGAGCACGGCGTCGGCGACGCTGAACATGGCCACGGTGCTGCCGATGCCGAGGGCGATGGTCAGGACGATGACTGCGGTGAAGATCGGACGTTTCGCGAACGATCGGACGGCGTACTTCAGGTCGGCGAGCAGAATCCCCAAGAATGCCCCCCGGCTGCGGGGACGCGAATGCTATCGCAGACCGCGGGAGCGAACAAGCAGCCTATTCGGGCTCGCCGTTGGGTCGGAGCCGGTACCCGAACTTTCGCACCGTGAGAATGAACCGCGGACTCGACGGGTCGGGCTCGAGCTTCCGCCTCAGTTCCCCGATGTGGGTGTCCACCGTCCGCGTGGCGATGCTCACCCGATGGCCCCAGACGTTTCGCAGGAGGTCCCGTCGGGACTGGGCTGCGCCGCCGGCCCTCAGAAGGGCGACGAGCAGGTCCAGTTCCTTCGGGGCCAGGGGCACCGTCGCATCGCCCCGGCGGACCGTTCGGGTGGCGACGTCCACCACCACGTCGCCGAAGCGGTAGACGGGAGCGGGCGGTGGACCGTCCGATCGGTGCGCCCGTCGCAGGAGGGCATCCACCCGGGCCAGGAGTTCTCCGATGCCGAACGGCTTGGTGAGGTAGTCGTCGGCTCCCCCGCGAAGACCCTCCACCTTGTCCCGCTGGGAGCCCCGGGCAGTGAGGACCAGGACGGGGGTGTCGATTCCCCGAGCCCGAACACGGCCGAGCACGCTCATGCCGTCGAGCTCGGGCAGCATGAGGTCGAGGATGACGAGATCGTGTTCGGCCCGCAGCATGGACTCCAGAGCTGTCCGCCCGCTGTGAACCACGTCCACGCGGTGGCCGTCGACCTCCAGATTCCTCCGGATCCCGAACGCGAGATCGACCTGGTCCTCCACCACCAGGATGTCGCTCATTCGGCGGTCCGGGCGCCGCGCCCCAGCGACGTCCGACTCACCCGTCGACCTTCACGACGGGCTGCTCTTCCAGATGCACGATGACCCTCGTTCCCCCCAGAGGCGAGGCTTCGATGCGGGTGTGGCCGCCATGTCGTTCCGCCAGCGTCCGGACCACCGACAGGCCCAGGCCCGTTCCGGTGACACCCGTGGCGGATCGCTGCTCGAATCGCCCGAATACCACGTCGCGCTGGTCGGCGGGGATGCCGGGGCCGTCGTCGTCCACGGTGAAGGTGACGCCGTCGCCGTTCCGGACGTCGACGACCACCCGACCCCCCTCGCGCCCGTGTCGGATGGCGTTGTCCACGAGATTGGTGAGGATCCGCGTCGCGGCGGTGGGATCGATGAGTGCCTCACGGCCGCCCGGGGACTCGCCGGCAGCCCGCTGCCGGTCCTCGACGGGCGCCCGCTCGACGTGGCTCCCTCGCGCCGATGCCAGAGGAGCCATGCCGTCGATGACGTCGCTCACCACGGTGTCCAGGTCGGTAGGCTCGGGTCGAAGGTGACCGTGCTGACCCGAGGCGTGCAGGAGGTTGTCGACGAGGTCCTCCATGACTTCCGTCTGGCGTTCGATGATGGCCAGCGCCCGCTCCCGCTCTCCCGGGTCCCCGAGGTGACCTCGTCGGAGGGTTTCGCTGAACATCCGGATCTGCGTCAGGGGCGTGCGCAGGTCGTGGGATACGTTGGCCACGAACGACTCGCGCAGCACGGCCAGGCGATGGCCCCGACGCACCAACGTCAGGGCTGCGTACAGGAGGGTCGCCGACACCAGCCCGAGGATGGACAAGAGGGCGAGGGAGGCGGGGGGACGGCCGCCCGCCATGAAGCGAGCGGCTGCCTCCGCGTCCAGGCGGACCCGGACGGCGAGCCGTCCGGCCTTGGGTGCGAAGGCCCACGCCTCCGGCCCTTCTGGCGTGGCGGGGAGCACGCGTTGGTAGAGGGGCGGCTGGTCCGGGGCGAGATGGATGCCTACCTCGAAGAGTTCTCGGCTCGACGCTTCGTCGACGAGGCTACGGGGCACGAGCGCTGTCTGGGCCACGATCCGCGAGTAGGGGGCGCCCTCTGCGTCGAACCGGAGGACGAATCCGTACACGCTCTGTCGTCCATAGGCCTCCTCCTTGCGGTACACGATGGCCCGCGCGTCGTCCCTGCGGAGCACGACGTACGGGGCAGGAGGAGGATATCCGGGGAGGTGGCCGAGGACCTCCGTCCGGATCCAAGACCGGGTCGCGGCGTCGACGTCACCGCCGAGCACCACCACGCCGCTGTCCACCATCGAGAAGGCGGCGCCGACGCCCTCCCTCGGTGACCATGCGGCACCGTCCGGTCGGTAGTGTAGTGCGCGGGCGAGCTCGAGTTGTTCGGGGATGACCGTGCTGTACCACTGGTCCAGCTCCGAGGCGATGCGTTCGGCACCGAACGCCGCGAAGTCCTGGAGGGTGGTGTCCACGATGGCCCGATGGCTGCGCAGCGTGTGGAAGGACTGGACGAACAGTGCCATGACCACGAGGAGCGAAATGCCGAGGAGGAGGGCGGTCCCCCGCCCGTCGGCCGGCATCCTGGTCACCGCCGGCTCAGATCCTCCACCAACCGGCGGCCCAGTTCGTGGTCGGGGTGGCGTTGCAGCCACGCCTGGGCCAGGGCGATGGCGCCGTCCGGATCGCCTGCGAGGGACCGCCCGTACGCCAGGTCCTCGGTGGTGTTGAACGCGTCCGGGTACTCGGCGTGGTTCACCTCGAAGAGTCGCAGGCCGGCGGCCTCCCGGTCCGAGCGGACCAGGCCCCATCCGAGGAAGGAGAGAAGGACTGAGTCGAAGGCCTCCTCCGGGTGCTCGGACTTGAGGGAGTCGTAGCGCCGGACCATGGCTTCGATCCCCCCGTCGTCGAGAGCCTCCGTCATACGAAGGTGGATGAGGCCATGGTGTGCCCGGCTGTCGCCCGAGTACTCGATGTTGGCTCGGTGGACGGCTGCCGCGTCCTCGATGGCGCCCTGAGCGGCGATGCCGTCCGCCACCTGGGCCAGGACCGGCGTGCGGAAGTCGTAGGCATCGGCTGCGAAGTACCGGGAGCGGAGGGCGCGGTACGTCTCGATGAGAGCGTCCACCCCCCCGGACGCGTACTCGCGGCTCAGGACCTCCGTGAGGGGCATGGGATTGGTCCGCCCGGCGTGGCACGTGTAGCACCCAACTTCGGCGTCCCAACTCCGGTCGATGCCGGCCAGGTGGCGGGTGTTGATGTCGCGGACCATGGCCATCATGGCGCGAGCCTTCTCCTTCATGGGCTTCTCGTCGGAAGCCCAGTCCCACTCCCGAGACGGAACGTCCATGGAGCCCGCGTGGCAGAAGAGGCATCCCTCGCTGGCGCGTCGTGGCAGCCCCAGCCCCTGGAGGTTGTCGAGCATGATCTGGCTGAGCTCGTCGCGTGGGATGTCGGCGGGCAGGACCTGGAGGTTGGTGTACTCCTGGGCTTCGGCGCCTGAGGGTAGGACCCCGATGCCGATGAGGACTATGGCGACTGCGGCGGTGCCGCACAGAGCTCGTTTCGTCATCTCCTCGCCTCCTCCGTCATCCCCTCGCCTCCTCCGTCATCCCCTCGCCTCCTCCGTCATCTCTCACCTCCTCCGTCATGCCCTCACCTCCTGCGTCATCCCTCACCTCCTCCGTCATAGGGCGCTCCCGTGTCTCGATCCAAGCTACGCCGGTGAGGCGCGGTCTGCCGGAGTCCTGTCGGTTTCCTGACAGTCTGCTGTCGCGTTCCTGGATCGCCGGCGTCGGGCGGAGCGCATCTTTCCATCGTGGACGGGTCGGAGCCCGTCCTTCGGACCTCAGCCGGAGGAGTGGAAGATGCGGACGTCGGTGACGAAGGCCGGGACGGGAGCGACGGTCTTGATGATGCTATGGGCTCTACCCGGGGGCGCTCAGGATCGACCCCTCCGGAACATCCAGTACTTCTCCCCGGACATCTCCCGAGACAGCCTCATCGAGGAGATGCGCCAGTTCTCCTTCGCTTTGGGCGTGCGGTGTCAGTACTGCCACGTGGGAGGGGACGGGGTCTCCTTCGAAGGCGTCGTCTTCGAGAGCGACGAGGATCCGGACAAGCGCAAGGCGCGTCACATGCTTCGGCTCGTGGACGTCATCAACGAGGGGCTGCTTCCCATGATGGCCGACCGCGACAGCCCCGACACCCGCGTAACGTGCAAGACGTGCCATCGGGGGGTGGCCAAACCGGCCCTTCTCACGGACGTGCTGCGCGCCACCCTCGACGAGCACGGCGCCGATTCCACCCGGGCGCGGTACGATCGTCTCCGAGCCACGACCATGCAGTCGGGGATGTTCGATTTCGGCGAGTGGGAGATGAACACCCTCGCCGAGAGGCTCGCCGGGGAGGATCGGCCCAGGGACGCCATCGTCATCTACGAGAAGAACCTGGAGCACCACCCCGAGTCGGTGTCCATCCTTCTGGCCCTCGGTCAGCTCCACGAGCGGATCGAGGATGTGGACGAGGCCGTCCGCTTCTACCGACGTGCGTTGGAGGTAGCGCCCGACAACGGCTTCGCCTCGGCGCGCCTGGAAGCGCTCACGGGAGGCGACGGCCCCGGGAGCTGAGCCCCCCGAAAGCTGAGGCCCCCCGCCCCCATGTCGCGTCGGCGTCTAGTCGTCGTCGGTGATGATGAGTGTGGCATCGGCGCGGGCGGCGGCGCCGACCACCAGACCATCGGGCAGGGCACGCACCCCGATGACCTGGACGTCGTGGACCGTGCCCTCCAGGCGGACCCCGTCGGCGATGGATCGGTTGAGGCCCTCGTGGAGCCGCTCGGCGGCCCACTCCACAACGGCCTCGACGGGCCACCGCGCCCGTTCGCGGAGCAGCGCCTCCAGCCCCGCGTCGGCGATCCACGACGCTCCCGCCACGAGTACGCTCGTCGTAGCCACCGAGAATGCCAGGTCCGGTACCGAGGCGTACCCCGACTCGGCGTCGTAGAGCGGTGTGCCCACCAGGAAGAGCCGTCCCGTAAGGGTCCCGGCGATCTCCGCTTCCAGGGCGACCCGGCCGGCGCCGATTCCGGTCAAGCGCGCGGCGCGGAGCTCGAGCGTCCTGCCCCCGGCCTCGATCCTCGTTCCCGCTAGCGCCTCGGTGAGAAGCCGGCTCGTCTCGTCGTATTCTCCGATGGCCTCCACCAGGACCTGGAGGGGACCGTCGGTGACGCCCCTCCCTAGAGGGGGAAGAGGTCTCTCGATGGGCGCCGGACGGTCGCCCACCACGATCCGGGGCCGCGCGTCGAGGCTGGCTGGGACGCGGACGACCGAACCCTGCCCCTGGATGGGTCCGCGACTCACCGACTCCGGTCGGATCTCCAACCAGATGTCATCGTCGAGCTGGATGGGCTCGGCGAGTACCGACCACCACTCCTCGAAGCTCGAACGGACGTCGGCCGTCCCCACGATGGAGTCGATGGCGGGCGTTTGGCCCTCGACGAACTCGCGAGCCGCCGCAGCAACCCGGTCGGCGATGTCGATGCCGAGAGCGGTGACCTCGCACTTGTCACGTTCGTTGTCGGTGAGTGGGGCGAGGCGAAGGACCTCCGTGCGGGCGCGAAGGCTCCAGTCCGAGGTGAGGTCGATGGGCGCGTTGAGGACCACCTCGAGGCGTGGCCAGATGTCCTCGGGGTCGCTGGCGCACGCGTAGTTCACGTCGGGAAGGAGGGGCAGGTGGTACGTCCCCCGCACCCGATAGGCGACGATCGCGGAGAGGGTGGCGGTGTTGCCTTCCAGCGAGGCCCGGAAGGGCGAGCGCGCCAGCTCGATGGCCGCGGTGTTCTCGGTGCTGTCACCCAGCGGGGCCGGCTGCGACAGGTCGCCCCAGCGGCCGGGCACGTGCTTCTCCACCTCGTCGAGGAGCGTCGCCAGTTCCACCTGCACCGGGACCGGGAGCGACGACGTGGGCAACGCGAGCGGGGCCGCCGCCTCGGCCGAAATCGGAGGGCGGTCGGGACGCAGGGAGCCGTCGTCCCGCGTGAACCACCAGAAGCCGGCGCCTCCGGTCGCAACCAGGAAGAACAGGCCGAGCAACACCCTCCTGAACCGTGAGGTTTTCTTCCGGCCCTTTGAGCCGCGGCCTTTCGTGCCGCCTCCCTTCGTCCGGCGCTTCCTTCTCGCGCTCACGAATCGAGGACCTGGATTCGCGCCTGGCCGAACATCCGCCCCGCGGCGGTGCGGAGGATGACCGTGTACTCGCCCGCTTCCAGGGGGGCCTCGTTGGGGCGCCACGCGTCCCAGACGCGGAAGCCGAGATTGTGGTCCAGAGTCTCGATCTCCCTCGATTCGCGAATCACCGTCCCGTTCCGCTCCCACACCAGCGCGACCCGGGTGGGTACCACCGTCGGGGCGACGACCTCCATCAGCACCACCACGCCTCCGTCCAGCTCCGCCCGGCGCGCCTCCCCGTCGACGGGCAGGACGGGCCCGAGGCC
>ERZ869936.1206-NODE-1206-length-19576-cov-6.266687_pt1 | contig 19576 bp, 15 predicted proteins | sample MGYA00520876_ERZ869936 | MGnify/ENA primary metagenome ERZ869936 (study PRJEB32218, sample SAMN09650985) | biofilter metagenome | isolation source: enrty point of leading RO module | place: Saudi Arabia: Thuwal, RO plant located on Red Sea | collected 2016-02-17 ...
GTAGTTCTGGTCGTAGCCGTAGCGCAGGCCGTCGCCATATTCGGGCAGGCGATCGGGCTGGCGCTTCTTGTCCTCGCGCATCATGACCAGCCTGGCCTTGCTCCATGGCTCCTTCGGGCGCCGCAGGTATCCCCAGAATCGCGTCTTCTCGACAAAATAGCGGCGGCCGATGTAGTGGTCGCCGCCGGGTTCGGCGGCGATGGCGGCCTTGCGTTCCTCGACGGTGGGCCCTCCCATGTTGCCCGACCCGAGGGAGCCGGCGCATTGGCACAGCACCAGGCAGGCCAGCAGGGCCGGGACTCGCAGCGGGAAAGCACTCATGGGTTGGGCGCAGGCTAGGGGACTTCCGCCAGCCGGGACAAGCGTCAACCCCCGTGCCGTTCACGGAAAAGCCTCTTGCATCGTTCCGGCCACGGAGCTAAGCACCCGCCCCGGCCGGCCGCCCGCGCCGCCGGTTCCTGCATGAAGCTCGCCTCCCTGCTGACTCCCGACCAGGTCCTCCTCGACATGCGTGCCGATGAGCACATCCCGGCGATCGAAGAACTGGTCGACCACCTCGTGGAGGTGGGAAAGCTTCCGGCCGAACTGCGCGACGAGGTGGTGGGCTCCCTGCGTGAGCGGGAGGAACAGGTCAGCACCGGCATCGGCTACGGCGTGGCGATTCCCCACGCCTTTTCGGAAAAGCTCGAGGAGGTGGTCACCGTGTTCGGGCGGTCGAAGGAGGGGGTCGATTTCGAGGCGCTCGACAACTGCCCGGTGCACTTCGTGATCCTGTTCGTGGTTCCGAAGAAGGACTACCATCTCCACCTTCAGACTCTCGCGGCGATCGCGAAGATGTTCACCAACTGCGAGATCCGCCGACAGCTCGGGGAAGCGCGGAGCCGCTCGGATATTCTGAACATTTTGGCTGGCAAGGCGGCGAACAACGTCGCCTGACTTCGCCCATGACGCTGCAGCAGGAAATCGAGTCCGCCCTGGCGGCCGCCTTCGAGAAGGTCACGGGCGAGAGGGTCCCGGCGCCGGTGGTGGCATCCGCCGATCTGCGTTTCGGCGACTACCAGAGCAATGCCGCCATGGCTCTGGCGAAACAACAGCGGACCAATCCCCGGGCGCTGGCCGAACAGGTGATTGAAGTTCTCGACCTCGGTGAACTGGGTCAGGCGGAGATTGCCGGACCTGGCTTCATCAATTTCCGCATCGATCCCCGGGCCTTCGCCCGCAAGGCGGGGGAATTGCTGGGCGACGAACGCCTGGGCGTTCCCCGGACCGGAGCCGGCCGGCGGGTGGTGGTCGATTTCTCCGCGCCGAACGTGGCGAAGCCGATGCATGTCGGCCACATCCGCTCGACCATCCTGGGCGACTCGCTGTCGCGCATCGCCGCCTTCCTTGGCTACGAGGTGATCCGCGACAACCACATCGGCGACTGGGGCACCCAGTTCGGCATGATCCTCCGCGGCTGGAAGACGAACCTCGACCAGGCGGCGCTGGAGAGCGATCCGGTGGGCGAGCTGTTGCGGGTCTACCGCGAGGTCAACGCGAAGGCCAGGGAGGACAAGACGGTGATGTCGGAATGCCGCGCCGAGCTGGTCAAACTCCAGGCCGGCGACGAGGAGAATCTCGCGATCTGGCGGCGCTGCGTCGAGTTGTCGAAAGAGGGCCTGCAGCGGATCTACGACCGGCTCGACGTGTCCTTCGACCACTGGCTTGGCGAGAGCTTCTACAACGACCGTCTCGCCGGCCTGGTGGAGGAGTTCCTGGAGAAGGGCCTCGCCCGGGTGGACCAGGGAGCCGTGTGCGTGTTCTCCGGGGGCGGGCTCCCGGATGACCAGGATCCGTTCCGGATCCACCGCGAGGACGGTTGGTCGGACAACCCGGCGATCATCCGCAAGGCGGACGGTGGCTTCCTCTACGCCACCACCGATCTCGCCACCGTCGAGTACCGCATCGACGAGTGGAAGGCGGACGAGATCTGGTATGTCGTCGGCGCACCGCAGCAGCTCCACTTCCGCCAGATTTTCGACGCCTGCCGCCGCTGGGGGAAGGATGCCGGATTCCATCACATCGCCTTCGGTTCGATCCTCGGCGAGGATCGCAAGCTGATGAAGACGCGCTCGGGCGACAACGTGCAACTCGTCGACGTGCTCGACGAGGCGGTCGAGCGGGCCGCGAAAGCCATCGCCGAGAAGAACCCGGAACTCGGAGACGACGAGGCCCGCGAGGTCGCGGAGATCGTCGGCATCGGCGCGGTGAAGTTTGCGGAGCTGTCGCAGCACCGGATGACCGACTACGTTTTTTCCTGGGACAGGATGCTCGCCCTCCAGGGCGACACGGCACCCTACCTGCAATACAGCTACGTCCGCATCCGCTCGATTTTCCGCAAGCTCGACGGCGACTTCGATTCCGCCGCGATCGACCTCCTGCTGGAGGCTCCCGAGGAGATCCATCTGGCACGCCTCGCACTGCGTTTCGGGGAGCTGCTGCCGACGGTGCTCGACGACCACCGACCGAACCTGCTGGCCAACCACCTGCTGGAGCTGGCGCGGGCCTTCCATTCGTTCTTCGAGGCCTGCCCGGTGCTCAAGGCGGGCGATTCGGCCACCCGCGACAGCCGTCTGGCGCTGTGCGAGCTGGCATCACGCGTGCTGAGCCATGGCCTCGGGCTGCTGGGAATCCGCTGTCCGGAGCGCATGTGACATGGACTCCCCGCGCCTGCCTTTCTACGTCATCGGCCACCGCAACCCGGACACCGATGCGATCTGCTCGGCCATCGGCCATGCCGAGCTGCTGCGCCGCACCGGCGATCCCGATGCCGTCGCCGCCCGCTGCGGGGCGATCCCGCCGCGGACCGCGTGGGTGCTGGAGAAGGCCGGGGTCGAGGAACCGCTGCTCGTCACCGACGTGCGGGCCACGGCGGCGATGATCTGCCAGCGCGAGGTCGTCCTGGCGAATCCGTCGGACACCTTCTTCGAAGCCTACCGGTCGATGCTCGATCACGACGTCCGCTGCGTTCCGGTCACCGACGGGAAAGGGCGAGCCACGGGCATGCTGCGCTATCGTGATCTGTTGGAGCTGCTTCTTCCGGGCGATGGATCGGAGATGATGACGCGGACGGTTCACGTTTCGCTGGCGAAGATCACGGAAACCCTCGGCGCCGAGTCGGTCGGGGCGCCCCTGCCGGAGGGACGGAGCCAGGAGGATCTCATCATGCTGGTCGGGGCATCCTCCCAGGCCACGATCGACCGGAGGCTCAAGTCGGCGACCCGCGAAGGGAACATCGACCGCTACCTCGTCGTCTGTGGCGACCGTCCGGTGGTCCAGCACTACGCGATCGACCGCGGGGTGCGGGCCCTGCTCGTGACCGGAGGCAACGACATCGACGAACCGTTGCGGCAGATGGCGCGGGAGAAGGGGGTCGTGGTGCTCCGCTGCCGTCAGGACACGGCGAGTTCGACGACGTTGATCCGGTGCTCGCGAACCGTGGACCTCGTCATGGTTTCCGATTTCCAGACCGTGCCCGCCGATGAGCCGGTCTCACGGCTGCGCAAGTCCGTTGCCACGCTCGATCAGGATCTGTTTCCGGTGATCGACCCGGTTTCGGGAAGGATGATCGGCGTACTCTCGAAGTCCGACCTCGTTGATCCGCCGCGCACCCGGGTGGCGCTCGTCGATCACAACGAGTTCGCGCAGGCGGTGCAGGGCATCGACGAGGCGCGGGTGATCGAGGTGGTCGACCACCACCGCCTGGCCGGCGACCTGGTGTCGCGCGAGCCGATCCGCTTCCTCAACGAGCCGGTCGGCTCCACCTCCACGCTGGTCGCCCGGAAATTCGAGCACCGCGACCTGGAGCCGACCTCCGGAACGGCACTGTGCCTGTGTGCCGGGATCATTTCCGACACCTTGTGCCTGACCTCGCCGACGACGACCGAGCTCGATCGCGCCATGCTCGCGTGGCTGAGCGGTCTCGCCGGCATTGAGCCCGAGTCCTTCAAGAAGGAGTTCTTCGCGGTGGGCTCGCTGCTGGCCGGCGGAGAGGTCGACGAGGTGCTGAATGCGGATCGCAAGGAGTTCGACGACGAAGGGGTGAGGGTGACGATCGCCCAGATCGAGGAACTCGGGCTCCAGCCCCTCGAGGGTCGCCGGCAGGAACTCATGACCGGGCTCGCCGCGCTGGCGGCGGACGAGGGATTCGACCTCGCCGTGCTCGCGATCACCGACATCGCCCGGCACCACAGCGTGGTGCTGGCGGCCGGCGACGAGCGGCTGGTCGAAACCCTGCCTTTCGAGCGGATCTCGCGCGGTTGCTACGACGCTCCCGGGGTCGTCAGCCGCAAGAAGCAGATCTTCCCGGCCGTCTGCCAGGCGATCCGCAGGCTGCCTTGACTTGTCTCACGCCGCGACGATCGCGATGCCGTAGTCGCCGAGCAGGGCATCGCGGGTGACGAAGGTCATGCTTTCCATGCGGCACTGGGCCACCAGCGCCCGGTCGAAAGGATCGCCGTGGATGGCGGGCAGCTTGGTCGATTCGATGGCGTGGGCGGCCTTGAGTTCGATGATCTCGATCCCGTGCTCCGGCAACTGCTCGTGAAAGCCGAGCGGAAGCCGCAGTTTTCCCTTTGAAACCTTGAGCCCGATCTCCCAGATCGACGCGGCGCTCGCAAAGACGAGGTTCGACGGGTCGGCGATGGCGGCGCGGGCCGATGGCCGGAGGCGTTCGGGGTCATCCATCCACCAGATGAGGGCGTGTGAGTCGAGCAGCAGTCTCATGGTTCGGAGGTCCGGTAGTCCGGAGACTCCTCCGCCACCTTGCGCGGCGAGGATTCGGGAAAGAGAGGGGATTCGGTCATCGAGGACGCGAGTTCCTCGTCGGGCGCCCAGCAATCCGGCGCCTCCCACACCTGGCCCTTGAGAAAGCCACCGCTGCGTGGCGCGATCGGCGGCGCATAGGCGACCAGCTTGGCCATCGGCTTGCCGGCCTTGGCGATGATGATCTCTTCCCCGGCCGCCGCTTTCTCGACGAGCTTGGAAAGATGGGTCTTGGCCTCGTGAATGTTCATACGGATAGACTAAGTTGAACTAAGTCCAAACGCAAGCCCTGATTTGGATCAGCGCCGATCCTTGGCTCTTTGGTAGCGCGAGCGCCGTTCGCTGGCCTGCTTTTCCGGCGGCCGAGTGGGTGTCTCGGGCTCCGGCTCGGGTTCGGTGGGTTTCACCGCGACCGGCGCCTGCTTCGGCGCGCGAGGCTGACGCTCGAAGGAAGGAAGTCCCGGCAGCGGCATCCGCCAGCCGGTCCGGGTCATCAGCGCTTCGGCGACCACCAGCACCAGCAGAGCGAGTGCCAGCCACAGGCGCAGGCCGATCTCGTGGTCGTGGGGGGGGCGCAGCCAGGCCTCGGCCAGGTCGAGCAGCTCGCGTCCCCCGGTCTGGGCCGAGACGGCCCGGAGTTCCGCCAGCCGCTCCGGTTCGAACGCCCATTCGACGGAGCTGCCGACCGTGAGGGGCCCGAAAGGAATCGCGTGGGGCCCGACGCGCACCGCGCCGCGAACGATGGCGCCTTCGTCGAGGTCGCGGCTCACCGAGAAATGGCCGGGCTCGATGCGCCGCCATGGTACTTCGTAGGCGGCGTTGCCGGCACCGCTCTCCAGCAGGCGGATGCCCGGCGGTGTCGCCGCCAGCTTGTCGCTCCACATTTCCGGGTCGTAGAGCAGGTCGAGGGTCAGGCGGGTGCCGTCGAGTCGGTGGCGCAGGCCGATGCCGGGCGGCAGCTCGAGGCCCATCAGCCAGCGGGTGAGGGTCTGGACAAAGTCGCCGTAGCCATCCCAGGCCCGGGCCGGCTCCGAAAAATCCCCACCCAGCGGGAAGCTGACCGCCGCGGTGCGGCCGAGCCCGCGACGCGCGTGGGCAACGAGCGGGGCGACATACTCGTCGGTCGTCACCAGCGAGGTGGTCGCATCCTCGCGGGCGTAGGAAAGGTTGTAGCCGCCGGCCTGTGGCATCCAGTCCAGGAGCTTCGGCGAGATTTCGGCCCAGCGTCCGGTTGCCTGTGCGCCGACCGGTTCCTCGACGAAGGCCGAGCGGGCGATCGTCACCGTTTCCTGGGCGAAGATCTTCGGAATGTCGACCGCACGGTCGGAGAAGAAGATCCGCCCGTCGCCGCGCTTGGCGATGTCCTCCAGCAGCTTGGCGTCCATGTCGGCCTTGGTGCCGAGAGCGATGACCGAAACGGTCGCGCCTTCGGTCTTCATCTCCTTCAGCAGGCGCTTGTAGTCGCCGGGTTCCTCGGAGTCCGCGGCATCGGAGAAGAGAATCACGTGGCGGGTGCCGACATTGGCCTTCTTCAGCTCGTCCCAGGCCGCCTTGAGCCCTTCATAGACGAAGATGCCGCCGCCCTGGGACTGTACCTTCCGGGCGCGTCCCATGAGCTTGTTCTTGTCGTTCCGGATCTGGGTCAGCGGGATGATCGTGTGCGGCGCGCTGTCGACCGCGAAGACGGTCACGCGGTCCATGGGGCCGAGCAGGTCGATCGCGTTGGCCGCACCGTTGTTGGCGAGGTCCATCTTGGTCTTGCCGCCGGCCACGCCGACCGACATCGAGCCGGAGCGGTCGAGGACGATCGCCAGCGCCACCGCCAGCTTCCGGTGCTCGGTCTTGAGTTCCATCGAAACGGGCAGCAGCGGGTCGATCGACGACTGGAAGTAGCCGCCCGAGCCGAAGGAATGCTTGCCGCCGACCATCAGGAAACCGCCCGCCTGCTCGCGGACGAAGAAGTCGACGGCATCGAGGAAGTCCTGCGGCACCTCGTGGGCGGGGACGTTGTTGAAGATGACGGCCCGTGCCCCGGAAAGGCGTCCGGGCTGGAGCTTGAGCGAGTCGGTTTCGACATCGACGGTGAACTCCTGCGTTTGCAGTACTTTGACGAGGGGATCGTCGGTGTAGTTGGTGACCACGAGGACGCGGGGCCCGCCGGTGATCTCGATCCACCGCGAGGCGCGGTTGTTTCCCGGGTGGGCGTCGGTCTCGGGCACGACCTCGGCCTCGTATTCGAAGGAACCGCCGACCGGAATGCGGTCGGTGAACTCGGCACGGCCGACGCCGTTGACCAGCTCGACCTCGGTCTCGACGAGCAATTGTCCGGCGCGGCGGATGATGACCGGCACCTTGCCGTCGATCGACCCGCGCACCGTGACCGCCAGCAGGTAGGGTTCGCCGGTCTGGACCCTTTCCGGCAGGTCGATCCGGGAAATCCGGAAGTCGTCGAGCGTCTCGTCGCGGATGAGCCGGAAATCGAGCGGGATGCCCTGCACCTCCAGCCGGTCGGCGGCTTTCTCCAACGGCTCGGTCGAGAAGCCGTCGGTGAAGAGCAGGACCCGCGACGGCCGGTCCTCTTCGGCGAGCGCGGCGACGTGCGACAGTGCGAGTTCGGTGCGGGTCAGCTTGCGAGAGCCGGTGAAGGTCGTGCCGTCCTTGCCGTGCTCGACGATCTCCGCCGCGTAGTCGAGGAGGATCATGCGGTCGCGCCGGGAGGGCTTGGACTTGTCCAGCAGCCGTTCCCATTCCGGCAGGCCGAGATCGACCAGGTCCTCGGTCGAGTCCGAGCGGTCGAGCAGCACCCACAGGTCGAGCGAGTCGTCGCGCAGCGTCACCCGCGGATCGGCCAGCGTGAAGGCGGCAAGCACCACGAGAACCAGGCGCAGCGGCGAGAAGACGCGCAGCCGCTTCCAGAACCAGCCGACGAAAAAGACGGCGGGAATCAGGAGAAACCATTCTGGGGAGGTGAAGTGCATGGGATGTTGTCAGTGAGCGGTCGAGACGGTGCGCACCGTCCGCAGCCGATGACCGGCGGCGAGAGTGTCATTGATGAATTCGAGGAACCCGCCGGCCGGTCGGCAGGGTATGACGTCGAAGGGGATCAGGTCTTCTCCTGCACGGAGGAGGTTTTTTTCGTGAGCGTCGAAGACACCCAGGTTGTCGGTCCTTCGATAATAGGCGGCTTCGGTGATCTTTTGAAATCCCAGGTTTGCGAACCACGCGTCGATTTCATCGACCGTCGCCGGGACGATGTCGAAGCGGGGCTGGGAGATCACGATCGAGAGGTCTTCCGGATCCTGGACGATGATTCCCTCCAGACGGTTGAGATGCGGTATCAGCCGGTTCTGCAGATGGATCCGTTCGAGGTATTCGACCGGCGAGGCTTCCCACAGATGGAAGCGACGTGCGTCGTTGCCGGACGAGACGAGGGCGAGTTCGATTCCCGGGCTCAGGCCGAACACGCCGTTGCGGGTCAGCTTGAAGTAGCGATCCGACGCCTGGTCGTGGAAAATTTCGTGCTCCTGACCGCCGCGAACCGCTCTCGATGGAAGGTCGTCTTGATCTAGCAGGAGACCCAGACCCGCCGCCCATTCCTCCAGACGCGCTTTCTGGCTGGCGAGAGGGGTCGGTTCAGGTGATCCGACATCTGGCGATACGCCTCCTCGGATGAAATCGAGCGCCGCGAGGACAAGATCTCCTCCATCCGTCGCTCGCTGATCAGCGGCCGAACCGGTGTCTGGGTCTTTGTCGCTACCGTGCTCACGTGACATGATCTTAGGCCACTTCTTTGGATGGGGCAACCACGGGCGTCTCCTGCTCTTCCCGGGGTCCGTCCTTGGAAAAATACCAAGACACCAGCAGCGCGGCGAGGAGGAGAAGGACCCACAGACGCCACCAGTGGTCCTCCTCGGTGTGGCGCTCGACGGCCGCGGCGCTGGCACCGCCGAGCGTGACATCGGTGTCGCACTTGCGGAAATCCGCCTCCCGGGTGTCGGCGAAAAAGACCGCGGCCTCCAGCAGGTCCTGCTCGCCCTGGACGGCTCTCAGGAAGCCGGGAGTTGCGGGTGCGCGGAAACGTTGCACACGGGAGCCGGGGAGTGCGGTGGTGTCGACCCGCTTGCCGGAGAGGTCGAACTGCCGCAGCTCGACCGGTGCGTCGGGTCGTGAAGCGAGCTGGACGGGCTGCGAGGTTTCGAGCGTTTCCCGGACGAGCGCCACCTTGCGCTCGCGGATGCTCTCGACGAAGCGGTGGAGGCAGACAATGAAGGCGGGCTGGCGCAGGGCGTTGGACTTCCGTAGGTCGAAGTTGAAACAAAGCTGGCGGGCGGCGGGGCGGTCTTCGGTGGCGGACAGCTCGCGGAGGAAGATCAGCGGGCGGGTGTCCTGCCACAGCAGCACGTCATCGGTCGAGAGGCGCTCGAGTTGGATCGACTCGCGCACCAGCAGCGGCTGCCAGTTCAGCCCGGCGACCAGAGGGTGGGCCTCGGCGACGATTCCGCCTTTCAGGTAGGCGCCGGTGCGGGTGGCGTCGTTGACGAAGACCGCGGCGTTGCCCTCCGGGAGCGCGGGGTCGAGGGGGTCGTAGGAAACCAGCGCGAGGTCGGACGCCGAGGCGTCGTTGGTCGGTTCGACCGCGTCGAGCGAACGGATCATCCGCTCGGCCAGCTTCTCGAACTCGGGCGAGGTGGCGGAAAAGAGCCCGATGGTCTTGGGTGCCGGCGGCATGATCGGAACCCGGTCGTCGAGGGTGAAGCGGTCCGGCGACAGCTCGAGCACCGCGCTTTCCGCATCCTCCGGAAAAGCGGCCTGCAACGAGACGAGGGCGTCGGCCTTGATCTCGATGGACTTCGGTTCGGTGCGTTTGCCGTCGGGGAAAACGATCGACCACGAGCGGGTGGCGGCGGTCTCGGAATAGTTGCGCACCACCGCGCGCCAGACCAGCGCGCCTTCCTTGCGCTCGAAACGGATCCCGGTGATGCCGACATTATCGACCGGCTCGCCGACGGCGAGCAACTGGGCGTCGAAGGCCAACGCGTCCTGCGGGGTGTCGGTGGCGTAGACCACCGTGCCTTCGCGTCCGACCAGCGAGCGTGCGAGCCTGAGGGCGCTGCCAGGGTCGGTGAGGCCCGAGGTCGGCTGCCAGGTATCGAGCTTCGCAAGGGCCTCCTCGATCGATCCGCCGGTGTAGATCTTGGCGAGGTTGCCGGTGGATTCGAGCAGCGTCAGTTCCAGCGCCGCTGCGGGGCCCTGGAGGTCGGGGAGTTGCTTTGAAAGTTCGTCCTTCAGCGGGTCGCGGAAGACGCTCATCGACGCGGAGGAGTCGAGGACCACGGCGACGCGCTGGGTGCTGCGGGCCTTCTGGTACCGCGGCTCGGCGAGAATCCAGGTGAGCAGCAGCACGGCCAGCAACTGCATCCATAGTGGAACCGAGTTCATCAGGCGGTCGAAGCGGCGTCCGCTGATCGACTCGCGCCGGGTCTTCTCCAGCAGGAAGAGGGTGGAGATGGGCAGGTCCCTCGCGCGTCGTTGCAGGAAATGGATCGCCAGCACGGCGGGCAGGCCGAGCAGCGCCCAGAGTCCGGCGGGATTGGCGAGGGTGAGCATGGGTCAGTTGATGATTTCCAGCGCGCCCGAAGGCACGGCCTCGGCGAACAGCGAGGTCTGGAGGTCGGTTTCGCTGGGAATGCGGGCCAGGGCGCTCTGGTGGCGCTGGCAGGCGTTCTTCCACAGGGTGAAGTGCTGGCCGTAGGTCTCCTTGTAGCGGCGCAGGACGGAGGGCTCGACCCGGTGGGGATGCCGGCTTTTGCGCTCGGCGTCGATGAACTCGTAGTTGCCGCTCCATTCGGGGTCGGACTCCGATCTCGAGAATGGAACGAGCAGGATCGGTGATCCGTGGCGGGCCGCGAGAAGGCGCATGCATGGGTCGGGATCGCCGGCGAAGAGGAGGTCGGAGACGAGGACGCGGATCGCGTTCTGGCGGAAGGGAATGCGCGACAGGTCGGGCGCCGCCGCCGGGTCGTCGCTTTCCATCGAACCGATGTCCTCGATCCAGCGGTGGCTGCCGATCCCCTCGGGAAGCAGTGGGCGAACCGCGGGACCGCGGACCAGGTGCACCGAGGTCGCCGCGCCGGAGCGCCGGGCGGACTCGACGGCGAAATAGAACAGCTCGGCGCTGCGATTGGCTTTCGCCTCCTCGAAGAACATCGAGTCCGACGCGTCGAGCACGACATCGACGACCGGCCGCACCTCCTCGCGATACAATTTCATCGTGTAGTGGCCCGTGCGGGCGTAGGCCTGCCAGTTGATGTGTCGCGGATCGTCGCCGGGCACGTAGGTCCGGTGGTCCTGGAAGTCGAGCGACGAGCCGACGCCGGCGCCGAGAAACTCACCGGCCTGTCCCTTCCACACCTTCGAGCGCAGGGGCAGCCTGAGGCGGCCCGCCGCGGCGAGCGCCCGGGCGTGGGCCTTGCTGAGTTCGTCGGCGGTCATTTTGAGCCGGTCGCTTCGGATTCGACTTCGGAGATTTTCGGAAAGCGTACCAGCGCCATTGGCAACAGGACCACTAGGTAGAGGCCGCCCACAACGGTCGCCACCAGCGACAGGGTGTCGGCATCGAAATCACGGGGAAAGACGGCCATGCAGACGAACGACTGCGGCAGCCAGGCAAAGGCCCAGAGGAAGCCGCGGGATCCCGGGGCTAGCGAGGAGGCGATGAAGCCGACGACGAAGGCGATGACCGCACCCGCGACAAAAAGCAGGAGGTAGGTGGTGAAGCGGTTCTTGATCTTCTTGTCGAAAAGAACGGTCGCCACGGCCGGCATCAACAGACTTCCGAGCAGCGCGATCAGCACCACGACGAATTCTCGGTCGATCGGTCCGTCGATGGCGAGCCACACGGCTGTGACGCCGAGGGCGATGACCAGAAGCGAGAACAGAACTCCAGACGGCCATCCCGGATAAAGCAGGCGTCCGCCGAGACGCCCGGGAGTTCCCCGCCGCACGAAGGGCGAGCAGATCGGCGGCATCAGGTGGAACGGCTCCGTGAGCGAAAGCGCCAGGGAGGGAACGACGATCACGGCGACCAGCACGGCGAGGGCCTCCGCATGCACGGGCGCGAAGGCACCGACCGGAAGGAGGATGACGAGGATGGCCAGCGTGATCAACCGTTTCAGCGTCGCGTGGTTCTCGGCGGCCGGGGCGATCATGCCCGCGCCGATGCCGAGGGCGGTCCAGCCGACGTAAAGCGCGCAAAGCACGCTGATGGCGACGCCCCAGAAGGTCTCGGGCGTCTGCATCGCGGCGATCGACACCAGTTCCTCGAACTCGCGCCCGAAACAGAAATTGGGAATGGCGATCAACCCCACCCCTCCGGCGAGCAGCGGCACCAGCCCGCGAAGCAGCACCGAGGGCACGCAGGAGATGCCGACGATGATCGCGGTGAGCACCGCCGAGGCGAGGAAGATGAGGATCATCAGCGACAGCTCACCGAAGAGGTTCATGTCGCCGAACCAGTAGCGGAGGATGAGATAGGGGACGATCGCCGCAAAGATCAGCGCGGACTGGCTGACGATGGAGACCCATTTTCCGAGCACGATCTTCCACGCGCTGAGCCGGGTCAGCACCATCAGCTCGATGGTCTTTCCCTGGACCTCGCGCTGGAGCGTGCCGATGCCACGGATCGGCTGGATCACCAGCAGGGCCATCGAGAAGAACATGAAGATGATGCCCGAAATCGCGCCGCCTGCCCGCTGCGGTTGCGTCGAGGCGGCGACCGCCGAGAGGAGCACCAGCAGCAGGAGTCCCTGCAGGGTGAGGAAGACGATCACGAAGGTCTTCGCGCGCAGGCCCTGCCGCAGCTCCTTGACCAGCATCGGCGAGAGCTTGTCGCTGAAATCCGCCAACCGGTCGGCAACGAGCGGCTTCGCGGGAGGTTCGGCGGTGGCGGCGGTCTGGGTCACGTCGGTTCGGGGGATGGGAAAGCGGGTGGATCAGACCGCGCGTCGTACGGGCAGGCCATGGAGCGGGGTCGGGCAGGACGGCCCGAAGGGTCGCCAGAACAGAGCCAGGGGCAACGCCCCTGGATCGGGATGGAATGTGGGATGCGGCCCGAAGGGTCGCGAGAGGGACTCTTGCGACCTTTCAGGTCGCGAACCGATCCCCGCCAGCAACCCGGGGCGTTGCCCCGGGCTGTGATCTTCCGGCCCTTCGGGCCGGTGCCGTGCCGGGCTGATGGGTCGCGGCGGAAGCCGATCGATCTGTCGGAGGATCATGGCTCGGTTGGGGTCGAGACGGCCACCGGGGTGAAGGATGGCTGGGCCGTCTGCGGCATGGCGGGAGGCTGGGCTTCCTCGCCGCGGTCGAGGCGGCCGAGCATGTCGATGAAGGCGTCCTCGAGGTTGCGCTGCTCCTTGTGGAACTCGACGACCTTCAGTCCGTCGCGGACCATGCGGGCGAGCACCTCGGCGGCGCGCTCGGGTTCGGCGCCCTCGATCCGGATGCGCCCGCCGCGCTTGCGGCTTTCGAGGAACTCGGCGTGGGGGTTGACCATGCACCATTCGGCAAGGCGTTCGGGTTCGCCCACCACCTGCACGTCGAAGAGCATGCCGCCCGCGGCGTCGGTGCCGAGCTTGAGCGATTCGGCGTCGCCGTGGTGGACGATCCGGCCGTTGTTGATGAAGAGGAGCGAATCGCACATCTCGCCCAGCTCGGAGAGGATGTGGGAGGAGATGAAGATTGTCTTGCCTTCGTTCGCGAGCACCCGGATCAGGTGCTTCAGTTCGACCCGCGCCTTCGGGTCGAGGCCGGCCGCCGGTTCGTCCATGATCAGGACCTGCGGGTCGTGGAGCAGCGCGCGGCCGAGGCAAAGACGCTGGGTCATGCCCTTCGAGAGCTTGTTCGAGAATCGCTCGGCAAGCGGGATCAGGTCGGTGAATTCCATCACCTCCTGCACCCGCGTGCGGCGCTCGTCGCCGGAATAGCCGAAGGCCCGCGCGTAGAAGTCGAGATACTCTAGCACGGTCATGTGGTCGTAGTTTCCGAAGTGGTCGGGCATCCAGCCGATCAGCCGCCGGACCTCCTCGGGGTGGTGGACGACGTTGATGCCGCAGATCTCGGCGAGGCCCATCGTCGGGTAGTCGAGCGACGCGAGGATGCGCATGGTGGTCGTCTTCCCGGCGCCGTTGGCACCGACGAAGCCGCACACCGAACCGTGCGGGATCTCGAACGACACGCCGTTGACGGCCTTCAACTGGCCGAAGTAGCGGTAGAGGTTGTGGACGCGGATGGCGGGAGCGGACATGGAAGTTCCAAGTGAGAAGGGCCAAGTTCCAAGGGCTTCGCGCGGCGCTATGGCTTCGCTTCGCGCTTCAGGATGATCGAGGTGAAGATGCGGGTGAGTTCCTGGATCTCTTCGAGGAGGTGGGCAGTTTCGTCCGATTCATCACGGCTGAGAGCGTTTGTGTCGTCCAGAAGCCGGAGCCAGAGCGAGGATTCTCGAACCTCCTTTCTGCAGATGCGAATCCGGTGAGTGAAGTCCGAGTCACTAACCGCTTCCTGAGCCTCGATGTAGTTCGCAGCCACCGAACCGGATGAACGCAGCAACTGGTTCACATCCGTCCAACTCGTCGGATCCCATTCGCGCTGCTTCAGGAACATGCGCACGCGTCGAGCGAACTCATAAGTCCGCTCCTCCAGGTCATACGGTGGCTTTTCGCCGAAGGATATCTTCATCGGATTTGGAACTTTGAACTTTTCACTTGGAACTTCGGGCTGTCAGCAGCTTTGCGGCTGGAGATCGGAAAAAGCGTTTCAGCGCAGGACGGGGCCGGTGAGGATGGTGCGGGTTTCCTTCCAGTTGATGGCGTCGAAGGTCTCGATGGCCGGGGCCTCGGTGGCGATGGCGACGTAGTGGTCGGTGCGCTTCGAGACGCGGTTGAGTTGCTCGCGCTGGCGTCGGGCCAGGCGGCGGGACTCGTCGGACACGGCGCTCTTGTATTCGGCTTCGCTGATCTGGGTGCCGGTGGCGGCCTTGCCGGCCTCGAGGTCGCGAACCAGCCAGAAGCCGTTGCTACGGTCGGCGTAGTAGAGCCGCTCGACGGGGAAGTCGTAGGTCGAGACGAAGGTCGGGGCGCCGCCGGTGCCCTTCAGTTCGATGCGGCCGCGGGTCGGGACGACGGCCCGGATGAGCTGGCCCTGTTCGGAGCGGCTCTGGAACCAGTCGCCGGACACCTTCATCCCGCCCTCCGAGAAGTCCGCGGTGAAGCGCATGCCGGCGCCGCCGGCGCCCGGCGTCAGGCGTGCCCAGGCGCTGTCGGTGATCGGAACCGGCGTGATCGCCGCGTCCTCCTCGATCTCGAAGGCTCCTCCGAGCAGCACGCCGGTGCGGCTGATCTGTTCCTGGACGACGTAGGCCCGGTTCTCGCCGGATTCCGGACGCACCTCGACCAGCGCGATCCGCGCGCCCCGGCCGCCGGTGCCGTCGCGCAGGAGGATGAGGCCGATGAGGAGGATGCTCGTCGCGATCGAGATGATCGGCGTGGTGATGAACAGCTTGTGGCGCATGCCGGACTTGGCGAAGACGAAGAGGTTGACCGGGCCGACGAGCACGCCGAAGGCGATGAGCACGATGATGAAGATGGCGTAGTCGAACTTCTGCTTTCCGAACTCATCCTGCAGCGGCCAGGTGGAGGAGTAGTCGTCGGTGATGCTTTCGTTGATGCCCTCCACGCTGCTCCCCGTGTGGTAGTGGGTGACGGTTTTGGCCGCGTTGAAGCTCGGTTTTCCGCCGGAAAGATCGAACAGTTCGATCCGGCCGAGTCCGTAGCCGGTCTTGTCGCCGGAGCCTTCGGGCTCGATGCCCAGCGAGGCGAAGGTGGCACCGGTCTGTCGGTAGATGCTGACGAGCCCGCCGAGCCGAACCCATTGGAGAATGGCGGCCTTCGCGCCCGGGGGCACTGCGCTCCAGTCGCTGTCGGTCAGCATCATCACGTCGTAACCCGAGTAGGCGCGCCAGTCCTCCGGCAGCTTCGAAGCCGTGAAGCGGGCGGCGAAATTGTAGCTGCCGTAGCCGCCCGAGCGGGTGCTGTTGAGCTGCGCGTCGAGCGCCGAGGAGTTGGGCGTGAAGAGCGGCTCGCTCATCAGGATCGCCGGCCCGTCGGGATGGAAGTTGCACGAGAGGCTGCCGGAATTGCCGCCGAAGCTTCCCGACATCGACAAGCTGAGCGAGGCCCCCTCGTAGCCCGAGGTGGCGTAGCGTGTGGTGAGGGGGACGAGCAGGTCGCTCGACACCGCGGTGCCCGCCGGGCTGTCGAGCGAGAACTCGGATTCCATCGCGCTGTCCTCGGGCTCGTAACCGCTCTCGGAAACGCATCGGAAGCGCAGGCGTCCGTCGCTCTTGCGCTGGTTCACCACGGTCACCCGCACCGGCAGGTAGCCGGTGGGGGGAGCCATGCTGAAGAGCGACTCGACCTCGATCCTCGTCTTGTCCTTCGGATGGGTGGCCGGGGGCGTTTGGATGAAAAGATTCTCCTGCGCGGGCAGGATCGGCGCGAGCATCAGCCCGGCGCAGAGCAATCGGCGGAGCATGGTCGGATCAGGCGGTGGGATTGAGGGTCTTCGGCGTCGCGCCCGAATGGGCCGGCACCTCCTCGAGGATGGAGCGGACGACGTCGTTCTGCGTGAGGCCCTCGACCCGCGCGTTGTATTCGAGCACCACCCGGTGCCGCAGCACGGCGGGTGCGACGAAACGGACATCCTCGAAGGAGGCGTTGGTCCGTTCGTTCATCAGCGCCCGCGCCTTCGCCGCCGAGGCGAGCGAGAGCGCCGCGCGGGGGCTGGCTCCGTAGCGGATGCCGCGGGCGGCGGACGACTGGCCGGGGTGGGTGGCGTCGACCAGCCGTGCGATGTAGTTTCCCACCACCTCGGGAAGGAAGATCCTGCGGACGAGCGCGAGCGTGTCGTTGAGCGTCGATGCGTCCATGATCGGCTCGACCACCGGCTCGGTGCCGAGTTCGCGGTGGTTGACGATCCTTTCGAGGGTGGCGACGTCGTTGCGGGTGACCTCGAGCTTGAAGAGGAAGCGGTCGAGCTGCGCCTCGGGCAGCGGGTAGGTGCCCTCCAGTTCGATCGGGTTCTGGGTGGCGAGGACGAAGAAGGGCTGGGGCAGGTCGTGGGTCTCGCCCAGCACGGTCACGCGGCGTTCCTGCATCGCCTCGAGCAGTGCCGACTGGGTCTTGGGCGAGGCGCGGTTGATTTCGTCGGCCAGCACGATGTTGGTGAAGAGCGGACCGGGCTGGAAGACGAAGCTGCGGTTGCCGTTGACCTCCTGCAGGACCGGGTTGCCGGTGATGTCGCCCGGCAGCAGGTCGGGCGTGAACTGGACCCGCTTGGTGCCGAGTCGCAGCGTTTTGGACAGCCCCTTGACCAGCTCGGTTTTCCCCAGTCCCGGCAGGCCTTCGAGCAGGATGTGGCCGCGGGCGAGAATGCCGGTGAGGACGAGTTCGACCAGCTCCTCCTGGCCGAAGAGCACCTGGTTGAGCGCGGTGGTGAGGGAGCGGACGTGCTTGCCGGCTTCGGCGACTTCGGTTTCGGAGGCGAATTCCATGATCAGAGGTTGCGATACGGCTAAGGGACTAGCGGAAGGCCGTATGAAGAAGCGATGAAAAAGGCAGTCCTCATTTGCACCGGCGCGAGCAAATTAGGCGCAGGTCCGGCCCGTTGACCGCGAGATCGCCCTTGATGCGTGCCGCCGGGCTCCCTACGCCCTCGGCGCACGATGTCCGCCGCCGAACTCCAGCGCGAGGTTTCCCGCCGTCGATCCTTCGCCATCATCTCCCACCCGGATGCCGGGAAAACGACGCTCACCGAGAAGTTCCTGCTCTACGGTGGCGCGCTCCAGCTCGCCGGCAGCGTGACCGCCCGCAAGAACCAGCGCGCGACCACCTCGGACTGGATGGAGCTGGAAAAGCAGCGCGGGATTTCGGTCAGCTCGACGGTCCTCCAGTTCGAATACCGCGACTACGTCGTCAACATCCTCGACACCCCCGGCCACAAGGACTTCTCCGAGGACACCTACCGGGTGCTCACGGCCGTCGATGCCGCGGTGATGGTCGTCGATGCCGGCAAGGGCATCGAGAGCCAGACGCGCAAGCTGTTCGAGGTCTGCCGCCGCCGCGGCGTGCCGATCTTCACCTTCATGAACAAGCTCGACCGGCCGGCACGCCCCCCGCTCGAGCTGCTCGACGACCTCGAGAACGTCCTCGGCATCGATGCCTTCCCGCTCAACTGGCCACTCGGCGACGGGCCGCGCTTCAAGGGCGTCTTCGACCGCGAGAAGCAGGAGGTCCACCTCTTCGAGCGCACCCCGGGCGGCGCCTTCCGCGCCCCCGAGTCGGTCAGCGACATCTCAGATCCCATCGTCCGCGAAAAGCTCGACCCGCAGGTCTATGACCAGGTCACCGAGGAACTCGAGCTGCTCGACGGCGCCGGGGCGGACTTCGACATCGACGCCGTGCTCGCCGGCAGGCTCACGCCCGTCTTCTTCGGCAGCGCGGCGAACAACTTCGGCGTCCAGCTCCTGCTCGACCGCTTCATCGAACTCGCCCCGCCGCCCGCTCCGCGCACCAGCGGCGGTGATCCGGTGACGCCGACCTCGAAGGACTTCTCCGCTTTCGTCTTCAAGATCCAGGCGAACATGAACCCGAAGCACCGCGACCGCGTGAGCTTCATCCGCATCGTCAGCGGCAAGTTCGAGCGCGACATGAACGTGGTGCACACCCGCACGGGCGAGAGGGTCCGCCTGTCGAACTCGATGCGACTCTTCGCCCAGGACCGCGAGACCGTGGATGACGCCTTCGCCGGCGATGTCGCGGGGCTGGTGGGCAACCATGATTTCCTCATCGGCGACACGCTTTCGTCGAACAAGGACATCGCCTTCGACGAGATCCCGCGCTTCGCGCCCGAGTGCTTCGCCTACCTGCACAACGCCAGCACGGCGAAGTTCAAGCGCTTCCGCGCCGGCCTCGCGCAGATGCTCAAGGAAGGCGTCGTCACCGAATTTCGCCCGCTCGACACCACCGGCGCCTATGTCCCGCTGCTCGGCGCCGTCGGCCCGCTGCAGTTCGAAGTCCTCCAGCACCGCCTCCAGGGCGAATACGATGCCGAGACGCGTCTCGAGCACGCCTCATGGTCCTTCGCCCGCTGGATGAAGAAGCGCGAGGGCGAAACCGGTCCCGACGACCTGCCCGAGCTGTCCATGGACGTGAAGCTCGTCCGCGACGCCCACGGCCACCTCGTCGCGCTCATCCCCAGCGAATGGACGCTCGGCACCTTCACGGAGAAGAACGCCGACTGGATCGTCAGCGACGTTCCCTTCCCGCCCAAGGATGGGGAGTAGGGGCGGGGCTTCCGCCTGAATTGACCCGCAGCAGCCGGGGTGCTACTCCAGTGGCATAAGGACTTTGGACATCAGGATGATGTCCAAACCCGACGTAATAAAGCGCGTGTCTAAAAGACCGAAGAACTTGTTCCGGTGGGCTGTCCCCTTATTGCTGGGGCCTTTCATCTGTTATTGGGTGGCTTTTCACACGGTCCCTCCGGATTGCGAGGTAATCGTTCATGAGGACTACGGTGGCAGGCGGTTCCTCAGGGTTGAGCCCAACTTTGTTGTCAATTCAGTGTCCGGCGTATCGCGAAACTGGGGCACCGATGCTCAAGAGGAATGGGAGAGACTGCCCGGGAACGCTCCGGTTTCCAGTGTTCCTGATTCAGTTCA
>ERZ869936.1207-NODE-1207-length-19555-cov-5.778051_pt1 | contig 19555 bp, 11 predicted proteins | sample MGYA00520876_ERZ869936 | MGnify/ENA primary metagenome ERZ869936 (study PRJEB32218, sample SAMN09650985) | biofilter metagenome | isolation source: enrty point of leading RO module | place: Saudi Arabia: Thuwal, RO plant located on Red Sea | collected 2016-02-17 ...
ATGACAACGTGGCCGGGGATCCCGGCCACGCCGGAGCGCGGTCGGCCATGAGGGGCCTGCTCAAGGAGCGCCAGGCGGAGGCGAAGGCGGTGAAGGGTGTCCATGAAGCCGCCGCACCGGATCCGGATGGCACCCGGCCCAATGTCCTCCTCATCGCGATCGACGATCTCAACGACTGGGTCGGCTGCCTCGAAGGTCATCCGGACACCCGCACCCCGAACATCGACCGGCTGGCGGACCGGGGCGTGCTCTTCACCAACGCCCACTGTCAGGCGCCGATCTGCAACCCGTCGCGGACGAGCATCATGTATGGCCTGCGCCCCTCCACATCGGGAGTCTATGACAACCAGCCCTTTCCCTGGAAGGTTCCTGCGCTGGGAGGAAGAGTCACGCTGCCACGACACTTCGCGGCCAGTGGCTACCACACGCTGACCACGGGAAAGATCTACCATGCTTCGGGGTTGCCTCCGGGAGACTTCGACGAGGTCGGCCCGCGACCGGGGCAACGCCTCGCGATCGACAGGCGGATCATCCCCGAGAGCCCCGATGGGGCGCGAGGCTTGTGGGATTTCGGGCCCCAGGACTGCGACGAGCGGCATTTTCAGGATCATGCCGACGCCAGTTGGGCGATCGAGCGGCTCAAGGAGAAACGGTCGAAGCCCTTCTTCATGGCGGTCGGTTTCTATCGTCCGCACGTGCCTCTCTACGCGCCGGGCCGGATCTTCGACGGGTTGCCCGAGAATGAAGTCGACCTGCCCGCCGTCCGGGACGGCGATCGCGACGACGTGCCGTCGATCGCCGCGGAGGTGATCGCATCACCCCACAGCCCCGACCACGAGTGGTTCGTGGAGAGCGGCAACTGGAGGAAGGCGGTGCGGGCCTATCTCGCCTGCGTCCGCTTCACCGATGAGCAGGTGGGACGATTGCTTGAAGCGCTCGATGCGAGTCCGCACGCCGACAACACGATCGTGGTGCTGTACTCCGACCATGGATTCTTTCTCGGAGAGAAGAGGCACTGGGCGAAGCGCGCGCTCTGGGAGCGGGCCACGCGGGTGCCGCTGATCGTTTCCGCCCCGGGCATCCCGGCGGGTGGGGTGTGTCATCGGCCGGCCGAACTGCTCGGCCTTTACCCGACGCTCGCCGAGTTGTGCGGACTTCCGGATCCCGAGGGAGTCGATGGCGTCAGCATGGTTCCGCTCCTGGACGACCCGCAGGCCGAGTGGGAACGGCCGGCATTGACCACCCAGGGCCGGAACAACCACTCCATCCGCACCGAACGATATCGTTACACCCGGTATCGGGACGGGAGCGAGGAACTTTACGACCACGAGACGGATCCGAACGAATGGACGAATCTGGCTGGAGACCCTGCGTATCGGGAACTCAAGCTCAAGCTCTCCGGATGGCTCCCCGGGGCGAACGCGGCTCCTGCCGGCGGCAGCAAGCCCCGCCGGGAGCCGAAAAGTCCGGGCCGCTGAGCCCCGAGCCGGACAAATCTGTCCGGGATCCATGAAATTTTCCGCCGCTTGCGTGGGTAGTGCCCCACCGAGGGGCGAATTCGTGCTCTCGAATCTCAGCCAACCCCAACCACCGAAACCATGAAGAAACGTCATTGCATCATTGGAATCGCCTTTCTCGCGCTCGCGGGACTGGCCACCGCCGCCGATTCGGCGTTGCCGGACCCGGACGGCAAGCCCGCCGACATGTCCAAGCCCGTCCAGGTCTTCATCGTGATGGGCCAGTCCAACACCCTGGAGATGGGCAAGGTCGGCCCCGCCGACAAGGAGGGCTCCCTCGAGCATGCGGTGAAGGAGAAGAATCTCTATCCGTTCCTCGTCGATGACGCCGGCAACTGGACCACCCGCCAGGACGTCCGCAACGTTTCCGTGATGCAGAAGCGCGGGAACATGGGCGTTTACCGCAACGACTGGCTCACCATCAGCGGTGGCAAGATCGGCATCGAGATCGGCATCGGCCAGCAGCTCGGCCACGCCGTCGAGGCCCCGGTGATGGTGCTCAAGAGCTCGATCGGCAACCGCGGCCTCGGCTGGGACCTGCTGCCGCCCGGGAGTGAATCGTGGGAGTATGAGGATGGGAAGACCGCGGTGTATGGCTGCTGCAAGGCATAGCCCACCGGCTGGGATAAGGTCACCACGCCCGAGCCGATCGGCTGGTACGCCGGAAAGCAGTACGATGACGATGTCGGCAACGCCAAGAAGGTGCTCGCCGAGCTCGACAAGTACTATCCCGGCGCCAAGGGCTACGAGGTTGCCGGATTCCTCTGGTGGCAGGGCGACAAGGACATGCGCGATCCCGCCTACTACAACACCTACGAGAAGCACCTCGTTCAGTTGATCAAGGCCCTGCGCAAGGACTTCGACGCGCCCAAGGCCCCGTTCGTCACGGCCTCGCTCGGCCAGACCGAGGAGGGCGACACCGAATCCGGCCACGGCGTGATCATGCAGGCGATGAAGAACGTCGCCAGCGGCAAGTATTCGTCCGAGTTGGGCGAGAACATCGGCTTCGTCTACACCCATCCGCTGCTTGGCGGCCCCGGCAGTTCCAGCGGCCACTACAGCGGCAACGCCGAGACCTACATGAACGTCGGGCTCGCGATGGGAGAGAAGATGGCCGAGCTGCTGAAGAAGTAACGCGCCCCGCCGCACCCGTTTCAAACGGCCGGCCCGCGACGACGGGGCGGCCGTTTTCGCGGCCGGTCATCCCGGTTCGCGGTGACGTGCTTTGCGGAAAGCGCGCTCCTTTCCGAAACGTAGGCCTCGGTGGGATGAGACACCGATGGATGTTGCTCGGGTTGTTGCCTCTGCTGACCGGGGCGCGGGCGGATGAGACGGGCCTGTGGTACGACGCTCCGGCGAAGAAGTGGACCGAGGCGCTTCCCCTGGGAAACGGCCGCCTCGGGGCCATGGTCTTCGGTGGCATTGAAAGGGAGCGGATCCAGCTCAACGAGGAAAGCCTGTGGGCCGGCCGGCCGGCCGAGGCATTTCCGGCGGACTTTCCGAAGCATCTGGCCGAGGTCCGGCGCCTGGTGATGGCGGGCAAGCCTGCCGAGGCGGAAGCGTATGGGATCAGCCATCTGACGGCGCGACCGACGTCGTTCCGCTCGTATCAACCGCTCGGGGACCTTGTCCTCGACTTCGGGGAGGTCGGCGAGGCCTCCGGCTACCGGAGGGAGCTCGATCTTCGCGATGCCGTCGCGCGGACGGTCTATAGGGCCGGCGGGGCGACGATCACCAGGGAGGTCATGATTTCCGCGCCGGCCGACGTGCTCGTGGCCAGGGTCTCGACCGATCGGCCCGGCTCGCTTTCTTTCGGCGTCCGGCTCCATCGGGCGAAGGACTCGGTGGTCTCGGTCCGTGGAAACGACCGTATCGATCTCGACGGGCAGGTCGTCGATGTCTCGAAGAAGGACGGCGGCCCGGAACCGAATGCGGGTGGCTCGGGACCCGCCGGTGAGCACATGCGCTTCGCGGGACGGCTTCAGGTGCGGGTTTCCGGAGGGGAGGTCTCGACCGGAAAGGATGGCTCGCTGGAGGTGAAGGATGCGACCAGCGCGTTGATCTTTCTCACCGCGGCGACCGACCATGACCGGGACCAGCTCGACTTCGACCGCTCGATCAACCCGGGCTCGGTGGCGGGGAAGATCCTCTCGGGGGCCGTCGGAAGGTCGTGGGAGGAACTGCGGGACGAGCACGTCCGCGACCACCGCGGGTTTTTCGACCGCCTGTCACTGGACCTTGGCGATGGGCCGGACGACCTCCCGATCGACCAAAGACTCGCGGCGGTGAAGAAGGGCGGCGAGGATCCGGCCCTGGTGGCCCTGGCCGCGCAGTATGGCCGCTACCTGCTGCTTGGGAGCTCACGGGCGCCGGGACGCCTGCCGGCCAATCTTCAGGGCATCTGGAACGACCAGATGTGGGCGCCCTGGGAGGCCGATTTCCACCTCAACATCAATCTTCAGATGAACTACTGGCCGGCTCCGGTCGCGGGCCTGCCCGAGACCCTGGAGCCGCTGCTGGGCTGGTTCACGCCCCTGACGGCCCGCGGGCGGATGTCGGCGAAGCGTCTCTACGGTTCGGACGGCTGGGTTTGTTTTCACGCGACGAACCCTTTCGGGCGCGTCACGCCGAGCGCTTCCAGCGAGTCGTCGCAGTTCCTGAACGGCGTGCTGGATCCGCTGTGCGGCGCCTGGCTGTCCGCCCAGTTGTTCGACGCCTGGCGCTTCGACGGTGACCCGCAGCGTCTCGAACCTCTGTATCCGATCCTCGCCGGAGCCAGCGAGTTTGTGCTCGATGTCCTGACCGAGTGTCCGGACGGCATGCTGCGGATCGTGCCCTCGACCTCGCCCGAGAACACCTACATCGATCCCGAGAGCGGAAAGGCGGTGAGAACCACCATCGGATCGACCTATCACATGTCGATCGTGCGCGAGCTTTTCGATGCCACCGTGCAGGCGTCGGAGATTCTGGGAGTGAAGGACGGACTGGCGGAACGCGTCGCCGCGGCCGGGGCGAGGCTGCCGGCGATCGGGATCGGGCCCGACGGACGCCTGCTGGAGTGGAGCGCTCCCTATCAGGAGCAGCAGCCGGGACATCGCCACGTTTCCCATCTGATCGGGCTTCATCCCTTTGCCCAGATCACCCGGGACACTCCCGAGCTGTTCGCGGCGGCGAGGAAGACCATCGACACCCGCCTCGAGAAGGGTGGGGCGGGAACGGGATGGAGCCGGGCGTGGACGATCAACTTCTTCGCCCGGCTCGGAGACGGGGACGAGGCGGCGCATCATTGCAACGAACTGCTGCGCCGCAGCACTCATCCGAATCTTTTCGACAATCACCCGCCCTTCCAGATCGACGGCAACTTCGGCCTCACCGCCGGGGTGTGCGAAATGCTGCTGCAGAGCCATGGCTCGGACGACCGTGGCCGGGTGATCCTCGAGCTGCTCCCCGCGCTGCCGGGGTCGTGGCCCGACGGTTCGGTGAAAGGGTTGCGCGCGAGGGGTGGCGTGGAGGTCGGGATGAACTGGAAGGACGGTCGGTTGGAAACGGCGACGCTGCGTTGTCCCCGTGATGCTTCCGTGGTGGTGAGAAGCGGGGCGGGAACGAGGGCCATCGCACTGGTGGCAGGGGAGACCTTCCGGATCGACGGGATGCCGGGGGGCTGATTGCTGGAACCGTGCGGTAGCTGTCGCGCCGGGCAGAGCACCTTATCCGGGGAACAGGGTTTTCAGCAGCTCGGGATCGATTTCCGTGTTCGGTTGAAATCGGCCGGATTCCATATACTTGAGCAGACTGTGCTTGAACTGCCGCACGGCCGGTTGATCGAGATGACTGTCGAGATCGATGGGGCAGATGAGCACGGAGCCCTTCCCGACCTTGGTTTCAAAGAGCAGGCCCAGCTTGTGGTTGCGGTCGAAGTTGTCGATGACCTGGACGATGGGGCGGTAATCGCTTGGCGTGCCGTCGAGGATGACCGGCCGTGAGTTCTTCACGAGGTGCCACCACTGCCAGTTGCTGTGGAACTCGGTGGGGAAGTGGTCGAACGCGGGATGGTCGGGATCACATAGGTGACCGAGCGTGCCGGGGGGTTCCTCTTGTCCCCGCTTGCGCGCCCCCTTGGCGAACATCGGTGACCAGAACTCGGTCTGGAATCCACCGCCGACGCTCTGTGGAAGTTGGTCGAGCTCGGGCAGCAGAAGCACCTTGCCGCCCTTGGCAAGGTGCGCCCGGGTCGCAGCGTCGTGGAGGCTGCGGCTGATCATGACTCCCTCGCTCGGCTGGGTTCCGACCTCCGGCGGATAGACCCAGATGGGGTAGGTATTGCGGTACGGGGTTCCCTCGATGCTGAGCGTCAGGTTGAGCCGCTCGGGTCCCGTGACCTGCGCCAGCGGCCATACGAAGAGGTCGATCTCGGTCAGGCCGCCGGTGAGAACGACGCGCGGATCGAATCGGTGGTGTGAAAGCGTCTTCCCCCGGCTGTCGATAATCTCCCATTTCACCACCGCCTCCGCCATATCCTCGGGACCGAAGTGGGCAATCTCGACCCCTCCGGTGAGAATCTCATCGCTGGTCCAAACGTGCTTCTTGATCCGGAGCAGCGGAACGGTTTCGGAGCAGAACTCCCGCCATTTCTCAGGCTCGATGATTCCCTTGGACTCCATGAAGACGTTGAGCATGCCGACCAGCGCGGTGCTCTGGCCGGGGAAGTCCATGATGTCCAGGAGCTGGAAACCACCGAAGCCCGGCGTGCGGAGCGCGAGTTCGATGTCCTCCCGGTAGCAGATGGCCGAGAGGGCCCCCGAGGCGCGGACGAAGTCCTCGGCCTGGTCGAGCATGCAGGCCTCCTTGATCCGCTCGCGGAAGATCTCGTAGTTCCGGGCTTTCAGCACGCCGGTGAACTTCTCGATGTCGCGGTAGTCGGGGGAGACCTGGTACTGTCCGGTTTCGTGACCAATCAGGGGGACGGGAACGCCTTGGATCGACTCGCTGAAGTCGTCGAGCGTGCCGGGGGGGTGGGTGTCCACCGGGCCGTGCCGGTAGTCGTGGATGTAGAACGATCCACGAATCGGGCGCCCATCGTCCTCCACCTTGCCGATCACCCAGAAGTCGTCGCCCTCGGCCAGGCTCGGCTTCCAGTGCATGTTGTTGGCCCCTTGCGCATAGAGTTTGCGGGGATCGAGCTCCTTGAAGTGGGCCACGAGTTCGAACATGCCTTGGTTGCGGCCCAGTTCGTTGCCCAGCGTGAACATGACGAAGGAAGGGTGGTTGCCGAAGTGCCGGAGGATCAGCTCTCCCTCCCGCTTGGCGTAGTCGTAGAGGTTCGTCTCGGTGTCGGTGGATTCGACGTCGAGGCGGTCGATATTGCGCTCGGCGGCGTTCAGGTCCTCCGGGGCGTTGAATCCACTGCGCTTGTTGGGGAGCTCGGGCTGGAGATAGAAGCCCATCTCGTCCGCCGCCTCGAAGGCTGCCTTCGGTGGACACCAGGAATGGAATCGAACGTGGTTGAGGCCCCATTCGCGGAGGATGCCGTAGATGCGCCGCCATTCGTCCTTGTCCATCGGGGCGTAGCCGGTCAGCGGGTAATTGGCGCAGTCCAGGCGGCCGCGGAGGAAAATGGCGGTGCCGTTGACCTTGAGCTGGTTGCGGTCGGCTTGGAAATCACGCATGCCGAATCGAACCGACTGTGCATCCCGGAAGTCGGAGCCGCCGGCCGTCGTCGAGAGCTCGAGGTCGAGCTGCAGCAGGGCCGGCTGGAATTCATCCCAAAGCGGTACCTCGGCACCCGGCTGGTAGGTGAACTCCACCACCTTTTCCCTCTCCTTGATTTCGAGATCGAGGGTCATCGGCGCGAACCCGGCGGGGTCGCCGCTCAGCACACCCTCGCTCCGGCAGGTGAGCTTGAGTTCACCATTGGCGGGTTGCTCGGTCGAGTTGCCGATGACGACCCGGACTTTGGCCTCCTTCTTCGTCGCATTGGGGTAGACCTGAACATCCTCAATCCAGACGGGATCGTCGGCGCGTAGCTCGATGTTCCCAACCACGCCGTTCCAGTTCGTCTGGGTGCGCTCGTCGATCTGGTGGGAGGGACCTACCGGTGGCAATCTCGAGTTGTCGATGAGCAGGGTGAGGGTGTTCTTGCCCCGGCGGATGGCAGGCGTGAGATCGTGAACGTGAGGTGCGCTGAGCGTGTCGTCCCAGCCACAATAGCGACCGTTGAGCCAGACCTGGCAGTGCTTGGTTCGTTCGAGAAAGAGTGTGATCTGCCTACCCTGCCAGTCGTCGGGAAGGGTGAAGTCGCGCTGATACCAGGCAGCCCCTTTCCAGTACCACGGTCGTGCGAGGCGGTCGATGGGAGCCTCGTCCTGCTCGATTCCCTTCTTCGCCTCGTCAGTGGTGCCGGGAAGCGGGATGGTGTCCTCCAGGGTCGTCTCCTGCCACTTGGCGGCGAGGCCGACGTTTTCGGGATCGACCTGGAAGCGCCACTCGCCTGCCAACGAAATCGTGTCGGCGGCGTGGGCGGCGGCGAGGAGGAGAAAAATGGGTAGGAGGTGTTTCATGGAGATGTCGGATCGCAGTGGCGGTGGTCGAGTGGAAAGGAAAAAGGAGAAAGTTGGGCCCCTGATGGCCCGGTGAGATGGCGGCGTTGGTTCGCGGAGTCCCTCAGCTATTGGGGGGCGGGGTGTTGGGAGGCGGGATGTTGCACGGAGTCCCGGAGGGACGCAGGCACGTAGCCCCGGGGTTGACCCCGGGGGATTCGATGCACCCGAGTTCCCCGAGCCCCGGAGGGGCGCAGGCGGGGATCGGGTCACCACAGATACTTTTCTTCGAAAGGGATTTCATGAACCTCCAAGAGCTTCCGGAACTCGTCTTTGAAGCTGAGTTTCCTATGGTGTTCCGCCTGGTTTCGGATGTATTCCGCAACTTTCGGGATGTCGGACTTGCTTGCTGACGGCGAAGGCCCCGTAGCCTGCTTGCCACGCGAATTTCGAGGCGGCGGGAAAGTTCTCGTGAATCCAGCCCGAGGATTTCGACTTCAATACCCGCATGAAGTCGGACAGGGCGTGTTTTGGCGGGATCCGCGCCAAAAGATGAATGTGATCGGGCATGCCACCGACTTGCAGAAGCATGGAGTCCAGAGATCTCACGATGCCGCCCATGAATTCATGGAGTCTGGGGGTGATTTCTTCCTGGACCATCGGGAAGCGATACTTGGTTGAGAAAATCAGGTGGTAGTGAAGAGCGGTGTAGGTGCCGGGCATGGTAAAATGATGGTCATCGGGGGTGGCGGAACTTGCCTGCGCCCTGTCGGGGCTGGAGATCTCCGAAAACGATTCCACGGGGTGAACCCCGTGGCTACGGGCCTACGCCCCTGTCGGGGCTGGGAGTCCGCGGTGCTCTCAATGGGTCATGAGTTTCCTACGCAGGGTCACGGCGTAAATTTGCGCCCGATCAAAGCCGGTGACGCGGGCCAGGGCATCGAGGGCGGCCTCGGGATCGCCAAACCCGTGGTGGGCCAGGGCGGACAGCAGGTCGGCCTCGGCGTCGCGGCGGGCTTTCAGATCCTCGTCAAAGACGAGCAGGTTCGGCAGGCTGGTGGCGAAATAGTCGATGGTCGCAGGCTTCGCCTTTCGCTCTTCGGCGTGTCGGAGCATGCCATCGAAGACGACCCGGGCTTCCGCCTCCCGGCCGAGCTCGCGCAGGGCGAGCCCGCGGTACCACGAAAGCGGTGAGTGCTCGGCAACGGCCATCTCGGTGAAGTCTCCGGACTCGGAGGCGCAGGCCTCGTAGGCGGCGGTGGCCTCGTCGTCCCGGCCCAGCGAGTTCAAACTACGGCCAAGCCAGTAGTTGACGTCCGCCCTCGCCTGCAGTGGATGGTAGGCCTCGCCGAGGGAGTCGGGTGTCTCCATGGCGAGGGAGAACTGCCGGTGTGCCTCCTCGGGATCGTCTTGATCAAGGGCGTGCTGGCCGAGGAGGAGCCGGGAGAGGGTGTATTGACGCAGCACCGCTCCTTCGCCGCCTTCCCATGGGTGGAATCGGCGGGAGAGGACGAGATCGAGAGCATCCCGGGCCCGGCCGTTGAGGTTGAGGAGGGTGGCGAGTTCGACGGTGGCATCGTCGCGCTGAAGCACGAGGTCGCGGTGCGCTTCCAGGAATGCCAGACGTTCGTCGAGCGGCCGGTTGCGCTTGCGGGCCAACTGGTCGGACTCGCTGACGAGCCGGGGATCGTGGGGATCGAGCCCGCGCGCGGTGGCGTAGCAGGAGGCGGCGCGATCGCCGTCGTGACGGAGGTTCCAGACGGCGATTCCGAGATTGCGGTGAACCTGAGGGATCGTTGTGTCGTCCGCAACCGCGCGTTCCCACGCGGAGATGGCGTCGGCGTGGCGGCGCTTGTCGAACAGCAGGTTGCCGAGTCCGTAGGCGGCGAGCGGGTCGGCGCCGGGCTGTGCCAGCGCCCATTCGAGGACGATCATTTCCTCGATGCGGGAGGGGAAAAAGTGGTCGGCGGACTGGGATCGGGCGGCGTCGAGGTCGCCGGGCGTTTCGGACAGCCAGGCGCGGACGTAGCGGGTCATGGCACTGCGTTCGAGCGGGTTGGGGACGGCGACCGGTTCGACCGGGGATGAGTGATGGGCGTCGAGGAGTGCGAGGGCTTCCGCCTTGAGCCCGGCCTCGGCGAAGTCGAAGGCGAGGTCGAGGATCGTCTGGGCGTCGTTGCGGCAGGCGGTCGGAATGGCGCCATCGAGCACGTGGGCGGACCAGTGGTCGAGGGGGTCGGTGGCGAGTTGCTCCCGGAGAAGGTGGATCGCCGCGTCGTCCCGGCCGAGCTTTCGCAGCACGAGCGCCTTGAGCGTTCCGGCCTTCTGATGGTCACGGTTGGTGGCCAGCGAGGCGTCGAGGTGATCGATCGCAGCCGTCCAGTCCTCACGGCGGCAGTCGAGGGTCGCGAGTTGGTAGTAGGCGCTGCTGCGCCACTCGTAGTTCCAGGTCGCCTTGTAGAAGGACGGGTAGGCGGAGTCGTCTTCGCCCAGGCAACGCAGGGCGAGCCCGAGGTGGTAGTGGGCCTCGCCGGTGACGGGGTTTGGATGGCGCGAGGTCAGCCGTGCGACGGCGGATTGGAAATGGTCCCGGGCCTTCACGAACTCGCCGCGAAGCAGGGCGCGCCTGCCGAGGGAGGTGTGGCAGCGGCTGTCGCCGGGGTCCCGTTTCAGGGCCTCCTCCCAATAGGGCTCGGGGGGACGTGTCGGGTGCCGATACTGCTCGAGGTGCTCGCCGATGAGGAAGAGTTCGTCGTTTGAGCCGACGGCGGGCGCGGCCGGCGGTTCGGTGGCGAGGGATCGGTCGCGGACAAGGGTTGATTCATCGACGGGACGGTACTCCAGGACGAGTTCGCCGGCGGTGTCGCGGAGTTCGGCGACAAGTGCGGCGGCGCTTTCGCCGGGGAAGGCAGTGTCGGTGTCTTCGAAGGACTCGCCGGGCTTGAGAGCGACCGGCATACGGGCGAGGACGCCCGTGTTCATCGAGATGAGCAGTTCACCTTCGAAGGGCTCCGAGACGCAGAGGCCGATGGCGATCCGGCGGTCGTCACGGATGGAGAGAGCCAGGGCGGCGCGTTCGCTTGCCTGCTGGACCGGGCCGATCTGCCGGATCGGCCACCACGACTGCGAGAAGGTCCTGGTTTCGTAGGGGAGCAGGTACGAGAAGTCCGGCTGGTTGTCGGTGTAGACGCCGGCCATCAGCTCGACATAGGGTCCGTTCTCGTCGGTCAGCTCGCGGTCCCAGGCGTAGCCGAAGCGGTCGTTGCCCCAGGTCCACTGCTTCTTGCCCGGGGCGATGTGACGGTTGGCGACGTGGACGAAGCCGCCGTTCTTCGAGAAGTCATAGCCGCCGAAGAAGTCGAAGGCGGTCTGGCAGACCATGTAGGAGGTCGGCACCGGGATGTTCCTGTACCACGACAGGTCGTTGGCGCCGGGGCGGTTCTGGTAGTCGATGCCGTAGTAGGGATTGTTCGCGCTGGGAAAGGACGACATCGCACGCACCGCGTGATCGGCGACGTAGTGGACGTCGGGCGGGAAGAAGGACTGGTACTGATCGTGGACGCGGGCCGCGACATTGGCCCACCACAGGAAGGTGTGGACGAAGGGCGTCCGGTTGTAGAGCCGCGCACGAAGTTCGACACGCGACGATCCGGGTCGCAGACGGATGCCGTGCATGCCCTTCAGGCGGTTGAGCGGGTCGTGTTCGGACATCCAGACGGTGCGGGCACCGTCGGGCTCCTCCTCGATGTGGACGTCTGCCGGCATGAAGGTCCCGGGCCGGTGGTGCTGGGGCCAGTTGAACTCGACTCCGCCCGAGATCCACGGCCCGGCGAGACCGACCAGCGCCGGCTTGATCACATCCTGGCGGTAGAAGAAGTCGTAGTCGTCGTTGGTCTTGTCCTGACCGAGAAAGATGCGTCCGCCGATCTCGGGAAGCATCACGAGGCGGACGTATTCGTTCTCAAGCAGCGCCGACCGATAGGTCACGTCGACGGGTTCATCATGGACCTTGTCGATGAAGGGGACGGGATAGACCTTGCCGCTGCTGCCCTGATAGACGCGTTTCTCGAAGAAGACGGGATTCTTCTCGGGAGCGCCCACCGGGTAGGTGGGAATGACGCGGGGCTCGAGGCGGGCGATGACGGGCACAGCGGTCAGGGTTCGGGGATCAGGAGTCAGCTATCGGAAAATGACGAAGAGAGCGGCGACGCCGGCGATGACGGCGAAGGCGGCGATCTTGACGACCGGCTCCGTTCTCAGGGCGATCTCCTCGCGGACCGGGAGCTTGCGCGGTTCGGGGAGCGGGTTGAGCAGGGTGATGAGGATCATTGCCGCGAAGACGATGCCGAAGGCGCACAGGACCTGGGTGAGGTAGTGCATCTCGAACAGGGGTCGGCCGAGGATGTTCGAAAAGAGGCCCTGTTTCGTGGCCAACTGGAAGAACGAGTAGGCGACGGGGCCGAGGATGAGGGCGGTCAGGCCGGCGGTGGCCGGCGCGCGGGGAATGACGAAGGCCCCGAGGAAGGCGGCGACCACGCCGGGCCAGATGAAGCCCTGGAACTGCTGGATGAAGGTGAAGACGCCGTCGGTGAGGAGAGGGGCGGTGATGCACCCGATCACGACGAAGACCACGGTGAGGATCCGGCCCAGGGTGATGATCGACCTCTCCGACGCCTTCGGTTTGATGAGCCGCTGATAGATGTCGATGGAAGCGATGGTCGAGGAGGAGTTGAGCAGCGAGGCGAGAGTCGAAACGATCGCGCCGGCGATGGCGGCGAAGACGAATCCCCGCAGGCCGGGGCCGACGAGTTCCCTGATCAGGATGGGATAGGCGCCGTCGGCCTTTTCGGCGATCTGCTCGGGGAAGAGATTCGCGGCCATGATGCCCGGCATCACGATCGCGAAGGGCACGAGCAGCCAGAGGGCCCCGGCGAAGATCATGCCGAGTTGGCCGTCCTTGAGGGTCTTCGCCGCCAGGTTGCGCTGGACGATGAACTGGTTGAGCCCGCAGTAGTAGATCATCACGATCCACATGCTGCTGAAGACGGTGTGCCACGGCAGTGCTTCGTATCCCGGATGACCTTCGAAGAGCAGGAGCTTCAGCTTGTCCGGGTTGCTCGCGGAGAACTCCTGCCAGCCCCCCGAGGCGTTGAGGCCGAGGAAGAAGATGATCATTCCGCCGATCAGGAGCGCGAGGCCCTGGATGAGGTCGGCGTAGGCGATGGCCTTGAGCCCGCCGGTGGCGGCGTAAAGCGTGCCGATCGCGCCGATGATCCACACACCCTGTTCCATCGGGATGCCGACGAGGATCTTGAGGGCGGTCGCCCCGGTGTAGAGGACCGCGGTGAGGAGCACGCCGACGTAAATGACGACCGTGATGACCGCCATCACGCTGCGGGTCAGGGCATCGTAGCGGTATTCGAGGAATTCGGGCATCGTGTAGATGCCGGCCCGTAGAAACCGCGGCAGCAGCGTGATGGCGATGAGGGCGATGAAGACCGAGCCCATGAGCTGCCACGCGGCGACGGCAAGCCCCTGTTCGGCGGCTCCGGCCCCGGCCATGCCGACCATCTGCTCCGAGGAAATGTTGGCCGCCACGATCGAGATGCCGATGATCGGCCAGGTGAGGGAACGGCCGCCGAGGAAGTAGCCCGACTCGTCCTCGACGACCCCGGGGCGGCGTCGGCTCTTCCACATGGAGAATCCCACCACGAGCACGAAGAAAAGGATGAAGGTGGTGAGGGTGAGGGGCTCCATGGGCGGGGTTTGCGGGTGGGCTTCGCGATCGGTCTCGCAATCCGCCGGATTGTCTGCGGATCAGCGGTGACATTTCAATCATTCTTACCCGGCCACCGTACGCACGGAGGCTCCCTCATTGAGGCAGGCCCATCGGACGGGATTCTCCATCCCAGCGCCGGTCCGGTCAGATCGTCTGGCTGATCATGCCGGGCGGCCTGTCGATTCCGTGCGGGAGGGCCGATGATTGGCGGCCTCAGTCGTTCACCCCCGGAATGGTCACGGGGAAGAGCTCATTGGAGTCCGTCTCCTTCTTGAGGATCGCCATCGCCCTGGCGACGATGTCCGGGTTCTCGTCGGCGATGTTGGTGGTTTCACCGGGATCATCGGCAAGGTTGTAGACCTCCCAGGGTCCCGGTTTGCGGGAGTTGAGGCGCTGCCGGACGATCTTCATGTCGCCGAAGTTGACGGCGACCTGGCCGCCGTATTCCGGGTAAATCCAGACCATCGGCTTGCGGTTCGCGGATGTGCTCTTCCCGCGGATTGCGGGCCAGAGGTCGTCGCCGTCGTGTGCGGTGGTGTTCTCGAGTTCGAACGCGGAACAAAGCGTCGGGAACCAGTCGGCGAAATACGATGGGGTGTCATTGGTGACTCCCGCGGGCACGGTGCCCGGCAGCCGGACGATCATCGGCACCCGCAGGCCGCCTTCATAGACGCTGCCCTTGAAGCCGCGGAGTCCGGCGGTGGAGTTGAAGAAGTCGGCGTCGACCCCGCCGATGCCGAACTGCTTCTCGTCCGGCTTGCCGCCGCGGTGCGTGGTGCCGTTGTCCGAGGTGAAGATGATCAGGGTCTCGTCGAGAATGCCGGCGGTCCGGAGTTCATCGACCACCGCGCCGACATGCCGGTCGAGGTCGGAGATCATCGCCGCATAGCCGGCTCGGGGACGCGGGTGGGGAAGGTAGGCGCATTGTCCGCGGTAGGGTCGGTCGTCCCATTCCCCGGGATACTCATCGACTGACTCGACGGGCGGGTGCATCGCGACGTGGGGTTCGGTGAAGGGAAGATAGAGGAAGAATCGGCGGTCCTTGTTGCGGCGGATGAAGGCGAGGGCCTCGTCGCGGATCGGGATGGAGGCATAGGTTTCGCCGATCCAGTCCTCCATTCGCACCTTGCCCTCCGGTTGCTTGCGGTGGCCGGGGATCGGGTGTGGATTGATCTCAACCTGCCGGTCGTTCCGCCACAGGAAGCGGGGATAGAACGAATGGGCGACGGCCTGGCAGTTGTAGCCGAAGAACAGGTCGAAGCCCTGTGAGTTGGGGTCGCCCGAGGAGCCGACCGGACCGAGGCCCCACTTGCCCATCGCGCCGGTGGCGAAGCCGGCGTCGCGGAAGACCTCGGCGAGGGTTACCGTTGCCGCGGAGATGGGATGCTGGCCTTCCTTGAAGCGGGGGAACGAAAGGTGCGCCTGCCGGTTGCCCCGGATCTCGGCGTGGCCGAGGTGCTTGCCGGTGAGCAGGACGCAGCGTGCGGGCGCGCAGACCGGAGCACCGGAATAGTGGTGCGTGAAACGGGTGCCCTCGGCGGCGAGCTGGTCGATGTGGGGAGTGCGGATCTTCTGCTGACCGTAGCAGCCGAGTTCCCCCCAGCCGAGGTCGTCGGCGAGGATGAGGACGACGTTTCGCGGAGCGGCGGCGGCCGGAGGGGTGAGGCAGGTGATGCCGAGCAGGAACGCGGCCGTGAGCCGGATGGATCGGATTGTCATGGATGGGATTACGCTGGGTTTGAAACTGATCCTGCGCCGACAGGAGCGGAAGAACGCGGTAGCTAACTTCTTGTGACGGGGCGACGTACTTGCAAAAAGAAGACCGTCCAACAGAACCGGCGCCCGGCGCTTCAACCCATGCTGATCAACTGCCCCCACTGCCAGACCGGGCTCGACATCGCACCCGAGCATTTCGGCCAGACCGTCCAGTGTCCCGCCTGCAAGGGCAAACTGACCGTCGCCCCGCCGGATGAAGACTCCGCAAAGTCGGACTCGGCATCGCGCCCCGAGCGCAAGGGATGGCACGAGAAGGACCACGCCAATCCGAACTTCGGTGCGAGCCTCGGGATCGCGGTGGCGGTCACGGCGATGTTCCTCGGGCTGATGGCGCTTTTCCGCGACACGCGGGTCGGGTCGATCTTCCTCGACCGCGGCTGGGTGAACTACGCCGAGACCTTCCTCTTCTGTTGGGGGCTGACGATCCTCGCGATGAAATGGCGGATGAACCAGCGCCAGGAGCGGGCGGCACTGCTTGACCTCTTTCCCCAGCGTCTCGGACGGGAGATCAACCGCCAGACCGTTTCCGGGTTCATCGACAACATCTACAAGACGCCGCTGAGCCTGCGGGACAGCCTGATCGTGAACCGGATCCGCAAGGCGCTCGAACTCTTCGAGGCAAGGCCGAACAACACCGAAGTGGCGACCTTCCTCAACACCCAGTCGGAACTGGACGCCAACCGCTCGACCGGTTCCTACGCGCTGCTGAAGGTGTTCCTCTGGGCGATCACGATCGTGGGATTCATCGGCACGGTCATCGGGCTTTCCACGGCCGTCGGATCGCTCTCGATGGGCGACAACACCGATCCGGAAGCGCTCAAGGAGGCGATCAACAACCTCACCGGCGGACTGGGTCTGGCGTTCGACACGACGCTGCTCGGCCTGATCCTGAGCATCCTGATGAGCTTTCCGATGGCGGCGGTGCAGAAGAAGGAGGACGAAACGCTCACGATCATCGATGCCTTCTGCAACGAGAAGGTCCTGCCGAAGCTCAACGACAGCAAGCACGCCGGAACCGACAAGCTCCTGGAGAAGGCGGAGAGCATTCCGCAGCTCGTCGCGTCGCTGGCCCACGCCCACGAGACCTTTCTGGAGAACCTCAACGAAAGCACCCGGCAGCTCTCGGAAAGCGGCAAGGCGCTGCGCGAGGGGCTCGACGAGCATCGCTCCACGGTGGAGAAGGGTTTCGAGGAGGCGGTGAGGAAGCTCTCCGACACCAGCAGCGAGATCTTCATCCGCTCCGATCGCGAGCTGAACCGGACCTTCGAGAACCTCGCCAACGGCATCGACCTGATGAACCGGGCCCTGAGGGACCTCGGGGAGAAGCAGTTGCCGAACCCCGACAGGAAGCGGAAGGGCTTGTTCAAGCGATAGGAGAGTCATGGGCAGACGAAGGATCGCCGACGACGGAGGGGTTTCGCTGTTTCCCTTCATGAGCATCCTCGCGTGCCTGATCGGCATCCTGACACTGATGATCAGCGTGATGAGCCGTCTCAAGGAGATGGATCAGGAGGGCAGGACCGAGGAGGAAATGGCGCGGGCGGTGGTCCGTCGCGACCTGACCGCCGAGGCGAAGAAGCTCGAGCGGGAGATCGCGAAACTCGACGAGCGGATGAAGACCGAGCGGGCCAGCGCCGCCGAGCTTGAGAAACTGGAGGACCGGCAGATCGTGTTGCGCGACGAGCTCGAGGAGTTGTCGAAGGCCAAGGGGAAATCGGATGTGGAACTCCAGAAGGTCGCCGAACTGCTCAAGCGGGAACTGGCGGCGCTGCGCAAGGAGCAGCCGGCCCTGGTGAAACGGGTGGAGGAACTCCAGCGCAAGATCAAGGAACGGAAGGAGGCACCGGAACCACCGAAATCGGTGCAGGTGCGTCCGGGAGGCACGAGCTTGTACAAGGCCTCGACGATCTATTTCGTCGAATGCCACTCGACGGGCCTCAACCTTCTCGACAAGGGGCGGAAGCCGGTGCGGGTGACGACCGGCGCGATCGCCAACAGCGCCGAGTATCGCGATTTCCTGACGCGGGTGAAGAAGTCCCGCGATCCGATGGTCCTCTACCTGATCCGCAAGGAAGGGTTCCCGGCCTACCGGTGGGCGGCCCACGAAGCACGCGAGCGTTTCGAGCTGCGGACCGGCAAGCTGCCGCTCCCGAACAACGGTCCGATCGACCTCTCGCTCTTCGACTGAAGTCATGGCCCGCCGACGACGCAACCGATCGGAAGGGGGAGTCAGCCTCGACTCGCTGATGGACGCGATGACCAACGTGGTCGCCGTATTGATCCTCGTGCTGATCCTCGTGCAGGCGGATGTCTCCCAGACGGTCCAGCGCTTCATTGATGATCTCAAGCCCGCCACTCCGGAGGAGGTCGAGCAGGCACGGCAGCGGGTTGCGGTGCTGGAGGACAAGCGGGAGAACCGCCTGAGGATCCTCGAAGAGGCGGCGCCCGATCCCAGGCGGATCGAGGAGGAGAAGCGGCGCCTCGCGCTGCTGGAGAAGGAGCTGGGCGACAACAGGAAGCTGCTCGCGGAGCGTGACGAGGTGCTCAAGTTGGAGCGGCGGTTGCGGCAGGAGCGTGACACCGAGAAGACGGAGACCGACAAGCTGCAGGAGCAGATCGCCAAGCTGGAGGCGATGCTTGACGCGACCCCGGTCAAGCAGACGAAGCCGGACATCGTGACGATCCCCGCCAGCCGCCCGATCCCGGAGGATGCGAAGATCTACTACGCCTATGCCTTCGGTGGACGGGTCCACCTCATCGATCCGTTCACCCCCCTGGATCTGTTCGATCGCGAGTTCCGGAGGGAAAAGAACGACTGGGAGGTGCAGCGGATCAAGCGTCCCGGAGCCGATGTCTACCGCTACGGAGCCGGCAGGATCATGAATCATTTCAAGGGCTTCGACTGGGGAAACCGCCGGGGACAGAAGGTGGAGCTGATCTCGCAGCCCCACTGGGGTCATCTCAGGATCCGGATCACCCCGAACGCGGCCAGCGGAGGCACCACGACCGACGAACTCCGGCAGCCGGGATCACCGTTCCACCAGGCGGTGAAGTCCCTGGCGAGGGTCAGGGACGCGGTGCTGATGTTCCGGGTTCATCCGGACTCCTTCGACACCTATCTCGCGGCCCGCCCGCTGGCCGATGCGGTGAACCTTCCCGCCGGATGGGAGGTCTGGTTCGGTCGGCACCATGAATACGCCATCCCGGATCTGAACATCAAGCCGACGGCGCCACCGCCCGAGCAACCTGCCAAGCCCGGCGGTCCGGACCCCCCGAAGCTCGACCCAACCCTGGACTGATTGCCTACCATGAGATTCGTACTTCTTATCCTGTTGATTGCCCCGATTGTCCACGCTCACATGACGACCGATCTTGCGGTCGGGCACCGCGCCGGGCCGATCGGAATCGATGATCCGAATCCCCGCCTTTCGTGGCGTCTCGAGGGTGATGAGCCGGGCCTGCGCCAGACGGCGTCTCAGGTGCTGGTTGCGACGAAACGGGAGCTTCTGAGTCCGGGGAAGGCGGATCTTTGGGACAGTGGCAGGTCCATGAGCCCCCTCGCGCAGGTCTATTATCACGGCAAGCCGCTGCCGTCATCAAGCAGCCTCTACTGGAAGGTTCGCACGTGGTCCGCGGATGGAGTTTCGGAGTGGAGCGACGTCCAGCACTTCGTCACCGGGGTGATGGACGGCGAACCGGAGGCGCCCTACATCGCGTTCGACGACAACACCCCGTTCCACAAGGAGCGCAACAAGCTCCACCTGCCGCCGGCCCGCTACTACCGGACGGAGTTCGAGCCCGGGAGGAAAGTGGTGAGCGCCATCGCCCACGCCACCGCGCTCGGGATCCATGAGCTGCACGTGAACGGGGAAAAGACCGGCGACGCGTGGTTCGTGCCCGGGTGGACCAACTACCGCAAGCGTGCCTACTACAACACCTACGACGTG
>ERZ869936.1208-NODE-1208-length-19535-cov-6.481057_pt1 | contig 19535 bp, 9 predicted proteins | sample MGYA00520876_ERZ869936 | MGnify/ENA primary metagenome ERZ869936 (study PRJEB32218, sample SAMN09650985) | biofilter metagenome | isolation source: enrty point of leading RO module | place: Saudi Arabia: Thuwal, RO plant located on Red Sea | collected 2016-02-17 ...
GTAGAAATGGAAGACGGTAGAAAAATTGCTTTCTTAGATACTCCGGGTCACGAAGCATTTACAGCCATGCGAGCTAGAGGAGCAAAAGTTACTGACGTTGTAATTATTGTAATTGCTGCTGATGATAACATCATGCCTCAAACAAAAGAAGCAATAAGCCATGCTCAAGCAGCAGAAGTTCCTATCATTTTTGCATTTAATAAAATTGATAAACAAGGAGCAAATCCTGAAAAAATTAAAGAGCAATTAGCAAACATGAATTTGCTTGTTGAAGATTGGGGTGGTAAATATCAGTCACAAGACATCTCTGCAAAAAAAGGAACGGGCGTTAAAGAATTATTGGATAAAGTTTTACTTGAAGCTGATTTATTAGAATTAACAGCAAACCCTAATAAACGTGCAGTAGGCACAGTCATTGAATCTTCATTAGATAAAGGTAGAGGTTACGTAGCAACTATTTTAGTTCAATCAGGAACCCTAAAAACAGGTGATGTAGTTTTAGCAGGAAGTTATAGTGGTAGAGTAAAAGCCATGTATAATGAGAGAGGTCAGGCCATTAAAGAAGCCGGACCAAGTACACCCGCTACTTTACTTGGTTTAGACGGAGCGCCAACAGCCGGTGATAAATTCCATGTGCTAAGTGACGAAAGAGAAGCAAGAAACATTGCAGACAAGAGAAAGCAGTTGATGAGAGAGCAAGGAATGCGTACTAAAAAACACATTACCTTAGATGAAATTGGAAGAAGAATTGCCGTAGGAGATTTCCAAGAGTTAAATATTATTGTTAAAGGTGATGTGGATGGTTCAATAGAAGCGCTTTCAGACTCACTTCAAAAACTTTCTACAGAAAAAATTCAGGTAAATATTATTCATAAATCGGTAGGACAAATCAGCGAGTCAGACGTAATGTTAGCAACTGCTTCAGATGCAATTATTATTGGTTTCCAGGTAAGACCATCTGTTACTGCCCGTAAAATGGCTGAAACAGAAGAAATTGACATTAGACTTTACTCCATTATTTACGATGCCATTGATGAAATGAGATCAGCGATGGAAGGAATGTTAAAAGCTAAAATTGAAGAGAAAATTGTTGGTACTGCAGAAATTAGAGAAACATTTAAAATTTCAAAAATTGGTACCATTGCAGGATGTATGGTTACTGACGGAAAAATCGTTAGAAATAATAAAATAAGACTAATTAGAGAAGGAATTGTAATTTATACAGGGGAGCTTGGCTCTTTAAAACGATTTAAAGACGATGCAAAAGAAGTATCAGCAGGGTTTGAATGTGGCTTAAATGTCGCTAACTTTAATGATATTAAAGTGGGTGATGTAGTTGAATCTTTTGAACAAGTAGAAGTTAAACAGACTCTCTAAAAATATTTTTAATAGTTATTTGATTAGGCGGAAAAATTTCCGCCTTTTTTATGCCATAAAAAAATTTGATGCTTTATAAAAAAATGACGTATTTTGTTAGTTACCAATAACAAAACCACTGCTATGTTTAAAAATATACTTTTCTTTTCCATTCTCTCTTTTTTTTCATTTATAAGTCTAGCACAGTCTCCAGCGGGTATTAATTATCAGGCTGTAGCTCGTGATGCTAATGGTGAATTATTGAAAAACCAAACCATAAAAGTACAGTTTACTATTTTACAAGGAGCTAACCTTTCGTCTGCTTCTGCAGTTTACACCGAAGAACATTCTTCCGTAACTACTAATCAATACGGACTTTTTACGCTTGTTTTAGGTGAAGGAACTCCTTCTTTGGGTACTGATATTTTAACTACTCCTTCTTGGGGTAGTAATAATCAATTCCTTAAAGTAGAAATTGATGCAGGTAGTGGCTATGATTTAGTGGGTGAAACACAATTAATGTCTGTTCCTTATGCACTTTATGCAGAATATGGAGGCCAGGGCACACCGGGTGCTACAGGCCCTACAGGACCCGCAGGTGTACCCGGACCGACAGGGCCTTCAGGCAACAATGGAGCAACTGGGCCAACAGGAGCTCCTTCAACAGTTCCCGGACCGACAGGACCACAGGGACCAACGGGAGCAAATGGTACTACAGGAGCGACCGGAGCTCAAGGACCAACAGGACCTACGGGTGTAGCAGGAACAAACGGAAGCACAGGGCCTACTGGACCACAAGGAATACCCGGTCCAACCGGAACTCCAGGACCTACAGGTGCTAACGGAGCAATTGGACCTACAGGCCCTACCGGTCCATCAGGAATAAACGGAGCCGCAGGCGCAACAGGACCTACGGGTGCAACTGGGCCAACTGGACCAACCGGAAGTGTTGGGGCAACTGGCTTAACAGGAGCTACGGGTGCAACAGGTGCAACAGGTGTTTTTTCAGTATCTGGAAGCATTAATCAAACATTAAGACATGATGGTACAACAGGCTGGGTTGCTACTTCAGGGCTACAATCAAACATAGCAAATGAAGTAAGCATAGGAGGTTCCGCACCAAATACTGGAATTGATTTATTAGTAAAAAGTTCTAAAGCTAGAGTTCGAATAGAAAACACAAGTACATTATCAACTTCAACCTCATTACTTGGCTTTGGATATAATCCAAGTGGATATGACGAAATAGGGAGCATTGGTAAGCAAGGATCATCAAACAGGCTAGATATTTTTGGTAAGTATGGTATAGATTTTAATACAAATTTTTCCACAAGAATGACTCTTGATTTAAATGGCAGGCTAGGAATAGGAACAACTTCTCCTGCATACAGGTTACATGTCTCTGGAAAAACATACACAGATTCAATTCAAATTAGGCAAGGAGCAACAGTTGGAGATATATTAACATCTGTAGATGCTTTGGGAAATGCAGTATGGACAGCTCCCGGAAATCTAAAAGCTAAAAATGATTCAGATTGGTTAGTTCTAGGAAATAATCTATATAATGGAAATACAGGAAATGTGGGGATAGGGACTAGCACACCATCATATTTATTTCATGTAAATCACATAACTAGCAATTCAAATCAAAGCGCTTCACATATAAATTACACTTATAGCGGAACATCCCTAGGTATAAACTCAGGTTTATACATTCAAGCAAATAACGCAAGTAACCAATCCATTCACGGAATTTACTCCACCACATCTGGAACTACAAGTGGAACAGCTTCTGACATAGGTATTGCAGGATATGCGAATGCCTCTGGAGTAGGTGACCATAAAGGAGTTGAGGGTGTTAGTTTTTCTAACACTGGTAATAACTATGGTGGATTTTTTACTTCCACAGGCTCAACTTCAGGTAATAACTATGGGGTTTACGGTAGCGCAAACAATAGTTTATCAAATAATTATGCTGGATACTTTGATTTGGGGAACGTATACATACGAAATTTTTTAGGCATCAATAATTTAAACCCTTCAGTTCCTCTAGATGTTATTGGCAACACGAATATCAATGGAGTTACTCAAATCGGTGGGACATCAGGATTAGCATCCACTTTAAAAGTTTTTAGTGGTTTTGGTGCCGCAACAGCATACTTCTTCAATGGTTCTGGTCAGCCAAGTTTGTCAATATGGCCAAGTGGTAACGTAACTATCGGAACCCCAACTACAGAAGTTACCAAACTTTTTATTCAAGATAATAATACTAGTACAGATGCATCTGGAAACTCATATTTAAGTCTGCAAAATTTAGCAAATACAACAAGCACCTCAACAGGCGTTCGTTTTAGAGTGGGTGGCACAACTTCCATAAATGGTAATTTTCATTATAAAGGAGGAATATTTTTTAGAAATGCAGGCGGTGCTAATGGAGAGGGGGATATGATTTTTGCTATAAATAATACTGCAAATAGTACAAACGTATCTTTAGCAGATGAAGTAATGAGAATTAACTCTGTTGGAAATGTAGGTATTGGTACTGCTGCGCCAAATGCAAAACTTCATGTAAATGAAAACACTACTAACCCTGGATTAAGGGTTCAAATATCAGGAGGGACTCAGTTTATTGTTGCCAATAATGGAAATACAGCTTTATATTTTAATAATACTCCTGCATATAAACTTCAGCTTAATGTTGATCAAGCCGCCAAACCAACTACAAATACATGGACAGTTGCTTCTGATAGAAACCTAAAAAAGGATATTAAACCATTTACAGGAGGTTTGGCTGATGTATTAAAAATAAATCCAGTTTGGTTTACATATAATGGGAAAGCAGGAATGCCTGATGACACTGGGGTCGGAGTAATTGCTCAAGAACTTCAAAAAATAGCTCCTTTTATGGTAGATGAATGGGAATATGTTCCTCATGACGAAGAAACAGGGGAAGCTATAGGTCCTGCTGAAAAATATCTAGGTGTTAATAATGGAGCTATGACCTACATGCTAATAAATGCAATTAAAGAACAACAAGCATTAATTGAAAAAATGCAAAAAGAAATCGACTTACTAAAATCTAAATAAACTACATGAAAAATCTTTTTTCACTCCTATTTATTTCACTTTCATTCATTAGTTTTTCCCAATCCCCTGCGGGTATTAATTATCAGGCTGTAGCTCGTGATGCTAATGGGGAACTATTGAAAAATCAAACCATTAAAGTTCAGTTTACTATTTTACAGGGAGCTAACCTATCTTCTGCTTCTGCTGTTTATACTGAGGAACATTCTTCCGTAACTACTAATCAGTATGGTCTCTTTACTCTAGTTATTGGAAGTGGTGCGCCTTCTCTTGGTACTGATGTTTTAACTACTCCTTCTTGGGGTAGTAATAATCAATTCCTTAAAGTAGAAATTGATGCAGGTAGTGGCTATGATTTAGTGGGTGAAACACAATTAATGTCTGTTCCTTATGCACTTTATGCAGAATATGGAGGCCAGGGCACACCGGGTGCTACAGGCCCTACAGGACCCGCAGGTGTACCCGGACCGACAGGGCCTTCAGGCAACAATGGAGCAACTGGGCCAACAGGAGCTCCTTCAACAGTTCCCGGACCGACAGGACCACAGGGACCAACGGGAGCAAATGGCGCTGCAGGAGCGACCGGAGCACAAGGACCAACCGGACCTCCCGGATTGAAAGGAGACACAGGAGTTGCAGGGCCTACCGGACCAACAGGTACTTTTATGCCGGGTAATTTTGCCGGTGAAACTCCTTATTGGAACGGAACAGCATGGATCATTAATCAAAATATTTATAATAATGGTGGGAATGTTGGGATTGGAACGAATTCTCCAGGTTATAAGTTTCATCTAGTAGACAACACTAATCAAATAATTTCAAAATTTTCAGGCTCGAATGCCAGTGGTAATGGAGTTTTAATTGAAAACACCGCAAATACTGTGGCCGCTTTGGGCTTTAAAGCAGGAGGTGACTCTGTTTTCATTGGTTATAACCCTTCTTCCAGTCCAAAAAGATTATTTCTAGAAAATCTAAATCCATTGGGAGGTATAAATATTGAAGCTAATGGTTTATTACGCCAGCGAGCCATCAATACAAGTTTTGAGGGCTTTGCTTCTTCGCAAGCAAAAGTTGATGTTGCCGGTATTCTTGAAACTGATAGCTTTAAACTTGTAATGGGCGGTGGTATAGCAGGAAATATTTTAACAGATGACGGAACTGGAAAAGCTGTTTGGACAAATGCAAATTCTGTAGGTCAATGGGGTATCTCCGGTTTAGATATTTTTAAAAAAAATGCAGGTAATGTAGGAATTGGCACCAGTAGTCCCATACAATTATTAACTCTTTCAAGTGGAGCAAATACAGTATTCCGTATGGAAAGAACAAACTTAAATGCTTTTGACTGGGAGCAAGTAGCAAACAATACAGGTTTCCACATAAAAGGCGGTGCAGATGGAACTAATGCTACTCTTTCCGATTTTTTAACAATTGATGGAAATGGTAGAATTGGTATGGGAACAGAGTTTCCTGATGTGGCCCTTAGGATTGAAGGAGCAGACAATGGTACAGCTTTAAATGCCTTTGGGGCTTCTCCAAAATCTGCATTTAGGATACATAATCCTGATTTAACTAACAATAATTTTTCAAGTATCATTTTTTCTACCATGCTTTCTAATAATGCATCAGCTGAAATGGCTAAAATTGTTGGGCAAACAGTAAATCACACTATTGGAAGCCAACAAGGTGATTTAGTTTTTCTAACAAGAGACCCAAGTAATCTATCAGAGAGAATGAGAATTACTGGTAGCGGAAATATTGGAATAGGAACTAATAGTCCAAATCAATTAGTAGATATTGTTGGTGGAGAAAACTCTTCCATTGATTTAACAACTAGTAGCTTAACATTAAGGTCTTCTGTAAATTCCATTGCCGGTGCTCAAATTGGAACCGTTTCTGCTCATACATTAAATCTTTTTACTTCCAACCAAAATAGAATTACCATTTTAAGTGGTGGCAATGTTGGGATTGGAACTACCACCCCAACATCAAAGCTTCACGTTAATGGCGCAATAACATACACCCCAACTAACAGAAACTATGGAGGAGCTACCGGACTTTTAAATATTGGTGATGAAGGATATATCAGAATACTCCACTCTAATACTCTATCTATAACCAGTTTTGGAGCAGGTTCTTCTATTGGACAGGTTGTGATTATTGAAAATGCTTCTACGCCTATAATGACAATAAACAATGGTTCCGGTGTTAAGTTAAATGGTAATACTTCTTTTTCTATGGCGCTAAACAGTACTTTAACGCTTATTTGGAATGGTAGCATTTGGATAGAAATTGGTAGAAGTTTGTAAAAAAGAATTAATGATTATGAAAAAAATATTTTTATCCCTAAATATATTTATTGGACTAACTGCATTTTCTCAAGTTAGCATTGAACGCCAAGTAATTGGTTCAACAGGACAAACAGCAGATAATTCCGGTTCAAATACATATTACTTTACCGTAGGTGAGCCTATGGTATATACCTGGACTACAAGCTCAGGCTATACTTATACCGAAGGGTTTCAGCAGCCGGAAGAAGAAATAATAACCACAGACATTAAAGGACTAAACGCCTTTTCGCCCAATGGTGATGGCGTAAATGAAACTTGGTTTATAGACAATATATGGAAATACCCAGGAAATACTGTTTCTATTTTTAATAGATGGGGAGCTTTAGTTTGGAAAACACAAGATTACGACAACAATAGTAATGCATGGGACGGAACTTGGCAAAATACAGGAAATGAAGCAATGGATGCAACCTATTTTTATATCATAAAAGCAGAAGGAACAACAATTAAAGGGTGGATAGAAATCACTAGATAAACTTGTCCTACCAATATTTTTTTGCATATTTGAAAACAAACATGAACGTAAACAAATCAAACTGGGTTTTTCTGATTCTATTCCTGTTTTTTGGAAGCAATATTATTGCCCAGCAAGATCCTCTTTACACGCAATATATATTCAACCCACTTGAAGTAAATCCCGGGTATGCCGGTAGTAGAGAAGCATTAAGTGCTGTTCTTACTCACAGAAGTCAATGGATTGGTATTGATGGTGCTCCCGTTACTCAAAACCTAGCTATACATGCTCCTACTAAAAACGGAAAAATGGGGCTTGGAATGCAAATTATTAATGACGCCATTGGCCCTAAAAACACGCTTTCCGCATCACTTGTTTATGCTTACAGATTAAGAGTTGGACAGGGTAAGCTTGCTTTTGGTCTTAGAGGTGGATTTTATAATTATAGATTTAATTGGGATCAGCTTGAATACCAAAACCAAAACGACAATGTTATTTTAGTTGGAGCTAGTTCCAAAACCACTCCTAATTTTGATTTTGGAGTTTACTATAACACCAAATTATTCTACGCAGGTTTACAAATAGCTCACCTTAATCGACCTGACTTATCTTTTTCAGATAGTTCAAGCACCTTTTTGCGTCCACACTCAACGTTAACAGTTGCCCGAGCTTTTGAAATTAATGAAAACGTTGTTTTTAGACCTTCTTTACTAATGCGAGCTGCGCCAAAAAATGTAGGTACAGTTGATGTCAATTTAAGCTTGCTGTTTAATAATACCATTTGGTGTGGGCTTTCGCTTCGGTCAAATTACGGGCTCGCAGGAATTATTGAAATGAATATTACAGACCATTTTAGAGCCGGACTTTCTTATGACTATGCGCTTAATGGACTGAGGGGTCAAACAGGAGGTTCTCTTGAGTTATTTATTGGATACGACTTTAAAATTTATAATCAAAAAATGGCTTCGCCAAGGTATTTTTAATGAGGGAAGCTAGAAACATATTAACCTTGATTTTCCTAGCCATTGGCATTTCCCTTTTTGGTCAAATGAAAAAAGCCAACAAACTCTACGATGAGCTAAGGTTTATCGATGCCATTGAAGCCTATTCAAAGGTTTTAAAAAAAGACGATAAAAATGCTGAGGCTTTAAGAAAAATTGCTGATTGTTATCGAGTAACTAAGCAATATGAACAAGCTGAGTTGTTTTACTCCAAGGCATTTGAAAATGATGATTTCACGCCAAAATATCACATGTACTTTGGTCAGGTTTTAAAAAACAATGGCAAGGTTTCAGAAGCAAGAAAACAGTTTGAATTAGCTTCACAAAAAGACCCCAATAGTTTTTTGGCAAAACTTCTTATTCAATCTTGTGACAATATTAATACCTGGAAAAAAGAATCTCCACTATATGAAGTAAGCAAAACGGAAAATATTAATTCTGAAGTAGCCGACTTTTCTCCTACTACACATCCAGACGGACTAGTGTTTGTTACAGAAAGAGAAAAAGACTACATCAATGATGTACAGTATGGCTGGACAAACAAACCTTTTTTAACTGTTTATATTGCAGAATACCAAAATGAAGAAAAAACTTCATTTGATAAACCAAAAAGGTTTTCGAACAAAATAGATTCAAGGTATCATGATGGTCCCGTTACCTTTAACCCTGATTGTACCGAAATTTATTTCACAAGAGTTGAAAGAACAGCTTCATCCAAAAAAGAGGTAAGCAATCTTAAAATTTACAAAGCCACTTACAAAAAGAAAAAGCTCACTAAGTTTGAACCTTTTGAATATAATGGAAAAGACTATTCTGTTGCACATCCGTGTGTTTCTGATGATGGCAATTATTTCTTTTTTGCTTCGGACATGCCGGGCGGACAAGGCGGAATGGATTTATATATGTGTGAAAAAACAGAAAACGGCTGGGGAGAACCAAAAAATTTAGGTAGTGGAACCAACAGTCCGGGCAATGAGTTATTCCCTTATCATAAAAAAGGTAAGCTTTATTTTTCATCAGACGGACTTCCGGGATATGGCGGACTAGATATTTTTGTTACCGAAAAGAAAGACAATTATAATGCCCCAAAAAACTTAAGAGATCCGCTAAACAGTAGATATGATGACTTTGGAATAACCATGACAGATGACACACATGGTTTCTTTTCTTCCAATAGAGATGGTGGACAAGGAGATGATGATATTTATGCTTTTACAAAACTTCCTGAAAAGGAAAAAGAAAAAACAACAGTTAAAGGTGTATTTGAATACGAAGGTCTTGGAGCTAGCGGTGTAAACCTTAATCTTCTTGATGAAAATGATGCCATTGTAGCATCTACCAAAACTAATGAAAAAGGTGAATTCTCTTTTGAAAGTTTAAACATTGATGAAAATTATATGATTGTTGTAAACGAAAACGACATTCCTGCAGAAGCTAAAATGTTTATTACAAATAAAGAAGGAAAAAAAGTGATGGAAGTAAATCGTTTCAGAAACGATGCATTTAAGTTTGAGGCGCTTTCTTCTGATGAAATTGAACAAATGCCCATCATTGAAGAAAAAGATGAAAGCTTACTTACCATTAGCGTTTACGGTCAGATATATGACCAACTTCCCGGAGATTACTCAGGAGGAATGGATGTATATGTGGTAAACGACAAGGGAATTATTATTGGTACTGCAAAAACTGACAAAGATGGTAAGTTTGTGTTTGAAAAACTTCCTCCGGATGAACAGTACTTGTTTAAGCTGGCAGAAGAAAAAGATTTGAATATTATTATTCTTGATGAAAATGGAGAAGTAGTAGATTCTCCAAAAAGAAAAGGAAAAGGATATTTTGTTTACACTAGACTTTCTGGAGATGATGTTGTGCTTACGCTAATTAATGAAGAGGATGTTGTTATTAAAATTAAAGAAGATGAAAACTTTATCATCTCCAATATTTATTATGATTACAACAGTGCCGAAATTAAAGAAAGTGCAGCCAAAGAACTTGATAAACTAGTCTTGATTTTAAAGAAAAATACCCACATCGGAGTTGAGCTAAGCTCACATACCGATTCAAGAGGAGGAGATGAGTTTAATCTTTCTCTTTCACAAAAACGTGCCGAAAAAGCTGTTCAATATATTGTTGGAAAAGGCATTGAAATAGAACGAATGAAAGGTGTTGGATACGGAGAAACCAAACTGGTTAACAAGTGTAGTAATGGAGTTGAGTGTACTGAAGAAGAGCACGGAAAAAATAGAAGAACGGAGTTTAAGGTTTACAAGGTTAAATAATAATCTTGCTTTGAATAATCTCTACTCAAAAATCCTATTAATTATTTTTATTGGGACGTTTACCCTCACAAACGCCCAAACAGAAGAAATTAAGTTTAAAACTTTTTCTATCAAAGACGGATTGTCTCAAAGTTCCGTTAACTCAATTATTCAAGACCATAAAGGGTTTATGTGGTTTGGCACTCAAGATGGGCTCAACCTCTATGATGGACATTCCTTTAAGGTTTACGTAAACGATTTAAACGACTCTTCTTCCCTATCTAATAGTTTTATTCGACAAATCATTGAGTCCAGCGATCACAAAATTTGGTTAGCCACAGAAAGAGGTCTCTGTGTTTATGAAAGAGAAAAAAACTCTTTTACCAATTATTTACATGAAGAACAAGATAAAAACTCAATCAACCATAATAGCATTTTTGCTATTCATGAAGACCAACAACAAAGCCTTTGGATTGGAACCGAAAAAGGCTTAAACCTCTATTTAAAAAATAAAAAGGTTTTTTTAAGAATACCCGTTAGAATAGATGATAAAACCAGCCAATTTAAAATTACTTCACTTTCAGAAGCAGATGAAAATCACTTATGGATTGGAACAGAAGAAATGGGGTTAATTTATTTTAACACAACTAAAAAAGAAGCCGAAAAAATATTTCCAATTCAATCGGTAACTTCCCTCAAAAAAATTAAAACTCAGCTTTGGGTTGGAACCTCAAAAGGCATTTATCTTATCGACAATCAAACTCTTTCCCCTATACCGCTTCCAAACAAAATTTTACTTTCTGATTTAGCTAAAAAAGAAATTAAGGTAATTGCAACCGATGTAAATAACACCATTTGGATAGGAACTAACTTAGACGGGCTTTACCACTACAACCCAAAACTAAAGCAACTTCAACAATTTGTTAATGAACCAAACAACAACTACAGCATTGCCAATAACGGTGTATATTCTTTTTGCAACGATAGCTCCGGTATTATTTGGATAGGAACCAATAATGGCATTAGTAAGTTTGAACCTAAGAAACAATACTTTCACCACATCAGAGTAACAGAAGAAAACTCTTTGCTTTCTGATGCCAATATATGGAGCATATTTAAAGATAACGATGGAACCTTATGGGTGGGAAATTCTTCGGGAATAGATCACATTAATTTAAAAAATAACACCAAAACCCTTTATGTTCCCAACATTTCTCATAGCTCCAAGCAAAAAACAGTATATGTATTTAACGCATTTAGAGACAGAAAAAATGTATTGTGGTTTGGTACCGATGCCGGTCTTTATTTTTTCAATGAAAACAAAAATACACTTGAACATTTTAAGTTTTCGGGTGAAGCCAATGAAGATAGAGTTTATAGAATTATTGAAGACCGTTCAGGGCAGCTTTGGCTAGCAACTAAAAACGGTATTGTTAGAATTTCTTCGGACAGAAAGTCATGGATACGCTATAACAAAAGTGAAAATTCAGAAAAAGGAATTTCATCCAACTTTATAAGAGTTATTGCTGAAGATAATAAAGGAAATTTATGGGCAGGTGGGGATGCTTCCGGTTTAATTAAAATAACAAACCCATCATCTACCCCTGAATTTAAAGTATTTAAAAGTTCTGTCAACAATCCTCACTCTCTTAGCAATAATACTGTTCTATGCCTTCATGCCGATGCCGATAATGTTTTGTGGATTGGTACTTTTGGCGGAGGATTCAATAAACTAGATTTAGCTACAGAAAAGTTTGAACGCTTTACCCAAAAAAACGGACTATCCAATAATGTTGTTTACGGCATACTAGAAGATGAAAAACAAAACCTTTGGATGAGTACCAACAAAGGAATCAGCCGTTTTAATAAAAAAACAGAAGAGTTTTCGGTGTTTGAAGAAACAGACGGACTTCAAAGCAACGAGTTTAACACCGGAGCCTATTACAAAGACCAAAATGGTTTGCTCTATTTTGGAGGCATAAATGGGGTGAGCTATTTTAAGTCATCTGACATTGTTATCAATACCATTCCTCCAAAAATGGTACTTACTTCACTATTGTTTTTCAATAAAAAAGAATATGCTTACGAAAAGAAAATTCTTGACAGACATATTTCAGAAACGCAACATATTGACATCACATACAAAGACAATGTATTTACTATTGAATTTGCCGCATTACATTTTTCTGCACCGGAAAAAAATCAACTGGCATATAAATTAGAAGGTTTTAATGAAGATTATATTTATTGTGAAAACTTTGGTAAAGCTGACTATACCAATTTAGAAGATGGCGACTATACTTTTTACGTTAAAGGAGCTAATAGTGACGGAGTATGGACAGAAGAAATTCCTATTTTAAAAATAACTATTCACCCTCCGCTATGGCGCACATGGTGGTTCCGAACTATTATGATAATAGTAGCCCTTTTGTGCGGTTACTTATTTTATATTTCTAGAATAAAACAAATTAAAAATCAAAAATTAGCATTAGAAAAATTAGTAAACGCCAGAACGAAAGAGGTAATAGAACAAAAAGAAAAAATACAACTTCAAAATGCTGAACTGGAAAAAGAAAAAGAAAAAACCGAACAGTTACTCTTAAACATTTTACCGCCCGATACCGTTGGCGAACTAAAATCTAAAGGAAAAGCAAGCGCCAGAAGTTACCGAACAGTTAGTGTTTTATTAGCCGATGTTAAAGGTTTTACCAGAATTTCTGAAAAGTTAAGACCAAAACAATTAGTAGCCCAACTTGATGCTTACTTTATAAAGTTTGATGAAATTTTAGAGCGTCACAACATGGAAAAAATAAAAACCATGGGAGATGCTTACATGTGTGCAGGTGGTTTACCTATTAGGAATAAAAGTAACCCCATAGATGCCGTTTTAGCAGGTTTAAAAATTCAGGAGTTTGTTAAAGATTATAACAGCAAAAAAGGTGGAGTTCCTTGGGAGTTCAGAATAGGAATACATACCGGAGATTTAGTAGCAGGTGTAGTAGGAATTAAAAAGTTTGCTTATGATATTTGGGGAGACACCGTAAACGTTACCAAACGAATTGAAACAGCAGGAGAAGTAGGAAGAGTTAATATTTCGGGAGAAACTTACGATAAGGTTAAGGACTTTTTCGATTTTGAATTTAGAGGAAAAATCGATGCCAAAAACAAAGGCACCATTGATATGTATTTTGTCAATGCCATTAAAGAAGAGCTTTCTGTTGACGGATTAGGAAAAGAGCCTAACGAAAAATTCTGGAAATACGTTGACCTGCACCTTTACAGTAAAATTAACTACCGAAAGGCAGAGAAATACATCATTAGTTTATTGGAAGAAAAACTACCTAACAATTTACATTATCATAGCATTGAACACACATTGGATGTTTGTAATGCAGTAGAAAAAATTGCACTAAATGAAGGCTTGGTAGGCGAAGATGTGTTTTTATTAAAAACAGCAGCCCTTTATCACGACTCCGGATTTGTAGAAATTTATGAGCAAAACGAATCAATCGGTGCGCACCTAGCAGAAGAAGCTTTACCCAAGTTTGGCTACACCAAAGAAGAAATAGAAGTAGTGAAACAACTGATTTTAGCTACCCGTGTGCCACACAATCCTAAAAATAAGTTAGAAGAAATTATTTGTGATGCCGACCTTGATTATTTAGGGCGTGACGACTTTTTTAGAATTGGCGATAAGTTGAAGCTTGAATTAATGGAGCGTAAAAAAGTAAAAAGCGATAAAGAGTGGGATGAATTACAAGTAAAGTTTTTAAGCCATCACCAGTTTTTTACGGCTTCTTCCATTAAAAACCGACAACCTAAAAAAGAGCAGAACTTGCAAGCAATAAAAGAAAGGTTAAAAAGTTATTCTTAATATACAAATTGCTTATTATGAAAAAACTAACCACATTAATTGTATTATGGTTTTTAATTAATAGTCTTTGCTTTTCCCAAAACTGGGCAAAAGTTACAGATGTGAGTAGTTATATAAATACTTTTTATACAGACACTATTTCAGATGAATTATATATAGGCGGTGAATTTAAGCTCTTAAATGGAGACACCATGTTTGGAATAGCAAAGTATGATGGTAATAATTTTTATGCTATGGGCTGTGGTTTTGAGTGGGATTGTAATTTTTCAATTGGCAATCCTCAGGCTGCAACAAATGGAGCTTGGGCAATAGTCCGCTATAACAATGAAATATATGCAACGGGCAGATTTAAAGGTCCTAATAATAAGTTTCATGGTTTGGCTAAATGGGATGGAAATGCATGGCAAGTAGAAGGTTCTGGACTGAAGGTTGGGACAAATACGGGATGGGGATTAAACCTTAAGGTAATTAATAATGAGCTATACGTCTGCGGTTATTATTTCCAAACTTGTGCCGGAGTTCCTGTAAAAAGCATTGCTAAGTTTAACGGAAGCCAATGGACTTCTGTCCATAATTTTCCAGGTTATACTATAGGAACTGTAGCTGATGTAGAAATGTATAATGGAGAACTATACGTAGGAGGCGATTTTTATGACAACATTAACGGAGATATCTGGAGAATAGCAAAATGGAACGGTAGCCAATGGGTAAGTGTTGGTGGAGGAATAAAAGGAGGGGTTGGTAATATTAATAAAATGGTAGTATATAAAGGTTTACTTTATGTAGCCGGAACGTTTGAAAGCGCAGGCACAAATACCTTTGCTAAAGGTATTGCTACTTGGGACGGTACTAAATGGGAAAATGTAGGTGGAGGTATAGAGTATCATCAATGGGGTGCAGGAATATTTGATATGAAAGTCCATAACGATAAACTTTATGTAGTTGGCGGGTTTGATGAGGCCGGAGGCACACCTACAAGAAAAATAGCTTCATGGGATGGTACAAGCTGGTGTGGCTTTGGTACAACAGACTCTACTTTTGATAGTTATGTAAATGCAATAGGATTTTACCATGATACGATGTATATAGGCGGAAATTTTTTATCTATAGATGGCGACAGTACTATAAGTCGTATTGCAAAATACATAGGAACAGGGGCAGACACTTGTGGCAATAGAACCGGAATAGGAGAATTATCTGATAAAGAAAATGTAGCTTTTAGTATTTACCCCAACCCTGCTCAAGATTATTTTAATGTAGAAATCACTAACCCTGACAAAGAAGAAATCAATTTAAGCTTGTACAACCTTTTAGGAGAAAAGCTTTATCACCAAGAGTTCTCTTCACGCTACCACAAAGAAGAAATAAGTACTCGGTCACTTGCAAAAGGAGTTTATATTGTCTCTCTACAAACTAAAAGCGGTCAATACATAAAGCAAGTTAAGGCTGTTGTCCAATAAACTAGCCATTCTGCCTTAAGGCTTCAAACAAAATAATACCCGTAGCTACTGATACATTTAACGAAGAAGTTTTGCCTTGCATGGGTATTTTGGTTTTTACATCGCTAAGGTTTAAAATATCTTTAGAAACTCCTTTTCCTTCCGAACCCATTACAATTACACACTTTCCTTTAAAATCGGTTTCATGTATGGTTTCAGTAGCTTTTTCGGTGGCAGCAATAACTTTAAATCCATGATGTTTTAAAAAATCTACACTGTCGGTTAAGCTATCCTCTTTGCATATTTTTATTCTGTTAAGCGCTCCTGCAGAAGTTTTTACGGCATCTCCGTTAAGTTGCGCACTACCTGTTTTAGGTACAACTATTAATGAAACTCCTGCACACTCTGCCGTTCGGCAAATGGCTCCAAAATTTCTTACATCACTTACCTCATCCAAAACTAAAATCAGGTTTCCGGTAAAGTTTTCAAACTCTTCTTCTAAAGAAAACGTTTCAATAGCAGAAATGTACGCCACCACACCTTGGTGATTGCCTTTTACCAGCTTTTTAAGCTTTATCTCGGGCACAAACTGCGTGTTAATTCCCTTCTCTCTACAATGAGCAAAAAGCTCGTTCATAGCAGGGTTTTTAATGCCTTTTTGAAAAAACACTTTCTCTAATGCTTTACCGCTCGCAATAGCTTCCTTTATCGGATGAATACCAAATATGTAATTTTCTTTTTCCATAACCAGAGCGCAATCTTACCAAAAAAAAACATGACTTGGTAAAATATGAGTATCTTTGAGCTTACTATTTCATTAATTATGAAACATTTAGTTTTTGTTTTAATTTCTCTTACGTTGGTTTTTTCTGCCTGCAACAAAAAAGGTTGTACAGACCGGTCGGCAGAAAACTATGACGAAAAAGCACGTAAAGATGATGGTAGTTGTATTCACCCTGATACCGTATTACCTGAGCTTCCTTCTTCATACTCTATAAAATTTCCGGGAGAATATGCCGCTTTAATTTTTAGAAGAAAATTAGTTTACACAGAAAAAGAAACCGGATGGGATGATGTGCTAACCAAAGAAGGGCTTGCTTATTTTTCTACAGATGGCGGAGCAACTTATGTAAACGCAGATTCTGTAAAGTTAGAAGGATATTTACTTTCTAAAGCTGCTAACAATTCTTATTCTTTACCATCAGGTTCTGCCAATGCAGTTGCTCATGGTGCGGGTATGCAGTGGTATGCAAGAGGTGCTGCCTGGCCCGGTTTTAATGCAACTACCAACAAAAATTTTCCTATTGTTGGAAGAATTAGAAGTGGCGATATACCTGCAAGTAAACCGTATGAATTAACAATAGACGACCAATTGAATTGTGATTCTCTATTATTTGCTTTACATGGTCCTGAAAAAAGCGTGAGCTATATGGTAGCTGCTGATAGACATACTTTTGTGTTTTCTTATGAAGATGTGATTAGTGTGGGGCTTGGTAAAGGTTACACACAAGTAATCGGTGTTACCTATGAGCCACAAACCTTAAATGGTAAAGCGCATTGGTTTATCAATCAAACAGAAAGAGTAAAACCTGCTTTATTTTACTAATTACATTTCAATTACCACAAACTCTACTCTTCTGTTATAAGCTCTGCCTTGCTCAGTATGATTATCTTTTACAGGCTTGACTTGTCCGAACCCCTTATAAGAAATCTGCTTTTCAGTAATTCCTTTTGACAGTAAATAATCAAATACAGCTTTTGCTCTGTCTTCAGAAAGTTTTTGATTAAACTCAGGACTTCCAATATTATCAGTATGTCCTTGAATTACAATTTTTAGTGATGGAGAACTATGTAAGACAGAATAAAGTCTGTCCAATTCAAATTTAGATTCCTCTTTTAAATCCGCTTTTCCGAAAATAAAAAAGATGTTGTTTAGCCTAACAGTCTGACCAACCTCAACAGGAGAAAGATATAAGTCTTTATTTACTTCTTGATATTCGTCAAGATTAGTTAAATCAATATTTTCGGTAACGGAGTAAAAATTCTCTTTTTCAGCCAAAAAGCTATAAGCCCTTCCTTTTGGTAAGGCAATTTTGTATTCTCCAGTTGTTGGATTTGAAATGGCTATTCCCAATTCTTCATCATTCATTAAATCAGAATACTTAATGTTGGCCGAAATAGGCTCATTCGTTTTTTGGTTATATACTTTTCCTTTAACAATGGTTACGGCTTCCGGTTTTACAGGATTATCTATAACATAAATGTCCCCACCGGAAGAAATATAAGCTTTATCTCCTTTTGTGTTGATGTGATAGCCTAATTCTGAGCCACTGGTGTTAATGGTAGGCCCTAAGTTCAACGGTTCACTCCAATTCGTCCAGCTATCATCTAATCGCTTTGATACAAACACATCATAGTAACCATAAGTTGGATGCCCTCTTGAACTAAAGTAAAGTGTTTTGCCATCAGATGCTAAAAATGGTTTTGTTTCATCTAAAACGGTATTGATTTGTAATCCCAAATTTTTGGGATGACTCCAAGTTCCGTCTCCTTTTTTAAAGCTAACAAATAAATCTTTTTCACCATATCCCTCCTCATTTTCTATAGAGAGCAAAAGGGTTTTATTGTCAGGACTAACACAATAAGCAACGTATTTGTTTTTATTTTCAAATCCATCTATTACAATTTCTTTTGGTAATTCCCAACCATCCTCAGTTAAATTGGAAACACTTATTCCTTGTCCTTTTGAGGTTCCATCCGGCTTATAGGTATTTGCAATAAATAGAGAGTTATCATCCGGTGAAAGTGTAACTACAAAATTGTTTCCGCTGTTGTTAATAGTGCCGGGAAGCCTTTGTAGTGTGGACCAATTCCCCTCTTTATCTTTATAACTTACCCAAACATCATCATTAGAAATACTATTGTCTTTACAGTTTTTCCTAACACAGTAAAGAATATTTTCATCTGTGGAAGTAATGGGTGAAAGTTCTTCACAATTATCAGTATTAATTGCGCTACTTAATTTTACTTTTTCTCCTGACACTTCTAAATTTTCAGCAACTTTTATTCTGGTTGGATAAGTTGTAATTTTAATGTTGTCAACTTCCACCTTCATTTTATGACCCACATAAATACCAAACTTACTACCGTGATAACGATAATCTCCACTTAAATTAATGCTCTTTCCATTAATAAAGTGTTCCACTAAGTTTCCTTTTTTTACCACTTTAAACACATTAGGTCTTCCTAAAGGGTTAATGGATTCGTCAAGTGTCCACTTTAATTTTTCGTGATATTCATTGTTATAATAATGGCTGATTTTTGCATACTTATTTTTAGAAACTAAAAAGTACTTGAAGTTAGAGCCATCTGAATATAATCCCCAAACTATTCCATAACCATAGTTGCCTTCACTTTCAAATTGAGTAATTACAGCTTCCATTTCAAAATCAATCGTATCAGGAACAAATGGTAGTTTTTGATAAAACCAGTATGCCTTTTCTGCTTTTACATCAATTATAAATTTTCCATTTTTAATATAACTGTTGTATTCCTCTGTATTTTTTACCAGCCATTTGTTTGTATTGTCATTAAAGTCATCATCTAGCAATACCTTTTGAGCTATAAGTGAATTACAAAAAACAAGAAAAAAGAAGAAATGCTTTCTCATGAAATAAATTTTATGCGAAAATGAGAAAATATACGAGAAATGGAAATACGA
>ERZ869936.1209-NODE-1209-length-19513-cov-32.294018_pt1 | contig 19513 bp, 14 predicted proteins | sample MGYA00520876_ERZ869936 | MGnify/ENA primary metagenome ERZ869936 (study PRJEB32218, sample SAMN09650985) | biofilter metagenome | isolation source: enrty point of leading RO module | place: Saudi Arabia: Thuwal, RO plant located on Red Sea | collected 2016-02-17...
GTGTCTACCAGTCGGTCCGTTGCCAGTAGTCGCCGTTGAAGCTGCGATGGTAGAAGCTGTTCGTGTGGCGTTGCGTCCCGAAATAGCCCCAGGCATACGGCGCCGGGTCGACGTAGTGAGCATTGCGCGGGGCGGCCCAACGGCCGTGGTGCGAGTGCGATCGCAAGATCAGATAGCCGGGCTGGCCCGCTTCGGCGGTCGGCGTCGTGGCCATGGCGGCCCCCAGCAGAATCAGCGTGATCAGCCAGTGCTTCATCGGTCGAACTCCTGGTGCGGGGCGATTGCTCTTGCTGCCTCGATCGCCTTGCGTGGCCGAGGCAACAGCCCAAGCATAGCTCGCCCGTTGCCGTCGCCGCGGCAGGTCCGATCGTATCAGTCGTGCGGGCTCGTCACTCGTACTTCAGCAGGCTGAAGCAGTCGTGGGGAGCGATTCGCTTGGCCCCGCCCAGGCTGGTCAGCTCGACGACAAAGGCACAGCCGGCCACGGTGGCTCGGGCCCGCTCGATCAGGCGACAGCAGGCCTCCATGGTGCCGCCGGTGGCGAGCAGATCGTCGACCAGCAGAACGTTCTGACCCGGCTCCACGCCGTCGATGTGGATCTCCAGCGTGTCGGTGCCGTATTCCAGCTCGTAGTGAAAGGCGTGCGTGTCGAACGGCAATTTGCCCGGCTTGCGAACCGGCACGAAACCGGCGTTCAGCTCCAGTGCCAACGGCGTGGCGAAGATGAAGCCGCGGGCCTCGGCCGCACCGACCACGTGCACGTCGCGACCGCGATAGTGATCGGCCAACTGCCGGATCGACTCGCGAAACGCGGCCGGCGAGGCCAATAGCGGCGTGATGTCGCGAAACAAAATTCCCGGCTTGGGAAAATCGGGGATCGAGCGAATGTAGTCCGCCAGATCGATGGGCGCCGTATCCGACATGAGCGGCAGTATACGCGGCGTCTCGACGCCAAGAAAGACACGACGCGACGCCCTTATTCGATTCCCGGCGGTGCCCGCCGCCACCGGGCAGCTAGCGCGTCTGCTGCAGGCTGTCGTGCAGTTTGCCGAGGGCCTCGGTCTCGATTTGTCGCACGCGTTCGCGGGTCAGGCCGAGTGACTCGCCAATTTCCTTGAGCGTACGCGGCTCGCCCCCTTCGAGTCCGAACCGCATTCGCAGCACCGTCGCCTCGCGCTGATCCATCGTCTTCAGCATTTCCATCACGTGGCTCAGGCTGTCGCTCTCGAGCAACTCTTCTTCGGGGCTCTTGAGGCCTTCGTCCTCGACCATTTCGCCGAGCGACCAGCCCGCCTCGGTCTGATCGGTCTGCGGCGCCGAATTGTAAATGCGGATCGCCTTCTTGATGATCGGCAGCTTCTTCTTGGGCAATCCGAGCACGCGGGCCACCTCTTCGGGCGTCGGCGTACGGCCCAGCTCTTCGATCAGCCGTGCGCTGGCGCGTCGCCACTTGGAGAGCAGCTCGACCATGTAGGCCGGAATGCGAATCGTCTTGGCCGAGTTGATCAACGCCCGCTTGATCGACTGCTTGATCCAGTAGCTGGCGTAGGTCGAGAACCGGGTCCCCATGCCCGGGTCGAAGCCCTCGACGGCCCGCAACAGTCCCAGGTTGCCCTCCTCGATGAGGTCCTGCAGGCCGAGTCCCTTGCCGGTGTAGCCGCGGGCGATATTGACGACCAGGCGAAGGTTGGCCCGCACCATGCGATCGCGAGCGCGGACGTCGCCGTTGCCGATGGCGATCGCCAGGTCCTGCTCTTCCTTGGCGGTGAGCAGGGCCGTCTCGTTAATCTCGCGGAGGTAGGTCTCCAGCGGCGATTGCACGGAACTGGAAGAGCTGCGGCGGGTTTTGGTGGTACTCATTAAGCTCTTCTCAGATCAGGCAGGCGAGATCGGGACGGTCGGTCCGCGTTCGCGAGCTCGCCCTCGACTGGGGGCGGGCCGACACGTCGGCACCTCTCGCTGCGGGCGGCCGGGGGCCGGCCGCGGCGCGGGCTCGGACAAGGCGAGCCGGCGGCGGAGACGTCGCTATCTACCACGGACAGAGAGACGTATCGACGCCTGTTGCGCGATTGCTGCAACCGCCATGCGAACTGTCGAGGTGCGCCGAATGTGACTGCGACTCAGGCGGTAGCGAAAAGACCGGCGCGGACCGGCGATCCCGTTCGATCCGCTGCAATCGGACCGGCAGCCGCGAGCGGCGCCCGGAAGCGGTGCGACGACGGGCATGCGAAGCGCCGCGGGAAGCGGATTATTCCGGCTCGTCTTCCTCTGACGATTCTTCGGCCGTGGGCGGCTTGATCAGCGGTCCGCTGTCGTCGCCAATTCCGCCCTTGAGCGGGCCGGACGACGACGACGAAGTCGGCGAGTCGCTGCTGCCGCCTGTCGCTTCCACACCGAGATCGTCTTCCGCCCATTCGACGCGTTTGCGCGAGAGACCGATCTTGCGCTCGTCGGTGTCGACGCGGAGCACCTTGACCTCGATTTCTTCGCCTTCCTTGACGACATCTTCGGGATTCTCGATCTTGTCGTCGGCCAGCTCCGAGATGTGGAGCAATCCCTCCAGTCCATTCTCCAAGCCCACGAACACGCCGAAGTTGGTCAGCTTGGTGACCGTCCCCTTCACGATCTGGCCGGGCTGGTACTTCGAGGGAATGTCGTTGGCCCAGGGATCCTCGGAGAGCTGCTTGAGTCCCAGGGCGATTCGCCGCCGCTGCTGATCGACCGAGATCACCTTGCAATCGATCTCCTGGCCCTTCTCGAGCATCTCGCTGGGATGGCTGATCTTGCGGGTCCACGACATGTCGCTGACGTGCAGCAATCCGTCGATGCCCTCTTCGATCTCGATGAAGGCCCCGTAGTTCGTGAGGTTGCGCACGACGCCCTTGACCATGCTCTCGGGCGGATATTGCTCGGCGACCTTGTCCCAGGGATTGCTCTGGGTCTGCTTCATGCCGAGCGAGATTTCTTCCTTCTCCTGGTTGATGCCCAGCACGACGACGTCGATTTCGTCGCCGATGGCCACCAGTTCGCTGGGATGATTGATGCGCCGGGTCCAGCTCATTTCGCTGATGTGGACCAGTCCTTCGATGCCCTCCTCGAGCTTGACGAAGGCCCCGTAGCTCATCACGTTGACGACGGTCCCCTTGAGGCGTTCGCCGACGGGGTACTTCTCGATGGCGGCGGCCCAGGGGCTGGGCGTCTTCTGCTTCAGACCGAGGGCGATCTTCTCCTTCTCGTAGTCGATGTGCAGGACCTGCACTTCGATTTCCTGGTCGATGTTGACCATCTCCGAGGGGTGACCGATGCGTCCCCAGCTCATATCGGTGATGTGCAACAGGCCGTCGAGGCCGCCCAGGTCGACAAAGGCCCCAAAATCGGCGATGTTCTTGACCACGCCCTTGCGCAGTTGGCCGACTTCGAGTTCTTTGAGCAAGTTGTCTTTTTGTTTCTTGCGCTCGTCTTCGATCAGCGAGCGGCGACTCACCACGATATTGCGGCGGGCGTCGTCGATCTTGAGCACCTTGCACTGAATCGTGCGACCGATGTACTCGCCGATGTCGGCCGGGCGGCGGATGTCGACCTGGCTGGCGGGCAGGAAGACGTTGACCCCGATATCGACGAGCAGTCCGCCCTTGATCTTTCGCGTGACGGTGCCGGTGACCACGTCTTCTTCGTTGACGGTGGCCATCACCTTTTCCCACTCGCGGATCTTCTTCGCCTTCCGCTTGGAGAGCAACAGCATGCCCGACTGGGCGTCGGTCGGCATGGTCGAGTCTTCCATCTCCTCGATCAATACGTCGACGACCTGACCGACTTCCGGCTCGTCTTCTTCTTCCTCCCATTCGCTCCGGCTGATGACGCCTTCGCTCTTGTAGCCGACGTCGACCAGGACAACTTCGTTGTCGACGCGGAGAATCGTGCCGGGCACGATCTGATTGACGTTCAGATCGTCGCCGCCGAATTCAAAGGAGTCGGTCTCCTCGCCACCGAGGGCGACCGCGAGTTCTTGTTCCCAATTGCCGGAGTCGAGGTCGAGGCCTCGGATTAAGTTGCGATTGACCATGCCGAAGAATCTGTTGCCGAAAACGAATGGATGTTACCGCCGAAGTTCGCCGCCGGGTCCACCATGGACTACCCGCGTTAGGACGGCGAATCGCCAAGCCCGCCAATATATCAAGCCACGGTCCTAACCACAATTGGGCCTGAGGCTTAGCAGCGGCACGCGCCGCGGGCGACGGGGTGCGAGAAACGGGGCCTTCGCCCCGCCTTTTGAGCCGCCAGAAGGACAACGCGGGCCTAGAAACGCCGGCCGCCGCCGATGCCCACGAAGAAGTCGTCCGAGTCGTCGGTCAGGCCGACGCCTGCCCGCAGATCGATGACGAAGTCCTCGGTCGCATAGTGGTCGATTCCGATATTGAAGACGGAGACCACGAACTCGTCGTCCAGGCCGTGGGAGAAGATTCCGTACCACTCGAGGTACATCGTGTTTTGCTCGCTCAATTCCAGCCCCACGACCGCCGACTGGGACAGGGCCGTGAAGTTGTCGGACTGAGGCTCCTCGGCCACGAAGCCGATGTCGCCGAAGCCGTTGGTGCCGAAGCCTGTGGAACCGGCCACGGTGATCCCTTCGCGCAACTGCCACTGATAGATGTAATCGAGGCTGAACTCGACGCCGTCGGTCGTGAACTCCTCGCCTCCGGTGGGAGCCGTGCCCCGAACCTCCAGGGCGCTGGTCGGCCGCCAGCAACATTCCTCTTCGCGGGTCATTTGGAGCTTCAGCGCATAGCGGAGGTCCTCCGAGCCGACCGCGTCGGGTTCCGCCTCGGGAAAGATCCAGGCGTAGTTCCAGCGGACCCGAAACTCGATGTCCTCGGTGAGTCCGACGCGAAGCAGCAGCTCGGGCGTGGTGTGGGCCGACTCGATCTCGTCGTCGGCGTCCTTGTAGAAGTACGAGTAGCCGCTCTCGACTTGGACAACGCGGTAACCGACCGTGACGGCCGACTGGGTGAAGTCGTGTCGTTCCGTCTCGAGTCGTTCTTCGTACGGATCGCGCTGCTCGTCCGCCGTCTTGGCGAAGTCGTCGCAGAACTCGAAGAGACCTTGAGCGGCGGCGCTCGTCGCCATCACCAGCGGCGCGCCGAGGATGACGGCCACGGCGAGATGACGGTAAGTCGACAGGCAAGCTTCCTTGAGCATCCGCGGGGCCTCCCTTCCCTGGCCTGCTCGATGGCGATGCATCGATTGACAATGCAAGGATTATCGACCGCTCGCGTGAGTTGGCGTGCATCAAGTCGTTGCGACAGGCACCTCCGGCAAAACCCGCCCAGTTTCGCGCAGCACGGCTTCGGTCGCCGGGGTTGCGCGTTTGATAGAATGGGTTTTATGATCGCGTCTTGGAGAGGCGAATTCTGTTCGAGGGCGCGTCGCGTCGGGAGATCGACGTGGCTGGTCGTCGCTCTCGCCTTGCTGGGCTGCACTCGCGACGAGCCCTACGACGCGTCTCGCTATCCTGCGCCCGCCGGGCCTGTGGTGCTCTTTGCCGTCGACGGTTTCGAGTGGGACGTGGCGTTGCCGCTGCTGGCCGAAGGCAAATTGCCCCACCTGGCGGGGCTCATGCAGCGCGGCTACTACGGCGAGCTGGAGACCTTTCAGCCGACCGCCTCGCCGGTCATCTGGACGAGTGTCGCCACGGGCAAGGGTCTTGAAAAACACGGCATCCGAAACTTCGCCAAGCCGGCCAGTGACGGCGGCGAGCGACTCTTCAATAATCGCGATCGGCAGACCAAAGCGATTTGGAACATCTTGTCCGACTACGATCGGACGGTCGCGACGATCGGCTGGTGGATGACCTATCCCGTCGAGGAAATCAACGGCGTGATGGTCGCTCAGACGAACACGGTCGATCAGATCGACATGAAGGCGGGCAAGAACATCTGGAAGGGGATGCTCCGCGACGGGGTGCCGGGACAGGTGTTTCCGGTCGGCCGCGAGGAAGAGATGTTGGCCGTGCTCCGCCGCGTGGAAGCAGAGATGGACGAGCGGAGCGAGGCGATCTTCGGCGAACTCGAACATCCGCTCGCGCCACTCGATCGTCGTCTCTGGGAGAACACGCAATGGTCGTTGCGGGCCGATGCGACGTACCTGGAGATTGCCCGCAAGCTGCTGGGCGAGCAACCGCCCGCGGACCTGACGCTGGTCTACTTCGGCGGTCCGGACGTGGTGGGACATCGCTTCTGGCGCTACATGCAGCCGGATCTCTATCGGTTTCCGCCGAATGCCGAGCAGATCGCCAACTTCGGCAACACGATTCGCGACTACTACATCTACACCGATCAGGCGCTGGGCGAGTTGATGGCCGCGTCGCCGCCGGAGACGACGTTCTTCGTGGTCTCCGATCACGGCATGCGCCCGGTCAACTTCAAGTCTCGTTTCAACCCGAACGCCCCGCCCGCCAATATCAACTCAGGAGATCACCGAGACGCCCCGCCCGGCATCTTCGTGGCGGCCGGTCCGCAAATTCTGCCGCTGGCCGCGGACAAGCCGGTCGCGGAACTGGTGCGTCGCGATTTGACTCCGGTCGGCAGCGTGCTGGATATCGCCCCGACGCTGTTGGCGATGATGCGGATCCCGCTGGGTGCCGATATGGACGGCGGCGTGCTCAGTCAGATCTTCCGCGCCGAGGCGGACATCTCGCAGCAGCCAAGGGCGCTGGCCAGTCACGATACGCCGGAGTTCCTGGCCGACCGTGACCCGGCCAACGTGCTGCATCCTCAAGAGGCCGAACGCCTCCGCCAGTTGCGAAGCCTGGGCTACATCGGCGATGATGCGGGCGAACAAGAGTAGCCCAGTTCTTGCAGATTCTTGCTTCGCAGGTCACTGCCATGTTGCGATGGACTCAGTTGCGCGCGACGCCTTCGCCAGGCATTTCTCGGTTGCTGGGCCTGGTCGGCGTGGTGTTGCTCTCGGGCCAGCCGGCTGTGGGCGAGACCTCGCGTCCCGCACCGAACGTGATCTTGATCCTCACCGACGATCAGGGTTGGGGGGCGACCTCGGTGCAGATGGACGAGCGGGTGGCCGAGTCGGCCAGCGACTTCGTCCGCACGCCGCATCTGGCCCGACTGGCCGCAAGGGGCGTTCGCTTTTCGCGCGGCTACTCGCCGCATCCGAACTGCTCGCCGTCTCGCTACGCGATCCAGACCGGCAAGAGCCCCGCGGCTCTGCGAATGACCGATATCGTGCAGCGGCACAGCGGCGAATACTACGAGGGCAATCGGCTGATTCCGCCGTCGCATGTCGACGCGATTGCCGACGAGGAGATCACCCTGGCCGAGTGGATCAAGCGGCATCGGCCCGATTACGCCACGGCCCACTTCGGCAAGTGGCACCTGGCCGGCGGCGGACCGGTCAAACACGGTTACGACGCCGGTGACCCGGCGACCGGCAATGCCTTTGGCAACTCGCCCGCTGAAGAAGATCCCAAGCTGATCTTCAGCGTGACGGAGCGGGCCACCAACTGGATGGGGGAGCAGGTTGCGGCTGATCGGCCGTTCTTCCTGCAGGTTTCTCACTACGCGACGCATCTGCCGATTCAGTATCTTTCCACGACACATCGGCAGGTCGCCGCGCGCGAACCAGGCGCCCGTCATACGAACGTCGGCTTTGCCGCGATGAGCGAGGATCTCGATGCCGGCGTGGGGCGAGTGCTCGAGCGAGTTCGCCAGCTGGAGATCGAAGACAACACCTACGTCATTTACCTGGCCGACAACGGCACCTATCCGCGGGCGAGCCGCGCGAATTTGAACGGCCCGTTGCACGGATGGAAGGCCACCGTCTGGGAAGGGGGCATTCGGGTGCCCTTCGTTGTCGCGGGACCGGGCATCGAACCGGCCCAGTGCGACCAGCAAGTGGTCGGCTACGATCTGTTCCCGACGGTCTGCAGCTGGCTGGGCATCGAATCGCTGCCGCAAGACTTGGAAGGCGGCAGCCTGGAATCGGTGCTGACGGGTCAGGGCCGGGTGCAACGGCCGCGCGATTTCCTGGTGTTCCACTGGCCGCATTATCAACTGCATAAGGGCAGCCAGCCGTCGACCGCGATTTATCAGGGCCGCTACAAACTGATCCGCTTCTGGGAAACCGACCAGCGGATGTTGTTCGACCTCGACGAGGATCTCGCCGAGCAGGAAGACCTGGCCACGCAAATGCCGCAGCGCGTGAAGCAACTCGACGAGTTGCTCACCCGTTACTTGAGTGAAGTCGGAGCCGGACTACTGCAGCCGAACCCCGAGTTTTCGCCCACCACCGATCCGGGCCGACCCTTCCTGGAATTGAAGGCGGGTCTGATGACGCGCCCGTTTCCGATGGAATTGGTACGCTAGAGAGCCGAGTCGTCGCCTGCCAGAACCCCACCCAGGGCGTCACGACGCTCGCCCTGGGCTCACCTGATTCGTCCCCTTGGGTGCAGTGGACCGTTAGGAGAACCGATCGTGAACCGCGAACCCGCCAAGAATGCAATTTTCCCCTCTCCGCTGGTGGCCGCTTCGTTGCTTTCGACCATGCTGCTGGCGGCCTGCACCTCGAGCGGGGACGGCAGCGAGCGCGCCGAGCCGCCGGCGGATGCCAACGCCGTGGAGGAAAGCGAAGTGGCCAACGAAGAAGCAAACGCCGACCCGAAGCCGGTTCCCTGTGCGGCGGCGGCTTATGCAGCGACGCAGAAAGGCAACGTGGTTACGCTCGTGGCTGAAGGGGAACACCCGACCGGCGGTTGGACGACCGAGCTCGTGCAGCAGCCGCAGCGGATCTTCCCGCCGCAGTTTGCCCTGGTCTGTACTCCGCCCGCCGGCCCGGCGACTCAGGTCATCTCGCCGTATCGAGCGACGGCCAGTTTTCAATCGCGCCAGGCGGTTCGCGAGGTGATCCTGTTCGACAAGAAAGGCCGCCAGGTCGTCCCCGTGAAGCAGGAAGAGTGAACCAGGAAGAAGAGTCGTCGGCCGCTTCGGACCCGAGGGGCCGCGAAAGTTAGCGATCGCATCGACCCCGGGCCCGCTCGACCGATGCTCGTGCTTGCCGGTGGCAGGCGCGAATTCGTCGGTCGACCTCGGTCAGCAGCGTTTCGTCATCGTCAATGGCGGCCACCTCGAGCGGCGTCAGTGCCTTGCCGAGCACGATGTGAATCGTGCCGGGACGTGGAATGGATTTGCTTCGCGGCCAGGCCTCAAAGGCTCCGTCGAGCGCGACGGGCAGCACATGCACCTTGGCCCGGCGAGCGAGCGTGCAGAAGCCCGGCTTCAGCTCGGCGACCTCGCCGTCCGGGGTCCGCGTGCCCTCGGGAAAGACGAGGATCATCTGTTCGCGCTTGAGCCGGCGCAAGGTCTCCTTCATACCGGCCAGCCCGCCCCCTTCGCGATCGATCGGAATCGCGCCCATCAGCACGATGACCCACCGCAACAACCAGAAATCGAACAGAGTTTGCCGAGCCAGGTAGTTCATCCGTCGATCGACGGCCAGTCCGATCAACACCGGATCGAGATGACTCTGATGATTCGAGACCACCAACACGCCGCCGCGTGGCGGCTGGTGTTCGCGCCCGAAGCAGCGGACCTTCCAGACCAGCGTGAAGACCAGGCGGGCAAAGACTCGCACGAAGTCGTGCCAGCGATCTTCAACGCTTGCGGAGGGGAATCGGGACATGGAGCGGTGCGGCGGGCGACGGTTCGCGGGGTTACATCTTCTGGCGGACGATCGCCTCGAGTTGGTCGACGACTTCCGTTGCGGTCGCGTCGTCGGTCACCACGACGAGCGCGTCGTCGGCCTGACGTAGCGGACCACAAGCACGCTGCGCATCGCGCTCGTCACGAAGGTTCTGCTCGGCCAGCACCTCATCGAGTGAAGCGGTCGTGCCGGCCCGCTCGAGGTCGGCCAGGCGGCGACGGGCCCGCTCACTTGCCGTGGCGGTGAGGAAGATCTTGCACTCGGCGTCGGGAAACACGATCGTACCTTGATCGCGGCCCTCGGTGACCACGTTTTTGCCGGTTGCCTCAGCCCGCTGCTTTTCGACCAGGACCTCTCGGACGGCTGCGTTGTCCGCGACGTAGTGGGTGGCAGCGGTCACCTCGCGGCTGCGAATGGCCGTGGTTACATCTTCGCCGTCGAGCAGCACGCGACCTGGCTCGAGTTGGATATCGAGGCCCGCCGCCAGCGCGGCCAGCCGGTCGGCCTGCTGCCAGTCGTGGCCCCGCTCGAGGGCCGCCAAGGCAACCGCCCGGTACATCGCGCCCGTATCGAGGAACTCGAAGCCGAGCCGTTCGGCGAGCTGGCGCGCCGCCGTCGACTTGCCGGCTCCGGCGGGTCCGTCGATGGTCACGATCATGGGCGGTTCCTCGCCGAAGGGGAATTGCGCCGTAGGGAACGGCGGCGTCGGCTCTATTCTTGCCAAAACAGCTCGACTTCGCACCACTGGTAGCCGCGCATCTGGATCGTCACGCGATCCCCCTCACAGGGAAGCTCGCTCCGCTGGCCGGCGGCGCCGTCCTCGCCGGGGGCCGACCGGCGTTCGATCCACTCGGCCCGAGCCAGGGCGTAGATGGACCGCAAGGCCAGCGTCGTCTCTCGGCCGGCCGTTTCCAGCAAACGCACCCGGACGCCAACGATGCGACCGGCGGCTGCCTGGGGATCTCCTTCGGTCTGGTCGGCATCTCCGGGCGTGCGAAGCAGTTCCCAGGCCGTGGCCACGACGTTCTTGGCGCTGAGGTGAAACAACCAGCCGGCAAGGCCGGGCGGGGCTCGCTCGGTGAGCATCACCGACGTGGCCGGCGCGATCAACTCGGCGGCTGCCAGCTGGGGATGGTTCAGATTCAGTCCGATGCCCAGGCGAAAGTGCCGGGCACGTTCCCCGCCGGCGATCAGGAGGGTGTCGAGCGCGCGATCCCCGCTGCGACGATGATACGGATGTCCGGCCGAGAGAATCGAAACGGACGACTTGGTCTGACGAATGTCGACGAAGTCGGGTGCCTCGAACTTCTGCAGCACGGTGTGATGTGCCGTGCCGGCGACGCCGCGAAATATCTCGGCCGCTGAGTCCGACCAGGCGAAGCGGGCGGCCAAGTAATCGTTCCAGGGATCGGATTCCGACAGATCGGCCGCGATCGTTTCGGCGTCCGCTTCGGCGACGGAATCGTCGGGCGGGGCGTCGACCGGTTCGAGATGAATATCGAGTTGCAGCACGGGACGTTCCCGAGTCAGCGAGACTTGCTGGCGAAAATTCGCCAACGTCGTGCCATGTTCATCGACGAGTCGCCCTCGACTCTCGATCGCCGCTCGCAAAGGTCCCGGGTCGAGCACCTCGACGGCGTCGGCAACCATGACCGAGTACTTGGCCTCGTTGCGGGCCCAACCGCCGCCAGGTCCTGGAATCCGCCGGGCGAGCTGCTGCGAGAGCAAGTTGCCGCGCACTGCCGGACAACGCACCGCGGAGATCGCACCGGTCTCACGATGGATGGTGACCTCGACGTGCTCGTTGCGAATCGTATTGTCTTCGGCCAGTAACTTGCCTGAGGGAGGTTGCCAGCGGAGGCGTTCGTCGGCGGCCAGCCAGGCATAGCCCAGCGCTGGCGCCTCGACGAGAACCTGGCGGGTATCGCCCAGAGCCAGGGCGGCCTTGACCGGACCTTCGACGGCAGGCGGATGGGCCAGTTGAGGAACGTCGACGACCAACGTGCGGGGCGCGCTGAGCGTGTTGACGACCAAGTAGCCGCCACCCGCCGACGCGGTCGCCCCGCAGACGGCAGCGCCCAACTCGGTGAGTTCTTGGGACAAGGCGTCGGCCTCGATCGCCGTCGACTCGTCGGGCACGGCGGAGAGTTCGCGACGCAGAACTCCCTGCATGCAGTGGAGCGTGGCGACGGTGCGGGCCGTGGCGTCGGCCTGAACGCGGTCGGCCGTCAGCGAGATGGGATTCTCGCGTTGCGCCGCAGCGGCCTGACGCAAATAGGGAGCGCGGTATTCGTCGACCTCGAAACGGCAGTGATCGCGGGGAGTGTCCGTTTGCAGCAGGAAGTGTTCGAGGGAAACGAACTTACCCAGGGGGGCAGCCCGCACCGCCGCGCGGCGCAGTTCGTCGTACCAGCGACTGGTTCGGCCGGGCCAGTGAGCCAGGGCAACGACGGCCACGTGGTCCGTGTCCATCGACTCGCCCAAACGCTGCGGGAAGCTGAGAAACGTGGACGACTGCGACGCGTCGAGGGGGATGCGGGCGAAGGCGTCGATCGAGCCGCCGTCGACTCCTTCCCAAAGTGTCTTGCTCTGAAGGGGCTCGGCGAAGCGACCGCCATCGAGCGTGAAGTGCACGGCGCCGACATAGCCGAGCCGTCGCAAGATGCTGGGAAGTCGTGGGCTGAGTCCGAACTGTCGCCGCCCGAAGATGCGGGGCTGTTGACCCAGCAGGCGGGCGAAGACCTCGCCCCCGGCGACGAGGCTCGACAGCGTCGCCTCCCGATCGAGGAGGGCAAAATCGGCTTCGCCCGCGTCGCCGCCGACGAGACAGATCGTCTCGCGGGCCAGCGCCGCGCGCACGGCGTCGAGCGTCTCCGGCTCATGACGCTCGAGGTGGAGCAGCGTCGTTGCCGAGACGAGCAGGTTGCGCACCGTGTTGTCTTTCAATTCCGCACGTAGGGCCGCACCGGCGGTGTTCGGCTCGACGAGCGTGAGATCGATCAGGTAACTCTCGACCGGGTAATAGTGATCCCGAGATTGGGCCAGCGAATCGTAGGCGACCTGGAGCTTTTCGCGAGCCAGTTCGTCCCGACCGTCGACCGCGGCGCGGGCCGCTTCGACAAGCTGCCGCTCGAAGTAGTCGCGATCGACGAGACTCGCGTAGCGCATCTGCACCGTGAGCAGTTCGGTGAGCAGGTGGCAAAACCCCAGGGCGAAGAATTCCGCGACAAGCGGCTCGTCGACGGTTCGCGGGGCGGGCTCGAGCCTGGCCAGCGCCGCCACCACGATCGACTCGCGGTCGACGGCCTCGCTCGCCGGGATGACGGCCGCCGCCGCTTCGCGGGCGCGATCGACCCAAAAGCCCGGCAGGTCGTCTTGGGCCACCTTGGGCAGAATGACGAGGCGGTCGACGAGTTGCTCGGTCTCGTCGGAGTACGAGGTTTGCCACTGCGGCAGCTTGCCCGTGTGGGCAATCAAAGCGGGATGCCAGAGCGCCGTGTAACTGGCCAACAAGTTGTCCGCTTCTTCACCCTCGTAGTAGTAGGGGAAGTCGTCGAACGAATGGCACGGCAACAGCAGCAGCGTTTCTTCAATCTTCATTGCGAGAGGACCGCGGCGTGTGCGACCGCGAGTTGCCCATACGGCATTGCCCGATCGGAATTTGCCCGCTCGGAGTCTCGTGCGGACGCCCCGGGGTGGGCGGGGGTGGCGGGCAGTCTGTCGAACAGAATAGGCGAAACGCGGGCAGCGTGCGAGCCGCCGGCGGCCCGCAAATCGTGCGGGTTTCAGCCGCGAAAGACGTCGCAAATGTTGACATTCAACAGACCGTCTCGATAGCATAGAAGAGGTCGAGAGCGGGGATTTGGCGACCCCGCCTCGGCAGCCCGTTGGATCCGTGTTGATCGCGGACCCGGCACGGAACAGAACAGGCCGCGCCGCAGCTCGATTCAACGCTTGACAGTTGATTTCGACCGCCTTTTCGCAACGGAACTCTCGCGGAATCGAGAGCCGAGCGGGAGATTCGCGTCGGCACTCCGGCGGGGCGGAACGAGCAGAAGAGGATCTCAATATGGCGCGAGTCAAGGCCGCTTGGGGAATCGACATTGGCCAGTGCGGCCTGAAGGCGATTCGCTGCCGTCGTCATCCCGACGATCCGGCCAAGGCGATCGCAGATGCCTTCGATTACATCGAGTATCCCAAGATTCTCACACAGCCCGAGGCGGAACCGGAGCAGTTGGTCCGCGAGGCGCTCAAGTTGTTTCTCTCGCGCAACGAGATTGCCGGCGACCGCGTCGCGGTTTCGGCGTCCGGCCAGAGCGGCCTGGCCCGATTTATCAAGTTGCCGCCGGTCGAGACGAAACGAATTCCCGACATCGTCCGTTACGAAGCGAAACAGCAGATCCCTTTCGACTTGGAAGATGTGATCTGGGATTATCAGCGGATGGGCGGAGGTCTGGAAGAAGACGAATACGCCCTGGAGACCGAAGTCGGGTTGTTCGCCATGAAGCGCGATCAGGTCGACGAAGCGGTGCGGCCGCTGCGCGAAGCGGGCATCGACGTCGAAATCGTCCAGCTCACGCCGTTGGCGATCTACAACGCCATGGTCTTCGATCGCATTGGCGAGTTGCAGGCCGAGGAGGACTACGACCCCGATGATCCGCCGCCCTCGCTGGCAGCGATCTCCGTCGGCACCGAAACGACCGACATGGTCATTACGAACGGCTTTCGCGTCTGGCAGCGCAACATCCCGTTGGGCGGCAGCCACTTCACCCGGGCGCTGACGAAAGATCTCAACCTTACCTATGCCAAAGCGGAGCACCTGAAACGAAACGCCGCTCAGGCCGAAGATCCGAAGGCGATTTACCAGGCGATGCGGGGGGTCTTCAAGGATTTCCTCACCCAGATCCAGCTCAGCATCGGCTATTTTCAGAGTCTCGATCGCGCCGCCACGATCGATCGCGTGGTCGCCATGGGCCACTCGATGAAGTTGCCCGGGCTGCGTCGGTATCTCTCCCAAAACCTCGGTTACGACATTGAAGAGGTCCGCTCGTTCCCTTCGCTCGAGGGTCCGGGAGTGATTGACTTGCCGGCGTTCAAGGACAATACGCTCTGTTTCCCCGTCGCATATGGACTGGCGATTCAAGCCTTGGGACTGGGCCAGTTGTCGACCAATCTGGTGCCGCGGGAACTCGTTCGCGAACGAATCATTCGCCAGAAGCAGCCGTGGGCCGTCGCCGCGGTGGCGATTTTGCTCTTGGCGACGACGTTCAATTACCTGGTGCTATGGTGGCCGACAGCGCAGGTGCGAATCGGCGAGCATACCGATTGGGAGAGCGCGTTTCAGAAACTCGAAGCGGTCGAGAGCGTGGAGAGAGGCCGCCGCAAGGAGTATCAGCAGAAGCTCGCTGGTTACAACGAGGAGCGCAGGCAAGGCGAGGCGATGATGGCGCACTTCGCCAAGCGGACCCGCTGGCTCGAGTTGATGCAGGCGGTCAATGCCTGTCTGCCACAGCACGCCGCTGGCGATCAAGAGGTCCCCGACAAGATCACGGACCGGCGGCAGATTCACGTGACCGATCTGCGTGTCGAGCGGTTTTCGGATTTGAGCCAATGGGCAACGCCCGAACTGCAGGACGCGCGGGCCCGCACGGTCGATTCGGAAGGTCTGCCGCCGGGAGCAAAGGCGGCGCCGGCCCGTGGATCGGGCAAGCCGGCGGCCGGGGCCCCCTCGGCTGCCATTGCCGGCAAGCTCAAAGAGCAGCAGGAAAAGAAAGCGAAGGCTCTCGCCAAGGATGCGCCGAGTGGACCAGGCTATGTTGTGCAAATCACCGGCTACCACTTCTACGCTCCCGGAGATAAGGCGGACGACGCGACGCGGAGCAAGTTCGTCAAGGATACGCTGATCAAGAATTTGGCGGAGAAGAAGATCTCCTTTCCGTCGCCCGATGGCCGCGGAAGCGAGTTGCGGCCCACGAAGCTGCTCGGCATTTCTTACCCGGTCTTGCTCAAGCAATTGCCGTCGGAGGTGGTGTTGGTGCCGAACCCCAAGTTCCGGCGCGGAATTGGCGGCAAGGAACTCGAATTGGTCAAGTACAACTTCATCGTGCAGTTCGCCTGGCAGCCGGCCGAACCGGTGGAGGTGGCGGACGACACGGACGATACGGACGAGGAGGCTGGGCTGGAGAGCGCCGACGCGGATGACCGCAATGCGGTAAGGCGCTAGAAGGCTGAGGAGACTGGCTATGGAACAACTCCGACCGATCATCGACGCCATTCGCAAGTACAATTTTTGGATTGTCTTGTCCTTGGCAGTGCTCGTCTTGCTCGGTTTCTGGTGGACCTCACTGTCCGCGTTCGAAGACGAGTTTCGCTCGAACGCCGCGACGATTTCGGGAAAGTTCAACCAACTGAATCAGCTCCGCGGCAAGCGACCCTATCCCAATAATCAGTGGATTCGGGACGTTGAGGAACTCCGCGAGGAAGTCGATCAGCAGCTCGCCCGCGTGGCCCGCGACAACTATGAAGAGCAGGAGAAGGTGCGCGACTGGGGCGACTTTACGCCCGGCGCGAAGAACGCCTCTCTGAAGCTTGAAGATCTGGCGACGTACTGGACGGATTACTTGCCGGGCCAGTTGGACGACATGCTCGAGCAATTGAACGCGTCGACCAACGAGAACGACAGCGGAAAGCTGATCTGGAATAGTCGCAACTACAACACGATCAAATCGCAGTTGATTCCTGAAGTGGTTCGACAACGCCAGGAGGCACAGCGATTGGTCGACAACGAGTCGGCAGATCCGGAGCTGGTCGAGGGCGCCAAGGAGCTCTTGGGCACGCTCGAGTGGCCTGACACGGCGACCGTGCGCAAGACTCAGGAGAATCTCTGGGTCTATCGGTCGCTGACCAACGCGATCGGCAAAGTCAATGAGGGCGATGACATCGACCGCTATAATCTGCCGATTCGCACGATCGAGAAGATCGAGATCTGGCCTGACGCCGATGCCAAGCCGAATGCGGTCTCGAACCTGGGCAAGAATCGCGTGCAGCGCGCCGGCAAAGGAGGCACACCCGGTGGCGGCCGAGGAATTCCCATTCCCCCGGTGCAGAGTTTCTATCGCGTCGTGCCGGTCCGCCTTACTTTGGAGATGGAACATCACCATATCTCGCAACTGCTCGTCGCTCTGGCCAACGAGCCGTTGACCTGCGAGGTCGTCGACGTGGCGATGAGCAACAACCCCAGCTATAAGGTCAAGGCGCAGGAAGACCCGAGTCCGGCTGCCGCACCGGGGGGACTCGGGGGAGCCGGTCTGGGAGGGGCCGGCTTGGGCGGAGTTGGCCTTGGGGGCGCGGGACCGGCGAGTGCCGCCGCCCCGGCCGTGCCGAAAGCCCAGCCGCGTGGCAAGCGGGTCGTCGTCGAGGCTTTGATTTACCTGGCCAAACCGCCCCGCACCGCGACCTAGTTTGGCGCGCTCGCCTAGCGCTCGAAGAATTTGAGGAACGGAGAATTCGAAGTGGAGAGGAACGATGGGCTTGTTCGGTAAGAAAAAGAAGAAAAAGCAAGACGACGATCTCGATGCCGCGGCGGAAGCCGCCGAAGACGCGCTCGACGAGGACGTGGAGGATGAAGATGTCGTCGAAGACGAGCCGAAGCCGAAGTCCAAGTCGAAATCGAAGTCGGGCGACGATGCCGCCAAGCAGTTTCTCATTGACCATTGCGAGAAGATCGCGCTGGCGCTGGTGATCTTGTTGGCGGGCTGGATTGTCTATTCGCCCTTCGGCCGTCTGCAGCCGAATCCCGCCCACCGCGTCGACGCGCTGGTCAGCAATGTCCGGAACGTCGAGCAGCAAATCGAGACGAATCCGATCGAGGATATCGAGGTTGCGGATCTGCCGGGCGACGTGGAAAAGCAACGGCGGCCGATCGAAGCGACCATGTATCCGATGACTCCGTTTTACCAGGCCGTCGTCCCGCAGAAGAAGCGCGGCGATCCGGAGTATCTACCGGCGATCGACCTGGTGGCCGACGCGGATATCACGTTGTTTTTTGTGCAAGAGTTCAGTTTTTCGGGCCGACCCGTCCGGAAGCCGAAGCTGGATCCGAAACAGCGCGACTGGCTCGAGCGCAAAAAAGATCGCATCGAGAAGGCACAGAAAGCGATCCGTGATGAGAAAGAGAAGGAGATCAAGGACTGGTACAACGGCGAGCGAAAGAAGATCCAGAAGCTCGATCTGGACAAGGACGTCCGTACCGAGCGGCTCGATCAACTCACGAAGGAACGCGATCAAAAGTTGAAGGCGCTGGACGGAGACGGCTCGGACCTGAAAGTCGAGAAGACGATTGCGCTGGACGACTTCGACTTCGGCGGTGTTCGGTTGCCCGTCGCGGACGACGCGAAACGCGAAGCTCCCGCGTTCAAGGCGGAGGCGATCCCGTTCGTGGTGGCGAAAGCCTTGCTGCCCTTCACCGAGCAGCAGCAGCGTTACGATCAGGCTTTCCAGACCGCCTATCACGCGAATTCGAACCGCGACCGTCCGCTTTATATCGAGGGCAGCTTGCAGCGGTTGGAAGTGCCCCCGGGTGCCGACCCCGCGGAGTTGGATTGGTCGAAGTCGGAATTGATCTCCTATGGGGAGGTCCGGAGCTGGAATGATCCCGCCTCCGAAGCGGCCCGCAAAGCCGGCAAACTGAGCTTCGTTGACAAGTGGGTGCTTGCCGCCGACGAAGTGGTAGACGAGCGCTACGTCCACGACGACCGCGAACGGTGGTCGCGGGGAGGGCGGCTTACCAAGATGCTCGGCCCCCGGGTCTTCGATTCTTGGCTTACCGGCGGTCTGGCCACGCACCCCGCCGTACCGCTGGCGGGCAAGCGCAAGACGGACGGCGAGGAGCCTGCCGCCGCTCCCGTCAACCCGCAGCCGGCAGTTCCCGTCAAGCCCCAGGCGAAGCCCCAACCCGCGGCACCCTTCGACGATAACTTTGTCTTCGACGACGAAGAAGAGGACGATCCGAGTTCCGCCAGCGATGCGGGTGAGGAGCTGGAGGAACTGGACCAGACCGAAGAGGACGACGAAACGGAGCCGGCTGAAGAGGTCGAGGAGGAAGTTCGCCACCGCCTGGTGAGGATCTTCGATTACGGCGTCGAACCGGGCAAGCGCTATGCCTATCGCGTGCGGCTGGCGTTGCGCAATCCCAACAGCCGCGATTTCAAGGACATCAAGGATGAGAACGTGGAGTTTCCCGGCAAGCGCGAGAAGTGGTATTACAGCACCCCCTGGAGTGAGCCGAGCGCACCGGTCCTCGTGCCGACGGGGGAGAAGCTGATCGTCCAGGGCTACCTGGACGTAATTCCTTCGATTCGCGAAGAGGAGATTCAGGTCCTCGTCCAGGCCTACGACTTGGGCGCCAACGAGTTGGCGGAGATGTCGATGCAATTGCGGCGCGGAGAGTTGGCGTCCGATCAGGGCCCGCTCTATACGATCGATCCGGTCGCCCGTCGTGCCACGCGTTTCCCAGGCAACGACAAGTTGCAGGGGCAATTGGTGACGGCGCTGACCGTCCTCGACCTCCGCGGCGGCGAGACGATCTGGGGTCAGATTCCCGGACCGGTGACCTGCCTGTACTGCGACGAGGACGGCAATCTCTTCGTCCGTTCTACGGAGGATGATCGCGCCGCCCGGACTCGCTTTACGACGTTGGAGAATCGTTTTCAGCGTGAGGCCGCGACGATCGAAGAGGACGTCGAAGAAGGTGGCGATGGGATCGACGACCTCGAACGGGAACTACGCGCGCTGGAGAACTAGAGCG
>ERZ869936.1210-NODE-1210-length-19506-cov-6.829109_pt1 | contig 19506 bp, 16 predicted proteins | sample MGYA00520876_ERZ869936 | MGnify/ENA primary metagenome ERZ869936 (study PRJEB32218, sample SAMN09650985) | biofilter metagenome | isolation source: enrty point of leading RO module | place: Saudi Arabia: Thuwal, RO plant located on Red Sea | collected 2016-02-17 ...
ATGAAGACCCTGCACCGTCCGCTCAACCCGCGCCGCATCGGCGTGCTGGCCTACCACACCTTCACCCAGTTGGTGCGGATGAAGGTGTTCTACTTCCTCGCGCTCTTCGCCGTCATCGTGATCGGCGCCAACTCGCTCGAACTCCCCACCCACGCCGCGCCCGAGTCGTCCGGCGTCGAGCTGCTCTACACGATCAAGAACACCTCGATCGGCTGCATGAGCCTGTTCTCGATCGTGATCGCCGTCGTCGCCACCGGCCTGCTGCTGCCGAAGGACGTCGAGGACCGCACCCTCTACACCATCCTCGCCAAGCCGGTCCCGCGGCTCGACTACTTGCTCGGCAAGTTCTTCGGCGTTGCCGCGCTGATCTTCGTCTCGCTGCTGGTCATGGACCTGCTCATGACCGGCGTGCTCCACCTGCGGATCGGCGGCGTGCTCGAACAGCAGCGCGCGGGCGGCGCGGCCTTCGGCTACCCGCCCGACCTGATCGAGGCCCAGCTCGCCGAGACCCGCGCCCTCGGGCCCACCTGGAACCTGCAGGGCGCCGTGTTCGTCGTCTTCCTCCGGGCGGTCGTCATCATCAGCGTCGCCCTGCTGCTCTCGACCTTCTCCACCAGCACGCTGTTCACCGCCATCGTCGGCTTCCTGGTCGTCTTCATCGGCTTCTTCCAGGCCGACGCCCGCGAGGCCTACTTCCACGGCACCGGCTTCATCGGGCGCATCGGCTCGGCGGTCATGACCACCGCCCTGCCCGACCTCCAGATCTACAACCTCATCGACTCCATCATCGAGGGCAAGGTGCTCGAGGCCCTCGACCTGCTCAAGGTCGCCGGCGTCACCTTCTTCTACTTCCTCGTCTACACCTTCGCCTCGTGGCTCATCTTCGCCCGCAAGGAGTTCTGAGACCGTGACCGTTCACCGCCGCTACCAGCTCGCCGCCCTCGGCCTCCTCGTGGTCGCCGGGATCGTGCGCGCGCCGGTCGAGCAGGCGCTCACCGAGGACCTGCGGGAAAAGCAGCTCCTGCAAAGGCCGCTCGACCTCGGAGTCCGCAAGAAGCTCGGCCAGGGATTCTGGGCCGTCTCGCTCGGCGGACTGCGCACGCTCGTCGCCACCGTGCTCAACCTGCGCGCCTTCGCCCAGTTCGAGAACTACGAGTGGACCAAGGTCGCCGACAGCTACGAGACCATCGTCCAGCTCGCCCCGCACACCGCCTACTACTGGGAAACCGGGTCGTGGCACATGGCCTACAACGCCGCGGCCTACTACGACCGCAACGACCTCGGCCTGCCCGACCTGCGCGCCCGCGCCGAGTGGGAACGCTGGATCCGCAAGGGCGCCGCCTTCCTCGAGGAGGGCGTCCGGCAGAATCCCGACAGCGCGCTGCTGTGGAGCCGCCTCGGCTGGCTCTACGTCGACCCCAACAAGATCCACGACTACGACCGGGCCGCCGAGGCCTTCGGCCGCGCGGTGGCCACCGGCGACGCGCTGCCCTACATCCGCCGCTTCGAGGCGATGGCGATGGCGCGCTCGGAGAAATACATCGACGACGCCCTGCCGCTGGTCCGCCGGATCATGGCCGAGGACGGCGGGGCGCCTCCGACGCTGCTCTGCCTGCGTTTCGCCCTCGAGCACCGCGAAAATCCGGACATCGACTCCGACGCCCTCGCGCTCGAACTCTTCCGCACCCGCGAGAACGCCTACCGCCAGCTCGGCGATCATTTCCTCGACATCCGCGGCGACTATCCGATGAACGGCGTGGCGTCGTACCTGCGTAAGCTTGAGCGGACTCTCGAAATCCCCGAGGATGACAGCGTCTTCCGCGCCCGCGAATCCCTGGAAAACCGCTGAAACTCCGACCCACCCCGATGCAAAGCCCCAGCGGCCCTCCCCCTTCACCCGTCCCCGGCGCCTCCGGACAGCCGGAGACCACCCCGGCAGCGGATGCCTCGTCCGGGCACCGGCGCATCGCGATCTTCGGCGACATCCACGCCAATCTCGAAGGGCTCGAGGCCGTCCTCGCCGACGCCGAGGAGCAGGGCTGCAACGACTACATCTGCATGGGCGATGTCGTCGGCTACAACGCCAACCCCGTCGAGTGCCTGGAAAAGGTCCGCGCCATGGGCTGCCCGGTCATCAAGGGCAACCACGACGAGGACGCCTCGGGCACCCACTCGCTCGACTCGATGAACCCGGTCGCCGCGACCGCCCTCGAGTGGACCCGCGAGCAGCTCGACGAAGACCAGAAGACCTGGCTGCGGCGGCTGCGCATGGTGCGCCAGATCGAGGACTTCACCGTGGTCCACAGCACCCTCGACCAGCCGTCGAACTGGAACTACGTGACCAACCGTTTCGACGCGATGTCGAACTTCTCCTACCAGTTCACCCAGGTCTGCTTCCACGGCCACACCCACGTCCCGCGGGTCTACGTGAAGGACGGCAAGGTCCAGGAGGTCCCGGCCGAGTCGGTGGTCATCGAGCCCGGCTCGAAGTACTTCATCAACGTCGGCTCCGCCGGCCAGCCTCGCGACGGCGACTGGCGCGCCTGCTACGCGATCTACGACCTCACCCACAAGCTCATCGTCTTCCGCCGGGTCGAGTACGACATCGAGACGACCCAGCGGAAGATCCGGGACGCCGACCTGCCGCCCATGCTCGCCGAACGCCTCGCCGACGGACGATGAAGGATTCAAGGAGCGCGGGCGTCCCGCCCGTCCCCGCCCCCTCGATCGACGTCGTCGCCGGCCTCGTCCAGGACGACCGCGGTCGCCTGCTCGCCTGCCGCCGCCCGGTGGGAAAACACCTCGGCGGCAAGTGGGAATTCCCCGGCGGCAAGGTCGAAGCGGGCGAAACCCCGGCCCACGCCCTCGTCCGCGAACTGCGCGAGGAACTGGAGATCACCGTCGAGCCCGGCGAAACCCTCACGCCCGTCGTCCACGACTACGGCCGCGGCCCGATCCGGCTCATCCCGCTGCTCTGCACCATCACCGCCGGCGTTCCGCATCCCCACGAGCATGACGAGATCCGCTGGTGCGCCACCGCGGAACTCGAACAACTCGACCTCGCCGCCGCCGACCTCCCCATCCTCGCCGAGTGGAAGGCCCGCCACTTCAGTACGTAGTCCCCCCTTCAGGGGGTCCGGAAAACCCGATGCCCATGACGCTCCGTCCGATCCTGTTAGCCGCCAGCTCGGGCATCCTCGGTCTTCTTCTAACAGTATCCTCCTGCAAACCCCGGCAATCCCCGGTCGCTCCAACAACCGAGGCCTACGTCTGGCAGGACCCGGCGCGCCCCGAGGTGCGGGAGGCTTTCGAATCGACCGGCACCTCGCTCGACGTCCTCCATTTCCGCGCCGCGGAGTTCCGCTGGACCGGCCACGATTTCGAAGTCGGGCGCGTCATCTCCGACAAGCTTCCCTCCCCCGGCTGCGGCCTGGTGGTCCGCATCGGCCAGTCCGCCGCCGGCCTCGAGTGGGATGCGGAGCAACGCCAGGCGGTCGAGGACTGCGTCGCATCGCTCGCGCGCCTCGGCCCCCGCGAGATCCAGTGCGACTACGACCGCCCTCAAGCACGCCTCGGAGGCTACCGCCGGCTGCTCGGTCGCCTTCGGCGGGTCGCGGGCGAGGTGCCGGTCGTGCCCACCACCCTGCCGAGTTGGCTCGACGAGGAGGAGTTCGCCGCGCTCGCACGCGAGTCGGCGGGATACGTGCTTCAGGTCCACTCGCTCTCGCTGCCGCGCACTCCCGACGACGAAGTTGTCTTGTTGGACCCATCCCTGGCCCGGACCTCGGTGGAGCGCGCGGCGGCGCTGGGCGTGCCGTTCCGCGTGGCGATGCCCACCTACGGCTGCGAGGTCTGGTTCGACTCGGCGGGAAAGGTGATCGAGGTGATTTCCGAGGACCGCGCACCCGAGGGACTGGCGCCGGCCCGCCGAGCCTTCGGCTATGCCGATCCGGCAACGGCGGCCGCACTGGTCGCCGAGTGGACGGCCAATCGTCCATCCGGCCTCACCGGCGTGGTCTGGTATCGACTTCCCATCGCCGCGGACCGGCGGAACTGGCCATGGCCCACGCTGGAAAAGGTGATGCGCGGCGAGGCCCCGGTTGCCGATCTTCGCGTCGAAACCAAGGCCAGCGACATCGTCCTGACCAACCACGGCGAGGCCCCGGCCCGACTGCCCGGCCGGCTCGTCGCCCGCGGCCCGGTCGCGGCCGCCGATGCCGTCGGAGCCTACCGCCTGGAAAGCGGCGGCGAGGAAACCGTATTCCGGTTTACCGAAAACGGATGGCCATGGATCGAACCGGGCCAAAGCCTCGTCATTGGCTGGATCACCAGGCGCAGCTCTGATAGCAAGCTGACATGGGTCGTGGAATAAAGACGGGAAGCTGGCTGGTGGGGGTGGCGCTGCTCGCCGATGGCACCGGTCGCGCCTGCGGACCCTTCTTCGCCGACACGGTTCTGACCGAGCCCCATGCCGTGCTCGACGTGCCGCCGGTGTCCTACCTTCACGAGCTGGCGGAGTTCGCCGGCATCGACGGACCTATCACCGTCCCGTCCGGCGTCGACCGCCTCGCCCAGGTGCCGGTCGAGATCGCGGAGCTGGAGACTCACTGGCGCTCGCAGGGCATCGACGGGAAGACCATCTCGAGCCGCTCGGCCCTCTACGGCGAACGGCGCACCGCCCTGCTCAAGTGGACGCGCGACGACGAGGAGAACGCCGATGCGGCGATGCCCCCCGAACTCGGTCTCGGCGACGGGTTCCCGGATGACGTCATCCGCTATCTCGAAGGAGCGCGGCTGCTGGCGGCGGGTGATCGCGACGGAGCCCGGGCCAGGTGGGAGGCGCTGTGCGGGCAACCGGCGGAGGACACCCGGCTCCGCCGCGCCTGGGCGGCCTGGATGCTGGCCTCGACCGCCAAAGACCGCCCGGAAGCCGTCAGGTGGTATCGCGAGGTCATCGCGATGGTCGAGGCGGGGGCCGCCGATTCTCTCGGACTCGCCGCCGGCGCGTACGGCTGGCTTTCCACCCTCGACGCCAAGGACGATCCGGTCGAGGCGATCCGCCTCACCTACCGCGCGGTGAAGGGCGGGCATCACCGCTGCATCACCGACCTGCGGAACCGCTGCCACGCCCTCCTCACCAACCCGGATCCCGCCGTGCTCGCCGCCGCCGCCCGCGACCCGGAAGTCCGCCAGCTCATCAACCTCGATCTCTTCGCCCGGCTCGACGGTCCCCACCACGCGCCCGTCGGCACCGACAGTCCCGAACCGCTCGCCCGCTGGCTGGAAGCGCTCGGTTCCCGAATCGCCGGTCCCGATGCCACCCGCATCGCCTGGGCGCTGTACTCCTCGGGCCGCTTCGACGAGGCGGCCGACTGGCTGGAGCGGGCCGACGACACCGACCCTCGGACGGGATGGCTGCGCGGAAAGCTCGCATTGCGCGACGGCCGCGTGGAGGACGCCCGTCGGGAACTCGCGGCTTCCGCCGAGCTCGCGCGGAAGCAGGAGGAAAGCTGGTCTCCGGCCAATCCCTTGCTCGACCGATCCTGGCATCTTTGCGGACCCGAGCGACGGTCCGCCTCGCAAGGACGGCTTCTCGCCGACCTCGCCATGGTCGAGCTCTCGCGCGGCGAGTATGGACCCGCCCTCGACAAGCTCCTCGAAGGCGGATTCCGGGAAGACGCCGCCTACGTCGCGGAGCGGGTGCTTTCCACCGACGAACTGCTCGCCCACCTGCGGACGACGGCACCGGCATGGTCGGAGTCGGCCTCGAAATACTGGTCGGGCATCGAGCAGCGCACCCGGTGGGGTGGCACCTACCGCTACGAAGGCCCGATCGATCCGACCCGCTACGAGCGGCATCGGAACCACGGAATCCTGGAATCGACGAGTCCGGGCGACGACCTTCGCTACCTGCTCGCACGAGGGCTGGCCCGCGAATGGCGCTTCGACGATGCGCGGGAATGGATGCCGCCACCGCTGCTGCCACTCTTCGACCACTATGTCGCGCTCCACCGGGCGAGGCTTTCCGGCCGCCACCGGGGGGAAGCAGGTGCGGTGATCGCGTGGCGGCAGGCCTGCATCCACCGCATCTGGGGAATGGAGCTGTTCGGCACCGAATCGGCGCCCGACGGCCACTTCCACCGGGGCTCCTTCCCGGCCCGCGACTTCGCCGCAGTACGGGCCTGGTGGGGAGGCGCCGAGCCATCGGCCCCCGAGGGATGGTTCGTCCGCACCGGTCCGCCCGTGCTGCCGGTGAGTGACGATGAAATCCGTCGGATCCGGAGCCACCGCCTGCCCGAGGAAAGGCGCCGCCGATTTCATTACCGCGTCACCGCCTCCGAGATCGCGTGGAAGGCGGCCGCCCTGCTCCCGGACGACCACCCGCAACTCGCGGCGATCTACAACTCCGCCGGCCTGTGGCTCGCCGACCGCGACCCGCAAGCCGCCGACCGTTTCTATCAGGCCCTCGTCCGGCGCTGCGCGGGCACCGGGGAAGGCCGCCGCGCCGACGAGAAACGCTGGTTCCTCGACGACCTCGAACGCCCCGGTGAATGGCATCCGCTCCCCGAGAAGCTGAGGCCCCAGCCGCCCCCTCCGGTGGCTGCCGAAGGGTGACGGCGGCGGGGAAAAATCAGCCCTCGGTGTTGTAGGCTTCCTCGCCGTGAAGATTGCGGTCGAGACCGCCCATTTCCTCCTCGTCGCTGACCCGCAGGCCGACCACCACCTTGGCGACGGTCAGGCCGATCACGGCCGCCGCGGCGCTCCAGACGATGGTCACGATCACGCTCTTGATCTGGGCGAAGGTCTGCGAGGCGACGGTCATGCCCTCGGCCAGCGCGCCGTCGCGCAGGAACACACCGGTCAGGATCGCGCCGACGATCCCGCCCACACCGTGCACGGCGAACACGTCCAGCGAATCATCAACCTTCAGCATGTGCTTCACCTTCGTCGCCATGAAGTAGCAGAGGAAACTCGAGGCCGCACCGATCACCAGCGCGCCTGCAACCGTCGTCGATCCCGCGGCCGGTGTGATCGCGACCAGGCCGGCCACGGCACCCGTCGCCACGCCGACCGCCGTCGGCTTCTTGTGGATCAGCCACTCAAGCCCGGCCCAGACGACCACCGCCGTCGCCGTCGCGGCATGGGTGGTGAGCATCGCCATCCCCGCCGCGGCGTTGGCCGCACAGGCCGAACCGGCATTGAAACCGAACCAGCCCACCCACAGCAGGGCCGCCCCGATCACCGTGAAGGGCACGTTGTGCGGCGCGAGGTTCGGCCCCGGGTAGCCCTGGCGGCGGCCGACCATGATGCAGGCGACCAACCCGGCCACGCCGGCATTGATGTGCACCACCGTGCCGCCGGCGAAGTCGATCACGTTCCAGTGGTGGAAGAGCCCGCCGCCCCACGCCATGTGCCACACGGGGATGTAGGCGAGGACCGTCCAGACCAGCGTGAAGATGAGCATCGCCGAGAATTTCATCCGCTCGGCGAAGGCCCCGACGATCAGCGCGGGCGTGATGATGATGAAGGTCATCTGGAAGGTCAGCCACACGCTCTCGGGAATCGAGCCGTTGAGCAGATCGGGCGTGAGGTGCTTGAGCATCACCTTCGATGCGTCGCCGATGAAGGCGTTGTCTCCACTGCCGGTCGCGAAGCTGGCGCCGAAGGTGATCCACACCAGGCTCATCACCCCGGCCATCGCGAAGCACTGGACGAGGATCGAGAGCACGTTCTTGGTCCGCACCAGACCGCCGTAGAAGAGGGCGAGCCCCGGCAGGGTCATCAGCAGCACCAGCACGGTCGCGACCAGCATCCAAGCCGTGTCGCCGCTGTCGGGCGCGGGGGTGTCCTGCGCCGCCGCGGGCAGCGCGAGCAGGGCCAGCCAGAGGAGAATTCGGAATCCGGGGGACTGTAAGCGATTCATGGTGAGTGGTTTCTCGCCACTCCCCTCCAGCCTGTCCAGCCTCCGCTGCGTCCGTAGCATCGACATTCTTGTCGATCTACACCAAACCACCCTTGTTCCAGACCGCGAGTTCTCCAACCTCACCGTCCGTGCCCGCCAAACGATCCTCCCGCCGCAAACGCCGCAAGTCCTCGACCCCGCCGCTCCCGCCCGCCGGCGACTGGCGCAGCACCGACGAGCAGGAGATTCTCCGCCGCATCCAGCGCGCACGCGACGAGAAGCACTCCGTCACCCCGCTCGACGACACCCATCCCGTCCTCTCCCGCTTCGGCGTCGCCTCCCCCAGCGGCATGACCTATCAGGTCGAGATCCGCGACCCCGCCAGCCGCACCTTTTCCTGCACCTGTCCCGACTTCCGCACCGCCGGCCTCGGCACCTGCAAGCACGTCGAGGCCACCCTCATCCGCCTCAAGCGCCGCCACCGCGGCGACTTCCGCCTCGCGGAAATATCCGGCTCGCCCTTCATCGACATCGTCCCCGACGGCGACACCCTGCGCGTCGAGCGCAACCTCTCTTCACTCCCGCCTTCCCTGCGTCCGCTCTTCGATGCCGACGGACGCCTCGCCGCCGATCCCGACGAGGCCCTCGAAAAGCTCCGCCGTTCCCGCTCGAAGAAGCTCCGCCTCTCGCAGGACATCGAGCCCTTTCTCGAGCACCGCCGCCGGGGCGCCGAACGCCGCGCCCTGCGCCGCGACTACGAGACCGGCGTCGTCGAGGGCCGCCACCCCGAACACGTCACCCTGCTGCCGCTCTACCCCTACCAGCGCGAAGGCATGCTCCACCTCGCCTTCGGCGAACGCGCCCTGCTGGCCGACGAGATGGGCCTCGGCAAGACCATCCAGGCCGTCGCCGCCTGCGCCCTGCTCCACCACCTCGGAAAAGCCGAGCGGGTGCTGGTCGTCACCCCCGCCTCGCTCAAGACCGAGTGGGAAGAGCAGATCAAAAAGTTCACTACCCTCAGCCAGCAGATCATCTTCGGACCCCGCTCGGCCCGGCTGAAATACTACACCGACAGTAGCCCGCCCTTCTTTACGCTGGTCAACTACGAGCAGATCCTCGCCGACGGCCTCGACATCAACGAGCACCTGCGGCCCGACATCGTCATCCTCGACGAGGCCCAGCGGATCAAGAACTGGGCCACCAAGACCGCCCAGGCCGTCAAGCGCCTGCAAAGCCGCTACGCCTTCGTCCTCACCGGCACCCCGATCGAGAACCGCATCGACGAACTCTACTCCATCGTCGATTTCCTCGATCCCGCCCTGCTCGGCCCCCTGTTCCGCTTCAACCGCGAGTTCTACGAACTCAACGAAAAAGGCCGCCCCGAGGAGTATAAGAACCTCCCTGCCCTGCGCGAACGCGTGAGGCCGGTGCTGCTGCGCCGCCGCAAGCACCACGTCGAGACCGAGCTGCCCGACCGCACCGACCGCAACCACTTCGTCCCGCTCACCCGCGCCATGCGCGACGAATACGACGAGGTGAAACAACAGGTCGCCCAGCTCATCCAACGCTCGCTCAAGCGCCCGCTCAAAAAGGACGAGTCGGAGCTGCTGATGATCCTGTTAGGCATGATGCGCATGATCTGCGACTCGCCCTCCATCATCAAAAACCGCGACTGCGCCGATTGCCCCAAGCTCGCCGAACTCGAAGGCATTCTCGACGACGCCCTCTCCGACCCCGACGTGAAAATCATCGTCTTCTCCGAGTGGGAAGGCATGCTTCAGAAGGTCCGCGACCTCGCCGAGCGCCAGGGCGTCGGCTACGCATGGCACACCGGCAAGGTGCCGCAGAAAAAGCGCCGAGGCGAGATCCTCGCCTTCCGCCGGGACCCCGCCTGCCGGCTCTTTCTCAGCACCGACTCCGGCGGCGTCGGCCTCAACCTCCAGAACGCCAGCGTCGTCATCAACTGCGACCTCCCCTGGAACCCCGCCCGCCTCGAACAGCGCATCGCCCGCGCCTGGCGCAAGCATCAGACGCGTCCCGTCACGGTCATCAACCTGGTCGCCGAGGACACCCTCGAGCACCAGATGCTCGCCACCCTCGACAACAAGATGAACCTCGCCGAAGGCGTCCTCGACGGCTCCGACGACGCCCTTTCCAAAACCAAGCTCAAGCGCGGCCGCGAGGCCAACCTCGCCCGCCTCAAGCAATTCCTCGGCACGCCCTCCGGCAAGAAGCCCGTAGCGAAAGCCCCGCCCGCCGATCCGGCCGTCCATTTCGCCGACCGCGCAAAGGACGCCCTCGGCGACGCCCTCGTTCACTGTCAGGAAGCCATGCTTCCCGACCAGTCGGAGCCGGTCCTGCTCACCGTCCTACGCGACCCCTCGCGCCGTCCCGCCGTCGAGGAACTCCACCGCGAGACCGACTGGCGCGGCGGCGTCCCGAAGCTCCACGTTCTCGATCCCGCAACCTGGACCGCCATCCAGCAACTCGCCGACAGCGGCCTGCTGACCCTCAACACGAGGGCCACCCGCCACCTCGCCGGCGACCCGCCGCTGGAGCCGAAGAAACCGGCGCTCACCGAGGAGCAGAAGCAACGCATCGCCGAGCTGAAGGCCTTCGCGGCGAAGAAGGAGAAGGTCGCCAAGCTCCTCATCGAAAGCGACCTCGCGGACGAAGCCGCGGAGCACCAGAAAGCCGCCGAGAAAGCCCTCGCCGAGGCGGAGAAGATCGAGAGCGCATAGGAGCGCCGATTATGAAATCGGCATCGCCTGCTCAGGCGTTCCCGCGCCCCCCGAAGATCAAGCCCCACCTCCGTGGCGGTTCCATGAGCACCTCCTGCGCCTGCCGATTTCATAATCGGCGCTCCGCCCTGCGGCACCGCCTGCCCTCGGGCCAGCACGAGTGCGCCTGTCGCTCTGCCGTGGACAAGGTGCCATTCATTGCCTAGGGAAAGGGGGCGCTTTGACCCAACCGACGACCTTCTCTTCATGAGCCTCCGCATTCGAAAGCTGAAACTGTCCGGTGTTCGGCAATTCCGGGACGTGACTTTCGACTTCACCGATCCCGAAACCGGCAAGCCGCTCGACCGGATCTGCCTGATCGGCGGCAACGGAACCGGAAAATCGACGCTGCTGCGGCTGTTGGCGGGGCCGGGGCTGCTAGGTGTTCCAAGAAGCCGCAGTCCTTTACGCTTTGATCGGTTGCGCAGTCCAAGCCACTGCGAGGTCGATTTAAGCCGAGACGACGAATCAATTACCCGAGGAAGTGGCAGCCAGAGCAATACCCAATGGTTTCATCGGGTTGGGAGCGAAGGGCTAGAAATGAACTCACCCGTGGATAGGAAGACCCAGAGCGAATGGGACTCGGCACTCAAGGAATCGCTTGCGGTCTACTGTCCACCGGATTCGGAGGCTGCTCCAGTTTCTTTCGCCGATGTGCCGGGAACTAGTCTTGATCAGGCTCTCCGTCTTCTGTCCGAACCGGCATCAAAGTATTTAGTGGCCCAGGATCAGATTACCGCATTCTGGAGTCTCCTAATTGGCTTGGTGAAGGACCGCGAAGCCCGGCTTCTCGAATACCAGAAACGCCCCGAAAACCGCGAAAGAAAGATCCGCGAAGTCGAGGAAGAGTTCCTTTTCAACAATCCCGATATCCTCAAGGAACTGGCCGAGCTCTGGGCTCCCATCCTCGCCAAGGCCGGTCTCGTCTTCGACTACGAGAAAGCCTCACTCCCGGTTCAACTCACCGACAACCTCAAAGCCTACATCCGCCTGCTCGCCGACGACTCGGTCATCCCCTACGCCGAACTCAGCACCGGCATCCGCGCCTTCCTGTTCCGACTCGGCCACCTGTTCTGCATCTTCCGCTTTCATCCCGGCAAGGGCGGGATCGTGCTCATCGACGAACCGGAGAACAGCCTCTACCCGGACTTCCAGTTCGAGCTTCTCGAGCACTACCGCCGCGCGGCGCCGGATGCCCAGATGTTTTTCGCCACCCACAGCCCGATTCTCGCGGCACAGTTCCGACCCTAGGAGCGCTCCATTCTCGAATTCGATTTCAGCCAGGGCGTGGTGGTCCGCCGTGGCGTGACCCCCGAAGGCGACGATCCGAACGACATCCTGCTCAAGGACTTCGCCGTCAGCACGCTCTACGGCCCGAAGGGACTGGAAGTCTGGCAGCGCTTCAAGCAACTCGACGAGGAGATCCAGACCGAAACCGATCCCGCCCGCCGGAAGGCGATGCTTCGCGAGTATCTCGAACTCGGTCGTCGCTACAACTTCACCGTTCCCGATGCGGTTTCTTCCTAAATCCCCGGACGATCTGGAGGCGCACCGTGACTTGCGCTATCCGGGCGACCGTGCGCAAGCCCGCCGCCTGCTCCTTGAATGGCAACGGGGATTCTGCGCCTACTCCGAGCGCTACCTCAAGCCGCTCGACAGCGTCGAGGTCGAGCACTTCGACCCACGCCTCAAAGGCACCGAGCGGGACGGCATCGCCAATTGGCACGCCGTCATCCGCTGGATGAACTCCCACAAGGCGCGCAAGATCAAGGACTTCGAGCCGCTCCCGAATCCCTCGACCTGGGATCCCGATCGAGTCGTCTATCGCCGAGGGCTGTTCGCGTGCCGCGACGAGTCGGACGAAGAAACGAGGAATCTGATCGAGTTTCTGGGCGTCAACAAACCCGAAGTCTATCAGGAGCGGACCAATCACGTCGCCATGATTCGAAAACTCCGTGACTGGTGCTCGGGTGACGACAACCAGTTCGAGGAATTGCTGACCGAGTCCCCTGAGAACCTCGCATTCCCCTCCGCGCTGCATCACGAACTGGGCATCCCCGCCTTCGATCTCATCGCGCGGACGATTGCCACCTGATCCGAAAACTCACATCCCTCTCCGCCGGTGCGCCACCGCCCGGTGGATGGCATCCAGCGTGGCGTCGAGCCGTTTCGAAAGATCCTCGGCGAGGAACCGCAGGACATGGCAGCCGTTTTCCTGGAGCAGCGCGTCCTTGCGACGGTCGCGGCGGTAGGCTTCCGGATCAGCCAGATGTTGCGGTCCATCGATCTCGATCGCGAGCTTGAGTTCGGCGCTGAAAAGATCGACCTCCATTCCGCTCCAGCCGTCGAAGGGAATCGGCAGCCTCTCGTTGAGACGGAACAAGCCCGCCGTTTCCGGCAGCGACTCGAGCCGGCGGAAAAGAAACCCCTCCGCCGCGCTGCGGGCGCGCTGCTGGTCGCCAACCGGCTGGCTGGCGGCGACAAAAAGTCCCGCCAGGGGGCCATCCACCCCGTCGCGGATCAGCCGCCGAACGCTCGCGGCGTAGTCGTTCTTCCACGCGGGATCAACCGGCAACGGCACTTCCACCGGCCAGCCCGGCAGTGCGCTGGCCGGCAGCAGGATGGTGTAGCCGACCGCCTCGTAGCCGGCGCAGCGCTTGTCGAACATGCGGGACAACATCGGCACGTCGAGGTCGGCGTAGTCGTGGATCCGCACCTCGTGCTTGCCGTCGTGCAGCCGGTGGAGGCGTCCCGCATACTGCGCCACCGTCCCGCGCCATGAGACCGGCATGGTGAGAAACAGGGTGTCGAGCCGCGGATCGTCGAAGCCTTCGCCGACGAAACGCCCGGTGGCGATGACCACGCGGTCTTCATCCTCGGGGATCGAGGACAACGATTCCATCGCTTCGCGCAGAGCCTTCCGGCCCATCCCGCCTCGCAACACGACCCGGTGCTCGACGTGGGGGCGGAGGAGTTCATCGAGGATCTCGATGTGTTCGGTGCGTTCGGTTAGAACCAGCGGTGAACGTCCTTCGCGCAAAGCCGCCAGGATCTCGTTGCGGATCATCTCGTTGCGCGGCACACAACGCATCAGTTCGTCGCACAGGCTCTGATATTCCAGTCGCCGGTCGGGATCGGGCTCGGCCATCGAGCGGAAACCCGTGGGCCGGACCAGGACATGATGCGAGAAAGGTCGCTCCTCGGCCTGACGCCGGGCATCGACGCGGTGCCGCACCGGCCCGCACTGCATGAAGATGATCGGATGGTGCCCGTCCTTGCGCGTGACCGTGGCGGAAAGGCCGCAGACAAAGCGCGCCTTCGCCCGTCGCGCCACCAGCTCGAAGCTCTGCGCCGAGAGGTGGTGGCATTCATCCACGATCAGGTGACCGTAGCCCGCCACCCGGTCATCGACCACGCCCTTGCGCACCACGCTCTGGATCAACGCGACGTCGAGATTGCCGGTGAGTTTCCGCCTGCCGCCACCGAGCCGGCCGATGGACTTGGCGGGGATGTCGAGAAAGGCGGACAGCCGCTCGACCCACTGCTCCATCAACTGCTGCCGGTGGACCAGCACCAGTGCATTCACGCCCCGAGTGGCGATCAGATGCGCGGCAAGCACCGTCTTGCCGAAGGCCGTGGTGGCGGAAAGGACACCCGTGTCATGCTCCAGCATCGCGGCGGCGGCGGTTTCCTGCTCCGGGCGGAGCTTGCCGGTGAAGGTCAGCTCCAGCGACTGCCCTTCCACCCGCTCGTCGCGGATCCGTGCCTTGATCTTGTGGGCCTTGAAGAGCGCCCGCACTTCCTCAAGACAGCCGCGCGGCAGGCCGATGTGCTCCGGCAGGTCTTCCGCACAACTGATGATACGAGGTTTGCCGTAAGTCGGCAGCCGCATCGCCTGGGCACGGTAGAACTCGGGATTCTGGAACGCCGCGAGGCGCACCAGCCGGTTGCGCAGCGCGGCAGGAAGATCGCTTTTCGGAAGATAGATCTGATCCCCGAGCACCAGCACCAGCTCCGCCGGCAGGGGCGGCTCGAGAGGCGGTTCGGACCGACCTCTCGAGGGCGGGGCATTCCATGGCTCATCGTCTTCTCCTTCCTCGGTCGAGACGAAACGCACGCCGGTCACCCGACCTCGCGAGTCCGCCTCCCGAGCCAGGGTCTTCACGCGCTCGCTTGAGAGCCGCCCGATCCCGGAAAGAAAAGCCCATTGGTCGAGCCATGGCTGCAACGCTTCATCGACAAACACGCTGTTGCCGTCCGCGCGCGGGGTTTTCTGCAAGGGCAGCGCGATCAGGTTGCCGAAGCCGCCCTTGGGCAGCGTGTCCTGATTCGGAAACAACCGATCGTATGAGGCGAGGCCAAGTTCCGGTCGGCGCTCCATCGTTTCGGTGAGAAGAAAGGAGCCGACCTTGCGGGCCAGGGTCGCCGGAACGGCCTCAGCAAAGAACAGCCACACATGCCCGCCGTTGCCCGAACGCGAGCGTTCGAGCGCGGCGGGAATGTCCAGGGTTTCGCAGGTCTCCATCACCGCACGCACGTCATCGCGCCACGCATCCTTGTCGAAATCGATGGCGAGGAAATGGCAGGTCTCGTCGGCAAGCATCGGATAGACCCCGGCGACGAAATCCGCGCCCGTCTTGTCGTGTCCCGAGAGATGCCAGCGGATCACCTCGTCGGTCACCGGCAGGAAGGCGCGATGGACGCAGTCGGCGCACTTGATCCTGGGCTTTTCGCAGATGCCGCGCACCCACTCGTTGCCGCAGGCGGGGGCGTATCCGGCCCGGCCCGTCCGCCGGCTTTCGAAGCGCCGCGGATACACGTCCTCCCGACCACGGAACAAGGAGCGGAAGAGCGCCACCTTCTCCGCCGCCGAGCTCTGGTGGTCGATGGCCGCGACTGGTAGCTGGGCACGCGGTTTCATGAGATGAAGCCTGCACCCATGGTGTCACGCTGTCGATCATGGCGGAGCGCCGGTTATGAAACCGGCATCGCCGGTTCGCTCGCTTCCGCGTCACCCGCCAGTCAGGCCTCGTCTCAGAGGCTGACCCATGCGCACTTCATCTGCATGCCAATTTCATCATCGGCGCTCCTTCCCAAGCGTCGTCGCAAGCGATGTTCATGACTCATGCCATCGGGATCGCGGCTGGCGCGAAAGGATCAATCGCCGCCGCCTTCCCACTCCGCGCGTTCATGCAGGATCTCGTACTCACCATGCTGCGTCAGCCAGATCGGATCGGCATTGCGGCGGATGAATTCCTCCACGTCCATGCCGTCGATGGTCGGCGGTCGCCGCACGCGGACCTGCTTGCCGCGGATGAAAACGGTCTCGAACTCCTCCTTGCGCCGCTTCCGGGCCGCCCGCTGCGCGGCGGTCAGCTTCTTCTTCGGCGGCTTCGGCTTCTTGCGTGTCTTCCGCTTCGACATCTCGGTCAGCCCTTTCCCTCGTTTCGATCTTCCCAATCCTCCACGGCGAACATCGCCCCGATCTCGTCGTTGAGGCCGAGCGCTATCTGCGCCCGCATCACCCCGACCAGCACCCGGCGGCTCCCGGGGTTGCACTCCAACGCCCGCAGCAGCTCCACTGTCGCCTCGTCAGGTTCGTCGCCCGCCCAGTGGGCCACAAGGAAATCGACCGCCGCCTCACGCTCCTCGTCCGAGGCCCGCAGATCCGCGGCGACCTCGAGAGCGTGGGCAAGGTGCTCCGGCCGACGACAGACGTGGGTGATTTCTTCCATCCCCTGCCAGGCCAGTGATCGCAGGCGGGCGGCGTGTCGCGAGCGAACCCGCGCACCCCGCACCCGTTCAAAGAAACGCTCCATCAGCATGACCAGGCACTTCCGCACATCCTCCGCATCTTCGGGGCTCTCGTCCTGTCCGGGAAAGAGATCGGGATTTCTCTCCGACCGCGGCAACCGGGTTTTGAGCCGATACGCCAGCCCGAGCGTATGGAGCGCAAAGTCATGGGCCGTGGGCTGCGAACCCTTTCCCCGATAGGCCTCGACCTCCGGAACGAGGGCGAGCACCTCGCCGAGCGTTTCCGCGTCGGCCACGATCCGGTCGCTCTTTTGGAACAGCTGAAAGACGGCCGAGCGGAGTTCGAAGGCCTCGCGATCATTCCGTGGCGGGGAGTTGAGTTCCCGACGCAGGGCGCGAATGGCTTTCGAGATCGATGGGGAAACGGCCACGGCGGGGTTTGTATTTCAGTCGGCGGTGACTCTCAAACGCAAGAAGCCATCAAGGATCCCCTGGCCGAGCCCGGACCTCCCGGGGATGCCAGGAGCATCGACATTCCCCCGGCGCGCCGAAGCCTCCGGCGAAGGCGACTGTCGCCCAACGTCACCCGCGCTTCGAGCGTGACACGGCCCCGACTCCTCTCTTGCTTCCCGACATGCCGTCCGCCTCCGCGCTCGAACGACTCCGCATCGACGCCCTCGCCCATGAGAATTTCATGGTCCGCTCCCGGGCGCTCGACTTCTGGTCGAGGGAACCGGACGTGCCGGTGGCGGTGACCGGACGCGTCCTCGACGCGATCGAATCCTTCGGTGCTGCCGAGGCTTTCCGATATCTTCATCAACTCAACGACCTTCCTCACGACGAACGCTCATGGGCCTGGCTCACCGGACGCTTCGAAGCCTTGCGCGACGGCACCCATAGGGATGCCGCCGCTTCCATCAGTTCCAACGACGCCGGCCATCTCGCACGGTGGTTTTCCAGGGGCCCCATCGAATGGATCGCACGGGACATCGACCGATTCATCGACATCCGGCCCGACCGGGCACGTCTTCGCGGCGGGCTCGACAAAGGCTTCGCGGACCGCGGATTCAACCATGCCTGGTCCCGGATCCAGATCGCGGAACTCGATGCCGGCGGCCGACTCGCGGCTCTCGATGAACGCCTCCTCGGTTGCGCCAGGACCGACGGCTTCGCAGGCGGGCTCGTCTTCGAAATCGAACAACTTGCCGACGAAATCGGGTGTCGGCGGGAGATCGACGGCCCGACTCTGGCGGCCGGGGTGGCGGCCAGCGCGCGCGCCCCGGACGACCCCGCCGCAGGATACCGGGGCGGCGCGGCGCTGCTCATCATGACCGCCGCGAAGGGCGCTCTCGAAGTCCCTCTGAATCCGATCCTCCGGCTCCTCGCCCAGGACTGGGACTGGACTAACGAACTGGTCCAGAGCGCCCTCATCGCCGCCGCCGATCCGGCCATGATGGAAAGCCTGATCGACCGCTATCCCGACCTCGAATGGTTCGAGCCGCTCTTCGTCTCCTCCGTCATCGAGCGTCGCCGCTTCCCCGGACTCGAACCGCATCTCATCCGCCTGCTCGACCACCTTCCCGAAGACGAGGATCTCATGCCCGTGACCTCGCTCGCGATGGGCGCGGTGTGGTACGGCGACGAAGCTTCCGTCGATGCCGCCCGCCGGATCGCCGAGACCATCCACGACGCCGGTGACGGTGCCACGCTCCACGACGCGCTCTGGCTGCATGAAGTCCTCACTTGCGGCCTGAAAGGCGACGCCCTCGCCAGGGCCGGGCGGATGCATGAGGACTGGAAACGCGTCGAAGCGAGAATGCGCATGCTCGATTCCTACGTCCCGAGGATGACCCGGGATCATCCCGACACCCACGTGCGGGACGCTCCCAAAATCGGCCGCAACGACCCCTGCCCCTGCGGCAGCGGAAAGAAGTACAAGAAGTGCTGCGGCTGAGGGGAGCGCCGGCGTCCCGCCCGTCGTCGCGGCTCTCCCTGCGGCAGTCCAAACCCGCAAGGCCCGAGCCCATCACCCCCCGGACCGCCGATCTCCGAATCGGCACCATCCAAGCCGGGCAAAGTAGCTGCTGCGGCCCGCAGCAGGCCGTGACGACGGCGGCCCGCCGTCCGAACCAGCTCCAAGCACGTCCGGCAGGATGCCGGACGATGCCGGCGTCCCGCCGGCGCTCCCCACCACGCATCATTGACACACCAACTGCAGCTCCCTTCCTTGTCGCCAAGCGATGAAACCTCGCCCACCCCACGCGGTCTTCCCCGCCGCCTCGCCGGGTGGGCGACCCTCATCCTTGTCATCCCTCCCGCCAGCGGTGCCGAGGCTCAGGTCTTTTCCTACCAGCAAGGCGGCAATCGCTACCTTGAATACTCCTTCACCAACAACGATCCCAGTACGGAATACCACTCCGCCGAGTTCGACCTCGCCGCTTCCATCGGCACCCTGCTCGACTTCAACCAAAACGGACTCATCGACGACGACGAGCGCCTCGAACTCGTCCCCTGGGCCCCCGCCGAGACGGGATTTGTGGGGATATTAAACAACCTGAACCATTTTCCCGCCCCCGTCCCCCGCGTCCGCCTGGCCGCGCCTCCCGATGCCGATGGCGACGGCTAGTCCGACCTCGCCGAGACGGAGGTTTTCCTCACCCGCACCGACGCCCCCGCCGACAAGCCGCGGCCCCGCCTGACCCTCGACGGCACCGACCTGCTCGTCGAAGTCCCCCACCAGGCCGGTCACACCTGGCGACTCGAGCGCAGCACCGACGCCGCCACCTGGCAGCTCGCCGACGGTGCCCCGCCCGACCCCGACTACACCTTTGCCGAAGCCACCGGCTGGACCACCCTGCGCCTCCCCCGCACCGCCCCCGCCGAGTTCTTCCGCATCCGCTACCGCTGACGAGGCACCGCTGGTGCGGACCACGCGAGACCACTCCCACCGCATCCGTCCGCTCCGTGCGCGACTGGGGTCGCGCGGTCCGCTTGCGCCGCACGACACCTTCCAAAAGACCCCTCATCTTGACAGTTTTCTGGAAAGCTGGAAAACTGGCTCTATGAAAG
>ERZ869936.1211-NODE-1211-length-19492-cov-4.852395_pt1 | contig 19492 bp, 15 predicted proteins | sample MGYA00520876_ERZ869936 | MGnify/ENA primary metagenome ERZ869936 (study PRJEB32218, sample SAMN09650985) | biofilter metagenome | isolation source: enrty point of leading RO module | place: Saudi Arabia: Thuwal, RO plant located on Red Sea | collected 2016-02-17 ...
TGGTGATTTGCGATTGGAACATGCCGGACCTGACCGGCTTCGATTTGCTGAAATGGTTCCGGACGCAAGATCCGAAGATGCCTTTTATCATGGTAACATCGCGCGGCGACCTCGATTCTGTTAAGACTGCGTCCCGTCACGGCGTTTCCGACTATTTGTTGAAGCCTTTCAAGAGAGAGCAGCTGCACAGTAAGCTGCAGCAACAAGTCAAAGTCATGGCGGGATCCGGCACCCGCAACAAGGTTTTCGTCTGGCCAACCTGAACCCGGACCTGGCTGGGGCGCACCAGGTCGGCGGGGGCTTTCACGGGCCGGGTCTCGGGCGTATATTGCCCCTGATTTCGGTAGTCCGGGGGTGATCATGCGATGCCCCGCGTGCTGTCGGGAAGCAATTTCAATAACTTAGGTGGCGACTAGCTGAGCACATCGGCTAGCCGCCCAGAACGGCTCCAACGGGCCGCCCAGCCCGTACAGGCGCCAGGAGCAATTGGAGGTATTTCATGAACGCGCAAGCGCAGGCAAAGACCCAGAACGGCACACCGAAACTCAAAGATGGCGCGCTGTTCCGTCAGCAATGCTACATCGACGGCAAGTGGGTGGATGCGGATTCCGGCGCGACCATAGCGGTCACGAACCCCGCGACCGATGAAATACTCGGCTCGATTCCGAAGCTGGGGCGCGACGAGACCGCGCGCGCGGTGCAGGCGGCTGAGCGCGCCTTGCCGGCGTGGCGGGCGAAGACGGCGAAGGAGCGTTCCAACATCCTGCGCAAATGGTTCAATCTGATGATGGAGAATCAGAGCGACCTGGCCACTCTCATGACCTTGGAGCAGGGCAAACCCTTGGCTGAGGCCACGGGCGAGATTGCTTACGGCGCCAGCTTCATCGAGTGGTTCGCGGAAGAGGGCAAGCGTGTTTACGGAGACACTATTCCGGGGCATCAGGCGGACAAAAGAATTGTTGTAATCAAGCAGCCGATCGGCGTTGTCGCGGCAATCACACCGTGGAATTTTCCGAACGCCATGATTACCCGCAAGGCCGGGCCCGCACTGGCGGCCGGATGCACGATCGTCATCAAGCCGGCGACTCAGACACCTTACTCGGCGCTGGCCCTTGCCGAACTCGCGGAGCGGGCCGGCATTCCCGCCGGCGTGCTCAATATCGTCACCGGCTCGGCACGCGACATCGGCGGCGAGCTGACCTCGAACCCGGTGGTGCGCAAACTGTCCTTCACCGGCTCGACCGAGGTCGGCAAGCTGCTCATGGAGCAGTGCGCGGGCACGGTCAAAAAGATGAGTCTGGAGTTGGGCGGCAACGCGCCGTTCCTGGTGTTCGACGACGCGGACCTCGATGCCGCGGTCGAAGGCGCGATGATGAGCAAGTTCCGCAACACGGGCCAAACTTGCGTTTGCGCCAATCGCATCTTGGTACAGGACGGCGTCTACGAAGCCTTCGCGGCCAAGCTGGCCGAGGCGGTCAAGGGTCTGAAAGTCGGCTTCGGCTTGGAAGATGGAGTCAACCAGGGTCCACTGATCGACGTCGCCGGCCTGGAAAAGGTCGAAGAGCATGTGACAGACGCGGTCGAGAAGGGCGCGAGGGTCGCGGTTGGCGGCGCTCGGCACGAGCGCGGCGGCACCTTCTATCAGCCGACGGTCCTCATGAACGTGACCACGGACATGAAGGTCACGCGCGAAGAGACCTTCGGCCCGGTGGCGCCGCTGTTCCGCTTCAAGACCGAGGAAGAAGCGATCGCGATGGCTAACGACACCGAATTCGGCTTGGCCGGCTATTTCTACGCGCGCGACTTGGGCCGCGTGTGGCGGGTCGCCGAGGGGCTGGAAACCGGCATCGTCGGCATCAACACCGGCATCATCTCTACCGAGGTGGCGCCGTTCGGCGGCGTCAAGGAATCCGGTATCGGCCGCGAAGGCTCCAAGTACGGTATCGACGAGTTCCTAGAAATCAAATACCTGTGCATGGGCGGTGTGTAACCGCCAACTTTTAGAAATGGTGCCTACAAGGGGCGCGGCGGTGAAAGCTTCCGCGCCCCTACAATTTGTGAGATAGCGGGAGCGCCCGATTGCCGGCGCAGTCTAACCGCGATGTAAAGGAAGAACACGAGATGCACGGCCGGCGCGATCGGGATGCCGGCTTCATTCAATGACCGTGCTATAATCGGGGTTACGAAGGCGGCCAACAAGCATAGGCCCTCGAAGGGCAGAAAGCCGTCGCGCAAACCGTGTCGCGCTACCAGGACGACCGCGACGGCCACAAACGGCAGGTCGTAGAAGAATCCATAAGGCGTGGCCAAGCTGGTGCCGACTAGAAGGAACGCCAGTTTGAGGTCGGGATCGCCGTCCCTTCGATAGGCAAAGTAGACCATCCCACAGACGCAAAGCGTAATTGCGACCTGGATCGAAAGTCCCAGAGGCATTTCAAAGTCGGCGATTTGCAGGGCCATGTAGGGGGTTGTGGCGATCGCCAGAAACGGTGCGCCATGCTGGACCTGAGCCATTGCCTCAAACCACGTTAGAAATTCGAAATACGCGCTCCAGGCCTCGATGCCCGTAAACAGAACGCTTGCACCCGCCAGTGTCAGGGTCGCCAGCGTCGCTGCGACAATCGTGCGCCAACGCCGTTCCGCGAGGCAGGCGATGGGAACGAGAATTCCCAAGTGCGGTTTCATCGTCAATAAGCCGAACAGCGCGCCTGCCATCGTAGGCCGCCGGGCAAGGGATATCATGCCGGCGATGAGTAGCGCGGAGGTCAGAAATCCATTCTGTCCGGCCGCCATGTTGTCGTTCGATGCGGGCGCCACGCAAACGGCGAGGATCTCGAAGGGTGTCAAGCCGGCTCTGTGAAGGACGTAGGCGAATACGGCCAAAGTGGTCCACTGCCACACGACCAAGGCCGTTGCGTAGGGCAAGGTGCATAACGGCGCGGTCAGCGAGGCATAGGGCGGCGGGTAGTTGAAGGTGTGGAAGCCTGCCTGATGCGCGCCCAAAGATACCTGAAAAGCCTTCAGGGTGGCCGGGTCATAGAGGGCGGCTACTTCGCCGCCACCGCACAGGTATCGAGCGCTCGAATAGAACACGATGAAGTCCGACGCCGGCGACTGGCCGATGTCGCGCGAAAAGAAGTCGAGCTTCCCGTAAATTAAGGACATGTCGGCGACGAAATAGATGGCCAGACTAAGCACAAGAAGCGTGCAGAACAAGGCCGGCGGGGCCTTGAGCGTGGGGAAAAGTGCCTTGATCATGCCCTGGGCCGTTCGCTCGTCGTTTCCGGTTTCGGCAAGGGCTCCGGCTCGCGGCAATGTGAGGGGACATGCCCCAGACGAATCCCATGTACACTGGTCTAGTATCCGCGCCTTGCGCGGGTCAACACCGCGGTTGCCGATGTCTCGTCCAACCTTTTCAGGCCCGCCGGCTCAACCAGTCCCGCCAACAGGGAATCCTTCGGATGGCTAGTGAAACGCAAAAATACGACCTTTTCGTTATCGGTGGTGGATCGGGCGGCGTCAGGGCCGCGCGCATGGCGGCGGGGACCGGCGCCCAGGTCGGCATTGCCGAGGAATACCGCTACGGCGGGACCTGCGTCATCCGGGGTTGTGTGCCGAAGAAGCTGCTGAGCTACGCGGCGCACTTCCACGAGGAATTCGAGGATGCGGCCGGTTTCGGTTGGCAGGTCGGTGGCTCGCGTTTCGACTGGGCGCGCCTGATCGCCAACAAGGATGCCGAGATCGAGCGCCTGGAGAAGGTCTATATCACCCTTTTGGACGGGGCCGGTGTGACCGTGCACCGGGGCCACGCCCGGCTTTTGGACCCGCACACCATCGAAGTCGGCGACAAGGTCCTTCAGGCCGAGACGATCTTGATCGCGACCGGGGGCCATCCGGTGTTCCCACCCGGCCACGGCTGGGAGCATGCGATCAGCTCGAACGAGGCGTTTCATCTGAAAACCCTGCCGGAAAGCGCCGTGGTCTATGGCGGCGGCTTCATCGCCTGTGAATTCGCGAGTATATTCAACGGGCTGGGCGTAAAAGTAACGCAAATCTACCGGGGCCCGCAGATCCTGCGCGGTTTCGACGAGGATGTCCGCCAGACCCTGGCCGCGGAAATGGTCAAGAAGGGTATCGACCTGCGGGTTGAAACCACCATCGACCGTATCGAGAAGCGCGACAATGTACTCGATGTGCGCCTGTCGAACGGCGAGCATCTGGAAACCGGTCTGGTCATGGCAGCGACCGGCCGCGCGCCCAATACGCGAAACCTGGGCCTGGACGTGGCCGGCGTTGAATTGACGGCAGGGGGCGCGGTCAAGGTCGATCCCTATTCGCGGACCAGTCAGGCGAACATCTACGCGGTCGGCGATGTCACGGATCGGATCGCCTTGACCCCGGTCGCGATTCAGGAGGCCATGGCCTTCGTGGACACGGTCTACCGCGGCACGCCCCGGGCCATGAATCACAGCGATGTGCCGAGCGCGGTATTCGCGCATCCCAATGTCGCGACCGTCGGCCTCACGGAGCAACAGGCGCGCGAGAAATTTCCCAAGGTCGATATCTATCGGTCCGAGTTCAGGCCTTTGAAACACACGCTGTCGGGTCGGAATGAGCGCACCATGATGAAGCTGATCGTCGATCGCGCCAGTCAGAAGGTGATCGGCGCGCATATGGTCGGGATGGACGCGCCGGAGATCATCCAGGGCATCGCGATTGCGATCAAGGCCGGCGCGACCAAGCAGATTTTCGATGCCACTGTCGGTATTCATCCGACCGCGGCGGAGGAGTTCGTGACCATGCGCGAACCGTTAAAGGAGCCTGCGCAAAAAGCGGCGCAGTAAAGCCGTTGGCCGCTAGCGGCCCTGACGGCGCCAGCGCTGCACGACCGCGGAAACGAAGCTCGCGTCTTTTCCTTCGCCCTGCCAGGCCTTGGAGAAGGATGCGGTGCCGCTATGCGGACGAAACTCGTCCGGCAGCAGATCGAACATCAGGCGGGCAGGTACCGAAACGCCCTCGCCGACCGCGATGGCCTCACCAGTGCGCAGCGCCGGTAGGATGTCGATAAGACCGACTGTCGATTCCGACAGAGTGGCGCGGACGAAATCCTGGTCCTTGCGGTTGCTCATGCGCATCGCGAAGATCGTGTTGCATTGCGACAGGATCTCGACCGCGAGGTCGGCCGGCCGCTGGCTGACAAGGCCCAGGGATACGCCGTATTTGCGCCCTTCCTTGGCGATACGCGCGAGCGCCCGTTTGGTCGGCTCGAACCCGAGGGTCGCGTCATGGCCCATGTAACGCTGGGCCTCTTCGCAAACCAGAAGGATCGGCAGGGCACGATCACTCCACAGCGCGAAGTCGAAGGTCAGGCGGCAGAGCAGGGAAATCACCACATTCATGATCTCCGAAGGCACGCCGGACAGATCGAGGATCGTGATCGGCTTGCCGGCGACCGGAACCCGGAAAATGCGCGATAGAATTGATGCCATGTTGTCACGCACGGTCACGCCCGGGAACATGAAGGCATAGCGCTTGTCGTTTTGTAGCGTGGTCAGGCGTTCTTTTAACCGCAGGTAGGGTCCGGAATCGGTCGCTTTCTCGAGCTTGCCCAGCGCGTCGTCGATATGGCGCACAACTTCCGAAAGGCGATACGGAATTGGCGTGTCGGCCGTGACGTAGGTACCTTTCTCGTCGCTGTCCGTGCCCTTCAACTTGGCAAACAAGACCGCTTCCTTGAGGATGGCCTGATCGGCCTCGCGGTTCGCCTGTGTGCTGCCGATGACGATTTCACGCAGCTCCTCGAAATTCAGCAACCAATAGGGCAGGTCGAGCGTGTCCGAACGCAGAACCTCTGCTGTGTCGGCGAAGGAAGTGGAGTATTCGCTGTGCACGTCCAAGAGGACGATGTGACCGCCGGTGTTCTGCGCCAGGATCGCGCGTAGGATCAGCGCCACCGTGCAGGACTTGCCCGAGCCGGTGGTACCGAGAATCGCGAAGTGCTTGCCGAGCAGCTCGTCCACGGTCACGTAGGCCGGCAAGGTCTGATCTTGACAGATGGTGCCGACCTTCACGCACGCGACATCAGGCTGCGCGTAGATCGCCTTTAGATCGTCCGCAGAGGCTGTAAAGGCTTCGTCGCCCAACGACGGATAAAAGGAAATGCCGCGTTGGAACCGAGCCTTTTCGCTGCCTGGCTTGACGATCGATTCGCCGATGAAATCCAGTTCCAGGATTCGCATCTCCGGCTCGTGGCTATCGTGCGCCGGAACCGGAATGTTCAGGCCACTCACGATTCCGAACACGGAGGAATGTTTGGTGGCCATGCGGACCAAGGTGCCGATCTGCGGAACCGCGGAGTTGCCGTCCGCGTTGACCTTCAGGGCCGGCTCCAGTTGAATGACGGCCTGCGAACCGGACACAGATACGATGCGGCCAATGCGGCCAGTCTTCTGCTCAGTCTGGACGGGCCGCCGGGCGCCGGCATTAGCGCTGCTGGATGCGGCCCCGGGCCGTGTCTGACCGTTACCGTTCGTTGCGGGCCTAGGCGCATCGGCGCGTGGCGTTTGGTTCATGATTCAACCCCTCAAGCGGCTGTCGCGCGCAACCGCTCGGGCGGAAAGCGCAAGGTGACCGTTGTACCGGTTCCTACTTCAGAATCGATTTTGATCGTACCGCCATGCATTTCGGTCATGGCTTTGGTCAATGATAAACCCAGCCCCGTACCATCGTGATTGCGCGCATGGCCGCTCTGAGCCTGTGCGAAAGGCTGGAAGATTCGGTTGAGATCGTTGTGCGCGATCCCGATGCCGGTATCGCGAACCGAGATGACCATGGCACCTTCCGGATCGATGTGGGCACCAACCTCGATCGAGCCGCCGGGCGGCGTGAACTTGACCGCGTTGGACAGCAGGTTGATCAAGATTTGACGAAGCTTCTTGTCGTCGCCGATGATCTCAGGCAATTCGGTGCTGCGTACCCACTTCAAATCGACACCCGCCTGCTTGGCTTGATTAAGCACCAGCTTGACCGACGACATGATGCAGTCGGCCATGTTGCATTGCGCTTCGTGCAATTCGATCTGACCCGATTCGACCTTGGCCAAATCCAGAATGTCGTTGATGACTGAGAGCAGGTGCTGGCCGGCTTGGCGAATGTCTTGGACGTAATCGGGGTAACGTTTGGCTAGCTTTTGCTCCCCGGCGAGGTCTTGTTCGATCAGTTCGGAAAAACCGATGATGGCATTCAAGGGCGTGCGCAGCTCGTGACTCATATTGGCCAGGAATTCGCTCTTAGCGCGATTTGCGGTCTCGGCCTCGAAGATGGCGCGCCGTGCGGTCTCCGTGGCTTGTTCCGCGTGTGTCTGCGCCTGCCGCAATGCATCGATAGCCTTGCGATGCCTCAAGGACGCGCTCAGCCTGTCGGAATAGCGCCTTAGCAGGGAAGTCCCCGCGCCGTGTTTATGACGGTTGGTAATCATCGCCCGCCAGGCTGAATCGAAATGTCCTTAATGGTAACCCTGGCAGTTCAACGAAGTCTTAACGTACAGACTTCAATCGGGCGAGTTTTATTTACTTGTTTCAATCGGTTGTATTCACTCAATGCACTCATTGGTGGTGCCTGTGGGCGCGGTCTAGTCGATCCGACAGCCCAGAGCCCGGCTGCCGGCTTGGGCCGCGCCGGCGGTATCGCCCAGGGCGCTTAGAACCTCGGCGTACTTGTGCCAGGTGACCGTGCTGTTCGGTTTTAACGCCGTGCGCTCCGACAATAAGGCGCGGGCCCAGGTCCAGCGGCCGGCGCGGATCGAGGCCTCGATGAGGAACTGATGGAAGATGTCGCGCTGGGCGTGGCTGGCCCCGACCCGGATGTAGTCCGACCGAAGGGGCAAGAGGATATCCGCGCAGCGTCCATAATCGCTGCGCGAAAAGGCTAGGATCGCCTCGCAGACCGGTATAGCGACCGGCCGCATGACCGCGGCACAGCTATTGCCCGTTGTGCCGGAGAAGGCCTCGAGCGAGGCGAGCAGGCGCATGGCCGCGTCGCTACGCCCCGTTGATGCCAGGGCCATCATGGCGTGGGTGTCGGTAAAGGCCAGGACATGATCGTCGAGCCGGCCTTCCACATGCTCGGATAACTGGAGCCAGCGGTCGCCGACGCTCACGCCCGCGAACTCCAGCCTAGCGAGCAAGGCCGCCGCGTTCTGGATATCCAGGTAGAAATCGGATTTCTCCGATGCGATCGAACGGTCGTAGAGTGCGAGAACGGCATCGTAGTCGCCACCCTCGTAGAGGAACAGCGCGCGGTGCCACCACAAGTGACCGCGGAATGGATTGCGATCGTCCCAGGCATTGGCCGGAAAGTCGAGCCAGGCCAGACCTTCTTTCAACCGGCCCTGCATTTCCAGGACATGGGCGACGGCGTGCAGGGCCCACAAGTCCTCGCGATCCAGCTCCATGGCTCGCCGGCCGTCCGCTTCAGCCTCGGGATAGGCGCCGCATTCCTCGTGCCCGAATGACAGCATGCCCAGCACGTTGCCGAAGCCGGAAACCTTGTCGTCCCAGGCGTGCAGCACACGCGCCGGCCCGCCGCGCAGGTCGGCACTACGGCCCATCCAGAACAGAGCGAAATGCTGCAACCGCAGTGCCAGAAGATCGCGTGGATACTCGAGCAGGATCTGGTCCCAGAGCGCGCAGGTTTTGTCCATGTCGCCGCCAAGCCATGTGGCGAGGGCCGCGATATGTATGGCCTCGCGCGGCGTCACGCCGCTTTCGTGCTTGCGGGCCAGGTCCAGTGCGCCTTGCGCGTGTGGGTGGAAGGCGGTCGAGCCGAACAACATGAACATATAGCCGCGAAGACAATGGCCGAATGCAAACTCGGGGTCGGCTTCGACTGCGGCCTTGGCGCGCTTGCCGGCGCTGACCCGATATTGAAAGTAATCGTCGATCGCGGCGTTGAAATGTGTCACGGCGTCTTCGTCGCCGGTGGTCAGCGGCAAGCCGCGTGTATCGGTGTAGCTGCGCAAGCGCTTAGTCCTCCTTGTTGGGCGGCCCCTTAAGTTCGACAACATTGCCGTCGGGATCTTCGAGATACAGCGACGGGCCTTCGCCTTCCGCGCCGTAGCGTTGGCCGAACTCGCCGACCTCGACGCCGTGGCTAGCCAGGTGCGCGCGCAGCCTGGCTTCGTCGAAGGGCTCGATGCGCAGGCAGAAGTGATCCATGTTGCCCGCATCGGTTTCGGGTGCGGAGTCGGCTGGAACCAGATCGATCAGCGAGGCGCCGGCGCGCAATTGTACCAAGCCGATACTCTCGACACGGCGTTCGACCCGGCAACCCAAAGTGCCGCAGTAGAATCGGATAGCCCGGTTCACGTCTGCAACCCGCAGCACGACGTGATCGAGGTTCTTGATGGCGAAACTTGGTGTCTCAGACATGGCTCCTCGTTGCTCGTTCTAAGGGCGCCGGGCAATCAGATCGATTTCGACCAGCGCGTCGCGCGCCAAACCCGTGACGCCGACACAGGTGCGTGCGGGCAGGCGGTCGGCGGGGAAATAGGATGCGTAGACCGCGTTCATAGCCGCGTAGTCGCGCGAGAACGCGGTCAGGAAAACGCGGGCGACGACCACGTGCTCCAGCCCCAGGTCCAGCCCGCCCAGGACGATCTTGAGGTTTTCCATCACCCGGCGGGTTTGCGCCTCGACGCCGTGTGGCAGTGGCGCGTCGTCGTCGTTGGGGTCGGTCGGCATCTGGCCGGTCAGAAAGACCCAGCCCTCGGCCTCGGCGGCGTGGCTGAAGGGCGCGACCGGGACCGGGCCTCCGGCGATCATGTGAAACAAGGGTGCGGACATGGAGGGCCTCGGGGAGAAACGATGGTTAAGACGGTTCGGCAAATGGGATGCGCCGATACCATAGCGCCTGGGAAAGGCAAGGGATACCCGGGGGATAGAGCTTCGGGCCGGGGCCGTGACGGCCGGGCGCGATTCCTTGGCAGCGCTCCTTTCCTGTGGAAAACTAGGCCAGAGAGGACTAGATGAAGGCCTCTCGCGGTGTGCGGCTGGGGGATCGCGGCCGTCGAGGCTGAAGATTAGGGTTCGAAAGGGTTTGGAGATGGCCAACAAGTGGGCGCCGGAAAGCTGGCGCGGCAAGGAAGCCCGGCAGGTTCCGGACTATCCCGATCCGGCGGCGCTGCGCGCCGTGGAGGACACTCTCGCCACGTATCCTCCGCTGGTTTTTGCCGGCGAGGCGCGGCGCCTGAAGGCGCAGCTTGGGCGCGTTGCCGAAGGGCAGGCTTTTCTGCTCCAGGGCGGCGACTGCGCGGAAAGCTTTGCCGAGTTCCGAGCCAACAACATCCGCGATACCTTCAAGGTCCTGCTGCAGATGGCGGTGGTGCTGACCTTCGGCGCCGCCTGCCCGGTGGTCAAGGTCGGCCGCATGGCTGGCCAATTCGCCAAGCCCCGTTCCGCGCCGACCGAGGCGCAGGGCGGCGTGGAACTGCCCAGCTATCGCGGCGATATCGTCAACGGCATCGAATTCGATGAGGCCGCCCGTCGCCCGGACCCGGACCGGCTGTTGCGCAGCTACAATCAGGCGGCCGCGACGCTGAATCTCTTGCGTGCCTTCGCGCAGGGCGGTTTCGCCGACCTTCACAAGGTTCACCAATGGAACCTGCAATTCGTCGCCAACAGCCCGCAGGGGCAGCGTTATGAAGCGCTGGCTACGCGCATCGATGAGACGCTCGATTTCATGAAGGCCTGCGGGATCACGCCGGACGACGTCAATCAGCTGCGCGAGACCGATTTCTATACCAGTCACGAAGCCCTGCTGCTGAACTACGAGCAGTCGCTGACCCGCGTCGATAGCCTGTCGGGCCAATGGTTCGATTGTTCGGCACACTTCTTGTGGATTGGCGACCGCACGCGCCAGATCGACGGCGCGCATGTCGAGTTCCTGCGCGGCGTGCAGAACCCGATCGGCATGAAGTGCGGGCCAAGCCTCGATCCGGACGAACTGATCCGCCTGACCGAGGCGCTGAATCCGGAGAACGAGCCTGGGCGCCTGACTCTGATTGCGCGTATGGGATCCGACAAGGTTGAGAAAGCCCTGCCGCCCTTGGTGCGTGCCGTCAAGCGCGCCGGGCGTTCCGTGGTCTGGGCCTGCGATCCCATGCACGGCAACACGATCAAGTCCTCGAGCGGCTTCAAGACGCGGCCCTTCGATCGCATCCTTGCCGAGGTGCGCGGCTTCTTCAACGTGCACCGGGCCGAGGGCACCTACGCCGGCGGTGTGCACTTCGAGATGACCGGCCAGGACGTGACCGAGTGTATCGGTGGCGCGCAAGCGATCAGCGAGGCCAGCCTGGGCGATCGCTATCACACACATTGCGATCCGCGCCTCAATGCCAGCCAGGCCCTGGAGCTCGCGTTCCTGATCTCGGAACAGCTCAAGGTGGAGCGGCAGGCGCGGGGCAACGCTCAGGTCGCGGCCGCGTCGTAGCACGGGCCTAGACGGGGCGCGGTCGCCCACGCTTTTGGCGGAGGTGTAGATGTCAGCCGACAGTGCCCGCACCGGGATCCTGCGCGAATCCGCGTGGCCGCTGAACGATTCCGAAGTCTCAGACTGGACCGATAAGTATTTCCGACGCACCAAGGAAGTGGTCGAGCGGTTCGGCGACGCGCGTGTCACCTATGCCGTATTCATGCGCCGCCCGGTCATTTCGGCGCCGCGCCTGACAATCGAATGGTTGCAGGCTGTCGCGCTTGAGCGCAACACCAGCTTCAATATCGATTTGCGTTACGAGGAAGGCCGCTGGGTCGGCGCCGGTGAGCCGATCATGTATGTCGGCGGGTCCTTGAAGAACCTGGTCGATCTCGAGACGCTGCTGTTGCAAAAGCTCGGACCGCCCTGTGTTGCGGCCTACAACGCCTATACCATGTGCGCCGATTTGCCGCGGGTCGGATTCCTGGCCATGGACGCGCGCCACTGCGCGGGCACGCAGATGGCGGAGATGATGGCCTATGCCGCCGCGGTCGGATCGGCGCGCGCGAAACGCAAAGTGGGCGCCGCCGGTTTCATCGGCAACGCGACCGATGCGACGGCGCACTACTTCGGCCAAGGTCAAGGCCTGGGCACCATGCCGCATGCCTTGATCGGCTATGCCGGATCGACCTTGCGCGCGGCGGAGATGTTCGACGCTTGCTTCCCCGACGAGCCAATGACCGTGCTGGTCGATTACTTCGCGCGCGAGATCACGGACTCGCTGACCGTTTGCCGCCGTTTCCCGAAGCGCGCCGCCGAGGGTAAGCTGTCGATTCGCCTCGACACGCCGGGCAGCCGCTTTATCGAGGGACTCGATCCGCCGGCCTCCTATGCGGTTCTGGAGCGCAACAGCCACACCGCCGTGCGCGGCTACCGGACCGAGTCCGAACTGCGCTATCTGGTCGGGCCCGGCGTTTCCGCGGCGGCGGTCTGGAGCCTGCGCGAAGCGCTGAATGCCGAAGGCTTCGATCGGGTGAAGATCGTCGCCTCGTCCGGCTTCGGCCCCGCCAAGTGCAAGATCATGGCCGAGGCCAATACGCCGATCGACGTTATCGGCACCGGCAGTTATTTGCCGGAAAGCTGGTCGGAAACTTACGCCACCGCCGATATTGTCGAATACGACGGCCAGCCGCGGGTCAAGGTCGGCCGCGAGTTCCTGCTCAGGGATAATCGCCGCTAAGCCACGCCGCTATTCCGCCGGCTGGACGGCGGGGCGGGCGAGCAGCGTTTCGTTGCCGAGTTCCGGGCGCGGCGGGATCAACTGCGACAGAATCAGCGAGCAGATCGCGAAGCCGGTCCCGGTCAGGAATACCGCAGCCGGGCTGACCAGCCATATGAAGCCGAGCAGGGCGGGCAAGACGACCGCCGCGATATGGCTCATCGTGAACGACACCGCCGCGGTTGGCGCGATGTCGCGCGGATCTGAGATCTTCTGGAAATAAGTCTTGATCGCGATCGCCATGGCGAAGAACAAGTGATCGATGACATAAAGGCCGGCGGCGAGGTGCGAATCCTCGACGAAGGCATAGGTCGTGAACACGATGATCAGGCCCAGGTATTCGAAGGTCAGCGCCTTGCGTTCGCCCCAGCGCACGATAAGCCGGCCGACGACCGGCGCGAACCAGATATTGACGGCGTAATTGATCAGGTACAGCGCCATGATGTCGCCGACCGAGTAGCCGAATTTTTCGACCATCAGGAAGCCGGCGAAGACGACGAAAATCTGGCGCCGTGCACCGGATATGAAGACCAGCGCGTAATACAGCCAGTAGCGTTTGCGCAGGATCAGGGTCTTGTGCTGCTCGACCTTGCCGTCATAGCGCGGATAGGCGGTCCAGGCGAACAGCGCCGCGACGACGGTCAGGCTGCCGCCGATCAGGTAGACCGGCAGGTAGTCCATGCCAGCAACGTCGAAGGCCAGCCAGATGAGGCCATAGCCGCACAAGGCGGCTGCACTTGAAGCGGCGAGCACGCGGCCGAGCACGATCGGCGTGCGATCCTTGCCGACCCATTGCAGGGCCAGGCTCTGCTGCAGCGCCTCGTAGTAATGGTAGCCGATCGACATAATCATGGTGGTGCAGATCAGGCCGACGAAGCTGGGAAACAGGCCGGTCAGCGCGGTGCCGAGGCCGAGCAGTGCCATGGCCAGAATCGCGAAAGTCTGTTCGCGCAGTACCAGCAGCACGAACACCGCCGTGAAGGCGAGAAAGCCCGGCACTTCGCGCAGGCTTTGCAGCACGCCCATCTCGGCGCCGGTGAAGGCCGCACGTTCGACCGCGAAGTTATTCAGAAGCGCCATCCAGGTCGCGAAGGACAGGGAACCCGCCGCGCCGAGCAGCAACAGCAGGGCTTCCGGCGAACGCCAGCCGTGCCGGCGCAGGCTTTCCAGGATTTCGGACAGGCGATTGAACACGGAGGCGGCTCCCCAAGTCGACGAGCACAAGATAGCTTTGCCTCGATTGTCAATCTATCGGTATAATGCCAATCAATGTCGAGTTACGGACAGCCCGCTTTTGACGATCAAGGCCGGCCCCTGCCCGATAGCGGGCACCCGGTCGTGGGCTATGCGCGCACCTACCCGGACGGCCATATAGTCGAACGGCACACCCACGGCCATGCCCAGTTGCTTTACGCCCTTTCAGGTCTGATGCGGGTCGCGACCGATGCCGGGGTCTGGGTCGTGCCGCCGCAGCGCGCGGTCTGGATCCCCGAAGGCATGCCGCACCAGGTCACCATGGTCGGCCAAGTCGAGATGCGCAGCCTCTATGTCGTGAACGGCCTGGAAGGGCTGCCCAACGACTGCGAGGTGGTCGCGGTCTCGCCCTTGCTGCGGGAACTGATCGCCGCCTTTGCCGAAGCGCGCCTGGACTACGCGCCGGAGGGGCCGGAGGCGCGCCTTTCGGCGGTGATTTTGGATCAGTTGCGCAATCCGGTGACCGCGACCCTGCATCTGCCGATTCCCAGATCGGAGCGGCTGCGCCCGATCGTCGAGGCGGTCTTAGACGATCCGGCCGATCCGCGCGGCCTGGAGGACTGGGCCCGGTTCGCGGGCGCCAGCGCACGGACTTTGGCCCGCCTGTTCGAGACCGAGGCCGGCATGGGCTTCCGCGCCTGGCGGCAGCAGGTGCGCCTGCACGAGGCTCTGGCGCGCCTGAGCGCCGGGGAGGCCGTGACCAGCGTCGCCTATGCCGTCGGCTACGATAGCCCCTCGGCCTTCATCGCCATGTTCCGCAAGGCCTTGGGCGCCAGCCCGCACAAGTACCTGCGCCGGGAGGCCGCCTTGCCACCCCAGGGCTTGAACGCGTAAGACAGCGCCATGACCGACACCTTGCGCATAGCCCTGGCTCAGCTCAATCCGACCGTCGGCGATATCGCGGGCAACCTGGCGCTGATCCGCAAGCGGCGCGCCCAGGCCGCCGCCCTGGGCGCCGACCTGATGGCGGCGACGGAACTGGTCGTGTGCGGCTATCCGCCCGAGGACCTGGTGCTGAAGCCCGCGTTCCTGGGCGCGGTCCGCGATGCGATCGAGGCCCTGGCGGCCGATACCGCGGACGGCGGGCCGGGCCTGATCGTCGGCGCGCCCTGGCGCGAAGATCCAAATGCCAAGGGACCTCTGCGTCAGCAGGTGACGAATTCGGTCTTCCTGCTCGACGGCGGCAAGATTGCGGCTCGACGCGACAAGTACGAACTGCCGAACTACGGCGTGTTCGACGAGGTGCGCGTGTTCCGGCAGGGGCCCTTGCCCGGACCGGTCGATTTCCGCGGTGTGCGTTTGGGTCTGCCGATCTGCGAAGACATCTGGTTCGAGGATGTTTGCGAATGCCTGGCTGAATCCGGCGCCGAGATTCTGATCGTGCCCAACGGAAGCCCCTATGAGGCGGACAAGTTTGAAGAGCGCATACAACTCGCGGTCCAGCGCGTGACCGAGACGGGCCTGCCGCTCGCCTACATCAATCAGGTCGGCGGTCAGGATGAGTTGGTCTTCGACGGTGCCTCTTTCGTGCTCGACGCCAAGTGCAACCTGCGTGCCCAGCTGCCGGCCTACCGCGAGGCGCTGGTGCTGACCGAATGGCATCGCGGCGCCGATGGCGCCTGGACCTGCGCCGACGCGCAGCGCGAGCCGCCGGAAACAGGCATGGAACCGGTCTACGGTGCGTTGATGTTGGGCCTGCGCGACTACGTCAACAAGAACAGTTTCAAGGGCGTCATCCTGGGCATGTCGGGTGGCATCGATTCCGCGCTGTCGGCGGCGATCGCGACCGATGCCTTGGGGCCGGAGCGCGTGCATTGCGTGATGATGCCCTCGCCCTACACCAGCCAGGACAGCCTGGACGACGCGGTGGAATGCGCGAGCCTGCTCGGTGCGCGCCTCGACACCGTGGGGATCGAGCCGGCTATGCGCGCCTTCGACGGCATGCTGGCGCCCGTATTCGACGCCATGGCGCCCGACACGACGGAAGAAAACATCCAGGCCCGCTCGCGCATGATCACGCTCATGGCGATGAGCAACAAGCTCGGCCACATGCTGCTGTCGACCGGCAACAAGTCGGAGATGTCGGTCGGCTACGCGACGCTCTACGGCGACATGGCCGGCGGCTACAACGTGCTAAAGGACGTTTACAAGATGACGGTCTATGCGCTGTCGCGCTGGCGCAATCAGGCGCAGCCGCGCGGCGCCCTGGGCCCGGCCGGGCGCGTGATTCCGGAGCGAATCATCACCAAGGCGCCGAGCGCGGAGTTGAAACCGAACCAGACCGACCAGGACAGCCTGCCGCCCTACGATAAGCTCGACGAGATTCTCGAATGCCTGATCGAGGAGGAGATGGGCGTCGATCAGATCGTCGCACGCGGCCACGACCGGGCGACGGTGCGCCGCGTCTGGCACATGCTGGAAAACGCCGAATACAAGCGCCGCCAAGCCGCGCCCGGCGTCAAGATCTCGCGCCGCGCCTTCGGCCGCGACCGCCGCTATCCGATCGTGAACAGGTTTCGAGGTCCGACGTGACGACCCTGCATCTTTACAACACGCTGACCCGGACCAGGGAGGCGTTCGCGCCGCTCGATCCCCGGAACGTGCGCATGTACGTCTGCGGGCCGACCGTCTACGACTACGCGCATATCGGCAACGCCCGGCCCGTGGTCGTGTTCGACGTGCTCTACCGGCTGCTCTGCCACGTCTATGGGCGGGAGCACGTGATCTACGCGCGCAACATCACCGATGTCGACGACAAGATAATCGCCAAGGCCAAGGAGCGCGGCGAGCCGATTGCGGCGATCACCGCGCGCACCACCCAGGCCTTCCACGAGGACATGGCGGCGCTCGGCACCGTGCCGCCAACGGTCGAGCCGCGCGCGACACAGACTATCCCCGAGATGATCGCCATGATCGAGCGTCTGATCGCGCGGGGCAACGCCTACGCCGCGGATGGGCACGTACTGTTTTCCGTGCCCTCGATGCCGGACTATGGCCGCCTGTCCGGGCGTAGCCGCGACGATATGATCGCCGGCGCGCGGGTCGAGGTCGCGCCCTACAAGAAAGACCCGGCCGACTTCGTGCTCTGGAAACAGAGCACGGCGGAACAGCCCGGCTGGGACAGCCCCTGGGGCCGCGGCCGGCCCGGCTGGCACATCGAATGCTCGGCCATGAGCGAGAAATACCTGGGCGAGCACTTCGATATCCACGGCGGCGGCCAGGACCTGATCTTCCCGCACCATGAAAACGAGTTAGCCCAGTCGTTGTGCGCCCACGACGGCCGGCCCTTCGTCAATGTCTGGATGCACAATGGCTACGTCGTGATGGGCGGCGAGAAGATGGCGAAGTCGGTCGGCAACATCGTCACCGTGCGCGCGCTGCTGGAGGACGGCTGGTCGGGCGAGGCGATCCGCTTGGCATTGTTGTCGGGCCATTACCGCCAGCCGCTCGACGCCTCGGCTGAGCGCTTGGCCGAATCGAAGGCCCAACTCGACCGGCTCTATGGCGCGCTGCGCAATGTCCAGGAGCCGGCGGAGGAAGCCGCGCCGCCCGAAGCCGTCGTCAAGGCCTTGGCCGACGATCTTAACACGCCGGAAGCCCTGGCCGAGGTGCACAAGCTCGGCACCGCGATCAACAAGGCGGAGCGGCCGGTCGAGCGCGCGCGCCTGAAGGGCGAGATGCTGGCCGCCGGGCGCCTGCTCGGCCTGTTGGCCCAGCAGCCGGAGATCTGGTTCCAGGGCGGAGCCGCGGCCGAGGACGAGATCGCCGAGATCGAGCGCTTGATCGCGGCACGCCTGGCTGCCCGCAAAGCCAAGAAATTCGCTGAGGCGGACCGTATTCGCGACGAACTCGCGGCGCGCGGCATCGTACTGGAAGACGGACCCAAGGGCACGACTTGGCGCCGGGGCTAGTTCGTTTCACCACAGAGACACAAAGACACAGTGTTTATTTTATTGTCATGCCTGGACTTGATCCGGGCATCCATTTAGACACCGCGCCCGGCATAAGCCATGGATCGCCGGGTCAAGCCCGGCTATGACGAAAAATTCTGGTTCTCTGTGTCTTCGTGTCTTCGTGTCTCTGTGGTGAAGACTCTTAGGTCCGATCCGAGAGCGCGAGGCGCAACGCCAATCCGCCCAGAATAGTCGCGGCGATCCAGCGCGCGATGCGGCCCAGGAGCGGCGAGGCGCGGAAGCGCCGGCTGGCGCGCGCCGCCAGAACCGCGACCGCCGTGTTGCTGGGAATGCTGCAGATATTGAACAGCAGGCCGAGTGCGAGGATCTGCCAGGCGATATGGCCGCGCGCCGGATCGGCGAACTGCGGCAGGAAGGCCATCATGAAGATGCCGACCTTGGGGTTCAGGATATTGATCAGTGCGGCCTGGCTGAAGATCCGTCCGTAGCCGCGCGCCGGCTCCGGCTGCGGGGACGCGGGGATTCCAGAGGGCGCGCGCAGCATCTTCCAGGCCAAATAGACGAGATAGGCCGCGCCCGCCACCTTCAGGACCGTGAACAAGGTCTGCGAGGCCATGATCAGCGCCGACACGCCAATCGCGGCGGCCAGGGTATGCACGATGCAGCCGCCCGAAATGCCGAGCGCCGCCACCGCGCCGGCTCGCGCGCCCTGGCGCGACCCGGTGATGGCGATGAAAGCCATGTCCACGCCCGGCGTCAGATACAGGGCTACGCTGGCCGCAAGGAACGGGACCAGGGTGGTCCAGGCGGGTAGGAAGGTGAGATCGCTCGGCATGGCCGCGATCCTAGGGCCGAGCCGGGATGCGGGTCAATCAGGACCGGGGGCGAGTTGACGCCGCGCCGGGGCTATGCTCATTGACCCCATGAAGGATGGCCAGATGACCGGCGGCAAGCGCGTTTACCTGTTCGATTCGACCCTGCGCGACGGGGCGCAGACCCAGGGCGTCGACTTCAGCGCGACCGACAAGGTGTCGATCGCCCAGGCGCTCGACCGCCTGGGTATCGACTATGTGGAGGGCGGCTGGCCGGGCGCCAACCCGACCGATGACGCCTTTTTCGCCGAGCCGCCGGCCCTGAAGTCGGCCAAGCTAGTCGCTTTCGGAATGACCCGCCGGCCGGGGCGCAGCGCCGAGAACGATCCCGGACTGGCCGCGCTGATGAACGCCAAGGTCCCGGCCGTGTGCATGGTCGGCAAGGCCTGGGACTTCCATGTCGATGTCGCGCTGGGCATTTCCCACGAAGAAAACCTGGCCATGATCGGCGACAGCATCGCGCTCGGCAAGGCGCGTAAGGCCGAGGCCATGTACGACGCCGAGCATTTCTTCGACGGCTTCAAGTCGGACAAGGCCTATGCCATGGCCTGCCTGAAAGCGGCGCACGAGGCCGGCGCGCGCTGGCTGGTGCTGTGCGACACCAATGGCGGTACCCTGCCGCATGAAGTCGCGGCGATCGTCGCCGAGGTCGCGAAGCAGATTCCGGGCGAGCGCCTGGGCATCCATTGCCACAACGATACCGA
>ERZ869936.1212-NODE-1212-length-19488-cov-5.087686_pt1 | contig 19488 bp, 13 predicted proteins | sample MGYA00520876_ERZ869936 | MGnify/ENA primary metagenome ERZ869936 (study PRJEB32218, sample SAMN09650985) | biofilter metagenome | isolation source: enrty point of leading RO module | place: Saudi Arabia: Thuwal, RO plant located on Red Sea | collected 2016-02-17 ...
CTGCGTGAGCTCCCTGATCCCGGTGGCGACGCGCTGCGGAACCCGCACGTCGGTGACGTAGTCGCCCAGCAGGGCGGAGGCCGCCACCAGCAGCATTACCACCGCCGTCTGCTGCCCTCCCTCGAGCATGGCGCGTCGGAGCTCGGCCACGTCGAGCTCACGGTAGACGACGCCCCCGATGAAGATGGACGCCACCCCGGCCAGGCCCTCCCCTTCGGTGGCGGTGACCCAACCGCTGAAGATCCCGCCGAGAATGATGACCGGGAGAACGAGGGCCCAGCCCGCGTCCTTGAACGTCTCCCACACTCGCTGGAGCCGGAACGCTTCTTCCCGGGGGAAATCGTGCTTCCGGGCCAGGAGGTAGGCGACGAACATCATGAGGCCGCCGCCCAGGACGCCGGGGATGATGCCGGCGACGAAGAGCTCGACGATGGAGGAACCGCTCATCACCCCGTAGATGATCATGGGAATGGATGGCGGGATGATGACCGCAAGCGTCGCCGACGAAGACGTCACCGCGGCAGCGAACGCCTTCGAGTACCCCTTCTTCTTCATGGCGGGGATCAGGATGGATCCCAGGGCCGCCACGTCGGCGACGGCGGATCCGCTGATCTCGGCGAAGAAGAGGGACGCGCTGATGGTGACCATGGAGAGGCCCCCCCGGATGAATCCCACCACAGCCGAGGCGAAGGCGATGAGGCGTCGGCTGATGCCCGACGCATTCATGATGGCGCCGGCGAGGATGAAGAGGGGGATGGCGATGAGGGGGAACGACGTCGCCCCGTCGAACATGACCAGCGCCGCGTTGGGGATGGACCCGGTGCCCCCCGGACCGGTGACCATGGCCGCCAGGGCAACGAAGCCCAGCGCGATGGCGATGGGCACGCCGAACACGACCAGGACCAGGAGAAGGAGCCCGATGCCGAGGAGACTCATGGTCCGCCCTCGGCTTCGTCCGATGGCCCGGGTGCGCCCGAATGGAGGGCGCTGGAGCCTCCGCCTTCCTCCGGCACAGGCTTCCGCAGGGCGTCGGGAAGAGACAGGATCTGCGCCAGGATGAAGAGCGCTCCCCCGATGGGGATGACCGACTGGGCCACCCACATGGGGACCGAGGGCAGGGAGACCAGCGACGTCCCGCCCAATACGGTGAGGACCCGGACCCCCGCCCAGGTGAGGACGCCGAAGAACGCCAGCGTACACACCTCACCTGCCAGGACCGTGACCTTCCTGAGGGGTCCCCGCATCCGATCGACCAGAGTGGGCATCCCGATGTGCGCGCGGTGCAAGGCGGCGAGAGCGGCCCCGTAGTACGTGAGCCACGCCAGGAGGATGGATGCCACTTCGTCGTACCAGACCAGCGACGCCCCGGCTTTCCGGAACCCCACACCCACGACGACCACGAGGGCCAGGGACGCCATGAGAACGAGGACCACCACCTCCAGCGTCGTCCGGAGGCCTCGTCGGAGGGGGGGCTCGCCCCCGGGCGCCGCGTCCATGCCGTTCTCCAGCGGTCCCGTGGCGGCCTCGGCCTCCGATGGGGAGCTCTCGTGAGGACCGGCCACGCTCGCTATCGGCTCCCGGCGGCCCGGGCGAGCTCGACCAGTTCGTCGGCACCGACGACGTCGCTGACGAACTCGGCGTACAGGGGCGCGGCGGCCTCGAGGAAGGGCCCGGGGTCCGGGTCGTTGATGTCCACGCCTTCGGCACGGATCCGTTCCAGGAGTTCCCCGTCCAGGCGGGCCGCCGTCTCGTACACGTAGGCCTGGGTGGCTCGCGCCTCATCTTCGAGCACGGCTCGAACCTCTTCGGGGAGGGCGTCCCACCGCGCCGGCGACGACACCACGTACGCCGGCGTGTACACGTGGCCGGTGAGAGACAGGTAGTCCTGCACCTCGTACAGCTTGGACCCCCAGATCTGGGCAAGGGGGTTCTCCTGTCCGTCGATGACGCCGGTCTGGAGAGCGATGAACACCTCCGACAACGCCATGGGCGTCGGGTTCGCTCCCAGGGCCTGGAAGAGCTTGAGGCGCCAGACTCCGCTGGGGGTCCGCAGCTTGACGCCCGCGAGGTCGTCGGGCGTCCGCACCGGCGCGCGGTTGTTGGTGACGTGTCGGAAGCCGTTCTCCCACACAGCGATGATCCGGTAGCCGGCTTGCTCGGCTCGGGGCACCAGGTGGGGCCACACGACGTCGCGCTCGATGGCTCCCATGTGATCGCGGTCGTCCACGAGGTACGGCATCTCGAAGAGACCGAAGGCATCGACCTGCGACGACATGATGGTGGAGGGTAGGGCGAAATCCACCGTGCCCAGCTTGATCTTCTGGAGGAGAAGCTCGTCGCCGCCCAATTGGCTGGATCCGTACGTCACACCCTCCCAGCCCTCGGGCAGTCGCTCGTTGGCGCGCCGGGCGAACTCGTCGGCGGAGAGGGCGAACAAGGAGCCCGGCTCGCCCACGTGCCCGAACTTCAACTCGCGGGGCGTGGTGGCATCCGGTGAACATCCGCCCAGCGCCAGGGCGCCGACCATCGACATCAGTATTCCGCGCCGCATGCTTCGGGGCTCCATCATCGTGGTCCTCCTGGCATCATCATTCTCCTCGAAACGGCGCGAGCGGCGCCCGGGTCGCGCCACGCCTCACGCGCTCAGCACGTCCATGGCGGCACTCACCCCGGCCGGCGTGTGGGGGACCCCCGCGACGCGCATCCCCATCTCCACTCCGGCGAGGGTACCCGCCAGGGTGAGCGCATTCAGATCCCCCAGATGTCCGATGCGGAAGACCTTCCCCTTCACCTCTCCCAGGCCGGTGCCCAGCGCCATGTCGAAGCGGTCGAGGATTACCGCACGGAGTGCATCGGCGTCGTGGCCTTCGGGCACGAGCACCGCAGTGGCGGCGTGGCTCGACTCCTTCGGATCCGCGGCGAAGTTCTCCAGCCCCCAGGCATCCACCGCCGCGCGGGTGGCTTCGGCGAAACGAGCGTGGCGCCGAAACACGTGGTCCAGGCCCTCTTCGGCCAGCATGGCCAGGGCCTCCTCCAGGCCGTAGAGGAGGTGCGTCGCGGGGGTGTAGGGGAACACCCCGTCGGCGTTGGAGGCGACGTGATCGGACCATCGCCAGTACGACACGGGGAGGTCGGACCTCCGGCTCGCTTCCATGGCCCGCGGGCTCACGGCCACCATGGCCAAACCCGGAGGGAGCATGAGTCCCTTCTGCGATCCCGTGAGGGTGACGTCCACGCCCCATTCGTCGTGGCGGAGGTCCGTCGCCGCCAGAGACGACACCGCATCCACGAGGAGCAGGGCGTCATGGCCCGACGCGGCCATTGCACGGCCGATGGCCTCGAGGTCGGTGGTGACGCCGGTGGACGTCTCGTTGTGGACGACGAGGACGGCTCGGATGGACTCGTCGGCGTCCAGGGCGTCCATCACCGCCTCGGCGGTGAGTCCACGCCTCGGGTCCCACGCCTCCACGTGGACGTCGAGTCCGAATCGGCCTGCGGTCTCCGCCCACTTGCCGGCGAAGAACCCCTGCTGGAACGAGAGCACGCGGTCGCCTGGAGACAGCACGTTGGCCAGTGTCGCCTCCCACGCTCCGCTGCCCGACGCCGGATAGATGATGACCGTGTGCTCGGTCTTGAAGACTCCGCCGAGGCCGTCGAGAAGTCGGTGGGTGAGCGCTCGGAACTCGGGTCCGCGGTGGTCGATGGTGGGCTTCGACATGGCGCGGAGAACCCGCTCGGGCGTGTTCGTCGGGCCCGGTAGCTGAAGGAAGTGCCGACCGCTCTTGTAGCTCAAGCTCGTTCCCCGTCGGATGCGACGCGCGGCCCCGGCGGATAGCTTGCCGCCGAATCGGAAGGGCCAACATACACGGTCCGGTCACCCTCCACACCATCCCCACCATCGCCTCCGACACCCGAGCCGACGCGGGAATCGCACCTGGCGATCCCGGTCTCGAACGCCGGCTGCGCGCGGCCCTCCGAGGTGAGGTTCGCTTCGACGCGTTCACGCGAGGTCTCTACTCCACCGACGCGTCCCACTACCAGATCGAGCCGTTGGGTGTCGTGTTTCCCCGGTCGGTGGACGACGTGGCAGCCGCCATGGAAGTGGCCCGGGACGCGGGCGTGCCCGTCCTTCCTCGAGGTGGCGGTACCTCCCAGTGCGGCCAGACCATCGGCCGTGCTCTGGTGCTGGACACGAGCCGCCACCTGACCCAGATCGAGGACGGGGAGGGGAACGGGGTCACCGCCGGGCGGGGGGAGCCGCAGGCCGAGATCGTCGTGGAGCCCGGTGTCGTTCTGGACCACCTCAACGCGCATCTCGCACCCCGAGGACTCTGGTTTCCCGTGGATCCGTCCACCGGAAGCCGGGCGACCCTCGGGGGCATGGCGGGGAACAACAGCGCCGGGGCACGCTCCATCCGGTACGGGATGATGGTGGACAACGTGTCGGCGCTCGAGGTGGTGCTCCCCGACGGTCGGCGCCTCTGGCTGGGGGAGGGGCACGATGCCGAATCCGTTCTACCCGGGGAGCTCCAGGCTCTTCGTGCCCTTTTTGCCCGGGAAGCCGACGAGATCGAGCGGCGCACCCCTCGGACCATGCGGAACGTGGCGGGCTACAACCTTCACCGCCTCGGTCCTGGCGTGGACAATCTGGCCCCGCTCCTGGTGGGGTCCGAAGGCACCCTCGCCTTCTTCTCTCGCCTCCGGCTCAAGCTCAGCGCCCGACCCACGGCCCGGGTCCTGGGCGTGTGCCATTTCCCCGACCTGGTCACCGCTCTGGATGCCGTCCAGCATCTGGTGACCCTCGAGCCGAGCGCCGTCGAGTTGGTGGACGAAAACGTGCTCCGCCTCGCCGCGGCCAACGAGGACTTCCGATCGGCCATGTCCGGCTTCGTCCGGGGCAGCCCCGGCGCCCTCCTCCTCGTGGAGTTCGCCGACGAGGTCAACGGCCCGCCCGCGGCGGGTCGCGGCAGCTCCCAACGAGGAGCCGCGGGCGCCCTGGCTGACTACCTCGCCGCACTGGACGACCTCATGGCCGACCTGGGCCACCCCGGGGCGGTGGTCCATGCCGTCTCGAGCTCCGAACAGGCCGCCGTCTGGAGCGTTCGCAAAGCCGGCTTGAACATCGTCATGTCCATGGCCGGTCCTCGGAAGCCCATCTCCTTCATCGAGGACTGCGCCGTTCCCCTGGAGCACCTGGCCGAGTATGCGACGGCCGTGGAAGAGATCTTCCGCCGCCACGACACCTCGGGCACCTGGTACGCCCACGCGTCCGTCGGCTGCCTCCACGTCCGGCCGGCGCTGAACCTCAAGGACCCGGACGACGTCGCTCGCGTGCGGCGCATCGCCGAGGAGACCCACGACGTCGTGCGGCGCCTCGGCGGCACTCACTCCGGAGAGCACGGGGACGGCATCCTCCGCTCCGAGTTCCTCGAATCCATGCTCGGTCCGCGCATGGTCAGGGCCTTCGAGGAGGTGAAGCGCACCTTCGATCCCACGGGCCTCATGAACCCCGGCAAGATCGTGGACCCGCCGGCCATGGACGACCGGTCGATCTTCCGGTACCCGCCGACGTACAGCGAGCGCCCCCTCCCGGTGGTCCTGGACTGGGCGTCCACCGGAGGCCTCCTGGGAGCCTCGGAACGCTGCAACAACAACGGCGCGTGCCGGAAGTACGAAGGCGGCGTCATGTGTCCGTCGTTTCGGGTCACCCACGACGAGCGGCACTCCACCCGTGGGCGGGCCAACGCACTCCGTCTGGCCCTCTCGGGTCAACTCGGCGAAGACGCCCTCGACTCCCCGGAGATGGCCGAGGCGATGTCGCTGTGCATCTCGTGCAAGGCGTGCAAACGGGAATGCCCCGCCGGGGTCGACATGGCGCGGATGAAGCTCGAGTGGCAACACCGTAGGAACGAAAGGCACGGGGTGCCGTTTCGTGAGCTGGTCCTGGCCGGACTCCCTCGCGTGGCTCCGAAGCTGGTGACGACGTCGGCCCGGGCGGCGGTGTCCGCCCGGCTGGCCAATCTCATGACTCGACTCCCCGCTCGTGGCCTTCTCCGCGTGGCGGCGGACCGGCGGCTTCCTGCATGGAGTCCCCACCCCTGGCGAGACGAGGAGCTTGCCCGAGTCCTCCGTCACGGGGCCGGCGCCGCGCCGGACGTGGTCGTGTTCGTCGACACGTTCTCGCGCTGGTTCGAGCCGGAGATCCCACGGGCCGCCGTGTCCCTCCTCGCCCGCGGTGGACACGAGGCGACGCCTCTCTCTGCGCCGCCGGGAGAACGACCCCTGTGCTGCGGCCGCACCTACCTCAGCGCCGGGATGCTCGAGGAGGCCCGCGAAGAGGCCCGACGCCTCGTGGCAGCGGCAGCTCCGTTCGCGGCCGAAGGCGTTCCCATCGCCGGTCTCGAACCCTCGTGCCTCTACACCCTGGTCGACGAGATCCCGGCACTCCTCCAGACCCCGGAAGCCCGGGCGGTGGCCGAGGTGGCGCAGACCGTTCCGGCGTATCTGGCAGCTCGGGGGCTGGGTGCGGCTTCGATCGCAGGCGAGTCGGCGGCCCCCGCCTCGGCCGCGAGCCGCGCCGTCCTGGTACACGGCCATTGCCATCAGAAGGCCTTCGACGGCGTCGACGCGACCTTGGCCCTCTTGAACGACCTGCCCCATGCAGACGTTCGGCTCATCGACTCGGGGTGCTGCGGCATGGCGGGAGCCTTCGGCTATCACGACGAGCACTACGAGGCCTCGGTGGCCATGGGCGAGCTGGCGCTGGCGCCCGCGGTTCGGGCGGCTCCGACGAACGCCGTCCTGGTGGCCGACGGGACGAGCTGCCGCGCACAGATCGCCGACCTCACCGGCCGCCGCGCCGAGGCGTCGGTTGTGGTTCTCGCCCGCGAGCTTGCGTCAGTCACCCCCTGATCGCTACCATGTGATATTAATATCACCTGATAGCAATATGGGACGGCCATGCGTACCCCGCTCAAGACGCAGTACTTCCAGATCCTCCTGGCCCTCTCGGACCGGGCCCTCCACGGCTACGCCATCCAGAGGGCGGTCCTGGACCAGACCGACGATGGCCTGAAGCTGTGGCCCGCGACGCTGTACCGGTCGCTGACACGCCTCGAGGAGGGCGGGCTCATCGAGCAGGTGGCGCCCCCCGAGGACGAGCCCGACGACGAGCGGCGGCAGTACTACGCGCTCACGGGCGAGGGGCGGGAGCGACTGAACGCCGAAGCCGAGCTCATGACGCGCTGGGTGCAGGCGGCCCGGGAAGCCAGGAGCTGACGATGCCGGCGCCCGGCCTCCGCCGGTACAGGAGCCTCCTTCGACTCCTCCCGCCCGCCTTCCGGCGGGCCCACGGGCAGGCGCTCGAGAGGATGTACCTGGACATGAGGGCCGAATGGGAAGAGGAGCGAGGGGAGCCGGGCGCGGCCTTCTGGTTCGCGCTCACCGCGGATACCGGTCGTGTGGCCGCCGTGGAATGGCTCGCCCTCCTGGGACGAACAGCGCGGTCGGCAGCGGCCGCCGCAGGGGAGGAGAGAATGTCCGAGATCATTGGAGACGTCCGTTACGCCGCACGTCAGCTCGTTCGGCAGCCGCTGTACAGCACCGTCGTGGTGCTTCTCATGGCCCTGGCTATCGCAGGAAACGCCGCCGTGTTCCGCGTGTTCAACGGCCTCTTCCTAAAGCCCCTTCCCTTCGAGGCTCCCGAGCAGCTGGTAGACCTCGACGAGACGGCTCCGGCGTGGGACCTGGAGTTCCTGAGCATCATGTACCGCGACTTCGTCTCGTGGCGGGCCGAGAACAGCACCTTCGAGTCCATGGGCCTGTACGACGAGGGTGGGGGCAACTTCGTCGGTGACGGAAGCGCACGGCGAGTCACCATTCTGCTCGCCACACACGACCTCGACGACGTCCTGGGTCTCACGCCCGGACTGGGTCGCTTCTTCGATCCCGCCGAGGACGTCCCCGACGGGCCGCGCGCCACCCTGCTTTCGGAGGGCTTCTGGCAGCAGGAGTTCGGCGGGGACCCGAACGTGTTGGGTCGAACCATCTCCATCGACGGATTTCCCATCGAGGTCGTAGGCGTTCTTCCGCCGGAGGCCCGGTACTTCGGAGAGTACGACATGTGGCTGCCCCTCCGGGGCAACCCCGACGACTCGGGTAGCTGGTCGTACAACGGCGTGGGACGCCTTCGCCCGGACGTCACGCCGGAGCAGGCCCTCGCCGACCTGACCAGCATCCACAAGGCCCTCATCGACGAGCGTCCGGTCAACGAGATCTCGTCGCCGGTGGTCACTCCGCTTCGCGATCGGTTCCTGGGTGAGTACCGCCTGGGCGGAGGCTTCCTCCTCGGCGCCGTGGGCATCGTGCTCCTCATCGCGTGCGCCAACATCGCCGGCCTCATGAGCGTCCGGGCCATGGCTCGCGGGCAGGAGATGGGAATCCGGCGCGCCATGGGAGCTCCCCGAGGACGCATCGTACGCCAGCTCCTCACCGAGAGCTTCGTCCTCGCCGGCATCGGAGCTGCCCTGGGTGCCGGGCTTGGCTACTGGGGCTCGCAGTTCCTCGTCCAGCCCCTGGCCGACCAGTTTCCGGCCTTCGTGACGTTCGATCTCGACCTACGCTTCTTCCTCTTCACCGTCGCCATCACCGTGGGCGCGGCGGTGGCCTTCGGGCTCTCGCCCGCGCTCCGGGCAGCGAGGACCTCGGAAGCCGGAGCCCTCTCCAACCGGTCGACGACGGGGCGGAGACGGAGACGTGCGGTGGGCATGCTGGTGGCCGGCGAAGTCGCCCTCGCCCTCGTGCTTCTCGTCGTGGGAGGCCTGAGCAGCCTGGACGTCCGCCAGCTCGGACGCGCGGACCCGGGCTTCGACACCGAGGGCGTGGTCTCGTACCGCCTGAACCTGCCAGGGCAGCGCTACGAGAACGGCGAAGCGCGTCTCGCTTTCGCCGAGCGCTACCTCGAAGCGCTGGAGGCCCTACCCGACGTGGAGGCCGCGGCGGTCGGCAGCTCGGTGCCCCTTAGCGGACACTGGGGTTGGTTCTTCATGGCGGAGGGGGCGCCTCCACGTGCCGAGGACGAGGCCAACCCGGTGGTCCTTCACCGGGTCGTCTCCACCGGATACTTCGACGCCCTCGGAGTTCAGCTCCAGGCCGGCCGGATCTTCGACGACTTCGACGGTCGCGACGAAGACGCCCCGGTGGTCATCGTCAACGAGACCTTCGTCCGCACCCACCTTTCCCACCTGGACGATCCCGTCGGCGCCATCATCCACCCCGGCACGGGGACCCCCGGCGACGACGCCGTCGGGTGGACGGTGGTCGGCGTGACCCGTGACGTGAAGCACTACGGCGTGGACGAGGAGATGCGACCGGGAGTGTACCAGCCGCTGGCCCAGAACCCCCTCGGCGGGTTCCACGTTGCGCTTCGCGCACGGGGGGACATCGCGCCCCTCATGGCCCGGGTACGGGACGTCACCGCCGGGCTCGACGTGGAGCTTCCCGTTCACGAGGTGACGCCGCTCGAGACTCGGCTGCGGGATTCGCTCTTCGCCCGCCGGGCCATCTCCTGGCTCATCACCATCTTCTCCACCGTGGCCCTTCTCATGGCCGTCGCCGGGATCTACGGCGTCATCTCGTACTCGGTGGGTCAGCGCCGTCAGGAGATCAGCATCCGGATGGCCATGGGCGCGGAGGGTGGCAAGGTGGTGCGGGAGGTCATCGTGCAGGGGATGAAGCTCGTGGTCGCCGGAGCCGCGCTGGGGGTGGTCTTGTCCCTGGCGGGGGCGCGGGTCGTGTCCGGAATCCTGGTGGGCGTGAGCGCCACGGAGCCGTGGATCTATCTCGCCGTCACGGCGCTCCTCCTCGGGGTGGCCTTCGTGGCGAACTACGTTCCGGCCCGGCGGGCTGCCGGACTCCACCCCATGGGTGCGCTCCGGGGGGAGTAGGGCCCACGGCAAAGGCCGGGCCGCCCCTCGGGACGGCCCGGCCTCGTCAGCCTCCTGCCTGAGTCATCCTGGCAGGGTCAGCCCGCCGGTGGGGCCGTGGAGCATGAACTCTGAACGTTGGGGTTCAGGCTGCACTCCGACTCGACGATGGGCGCGCACGAACGACGTGTCGTAGCCGCCAGCAGATCGTCGTGGCGCTGAATCAGCCCTTCGTTGTCCGTGATGAAGGGATGGTTCCACCGATGGAGGTCGAAGAGGCGGCGCCCTTCCATCCACAGCGTCAGGTACCGCTCCCGATCGAGGATCGACATGGCGTCGTCCTCGGCGTTGGGCCACTCCATGGTGCCCACCACCGCCGGGCGGGCGGTCAGGCCTGCCCCGTAGAACGTGCGCACCACGTCCACCAGGTCGTAGAAGTCGGTGAGGTCGCCACGGTTCACGAGAGCCTCCTCGGCCTCGATGAGCCGCATCTCCGTCCCCGTGACCATCTCGTCGTCGGCTCCCGAGTCGGGGTACTTGAGAGGCACCCACATGGGGAAATCCTCACCCTCCGACTCGTCGGACCGGCACCCCGAAGAGTTCATGGTGCAGTCCTGGATCTGGACCCGGGGGTCCGTCGGCCACTGGAACGTGGCCGGGACACCGAAGAAGCCTTCGGGTCGTCCGGCGTCCGCCTCGCTGTAGAGCGTGACGTCGTCGTTGTCCCACGAGATGTCCCACAACTCGTTGATCTCCACGAGCTGATCGTGGATGGTGACTTCAACGAAATCCGTCGGGACCATGGCTGCGTGCTGCACCGCCATGGCCCAGTTGGCACCCTCGTCCACACCCAGCGACGCCAGGGCGTGGTAGGCCTGGGCCGCGGCGGCGTGACTCGCGTAGACTAGCCGCTCCGGATCGAAGTGACCGTCGGACAGCACGCCTTCGTTGGCCGGGTTGGGCTCACCCGCGGCCAGGGCGCGTTCCGCCTGGGCCACGGCCAGTTCGGCGAAGGTGGCCATGCGCTGGAAGGTCGAGTCCTTCCCCACCGGCGCATTGTCGAACTCCGAATCACCCAGGTTGTCGAGGTCGAGTCCCCCGGTGTGATCGAAGCCGTAGGCGAGCTCGCAGAAGAAGTCGCCCAGGAGCCGCTCGGAGTGGGCGGCGTTGAGGTACCCTCGCGCCACGATGGGCGTGAGAGGGAAACGATCGGGCTCGAAGCCGTCCAAGGCGTTGTTCACCACCTTCAGCCCCGACCAGGATCCCTCCATGCCCTGCTCCCAGATGGAGTTGAGGGTCTCCGGATCCCAGTTGCCCACCGACCACTCCTCTTCGCTTCCAGCGGTTCCGTCGTTGAGGATGTCGTCGGTGCCGGCCAGGACGATCCACTTGTACCCGTTGCCGACGGTCATGATGTCCGTCACCTCCGAGTTGGACCCCCGTGCCAGCGCCAGTTGGATCTGCTCTTTGCCCGTGGCCACGTCGGCGTCCAGTACGGAGCCGACGATGGCCGTGTCCGAGCAGCCTGCGAGGCTCGCCGCCACCAGCAGCGCACCTCCCGCGAATCGAATCTCTCGTCTATTCATCATCCCGTCTCCAGATCTCGTCATCAGTAGGTCACCCGAACGCGGAGCGAGTACGTCCGCGGCGCCGGCAGCGTGAAGCCCGCCGAGCGGAAGAGCTCGTTGATGGCTCCGCCGAGGAGCGCATCGGGGTCCGTGCCGGTGGGGTAGTCGGTGAAGAGCGCCAGGTTGGTGGCGCGGAACTGGACCGTGGCCGAGCCCAATCCACCGGGCAGCCACCTCTCGGGCACCCTGTAGCTCAGGCTGGCGGACTGGATCCGGAAGTAGTCCCCGGAGAAGAGCCAGTCCTCGTTCTGATCGTCCAGCGCCACGCCGCCTACCGAGTTGAACCTCGAGCAGCGCGCGATCTCGCCGGCGGTGAAGGTCAGCGGCTCGCCGTCGTTCACGTGGGCCAACAAGTTGTCGTCCACGCCGACACACTGGGGCCAGACCCCGTCGCTGGCGGCCTCCTCGGCACCTTCGTCGAGGAGGAGATGGCCGAACTGCCCCGAGCCGAACACGTCGAAGGAAAGGCGGTCACCGATGTACGCGGTGAAGCCCAGCGAAAGCTCCTGGTTCGGGATGCTGCGGCCGAGGACCTGCGTGGTGTCGCGCTGGGGAAGGGCGAACTCGTCGGGATTCGAGACCGGCTCACCGAAGAACTGCGGGAAGGACTTCCCCTCGGTGAACCGCTGGTTGAACCCGGTGTTCACGCTCTCCGGATCACCCTGTCCAAGGGCGCCCAGGTCGTGGATGCGGTTGTCGAACCACTGATACTGCGCCAGAACGTTGACGCGGAGTCCGTCGGTTTCGAGGGCGACGAAATCGACGCCCGTCTCCACGCCCCAGGCCGTCCACCGTCCCTCGTTGAAGGGGATGCTCTCCACGACGCCGTCGGAGGGCAGAAGCGGATTGTTGATGATCCCGTCCGTGGTCTTCCGATAGAAACCCGTGGCCTGGGCGTTCACGCGGCCACCGAGAAGCGAGGCGTCGATGCCGCCTTCGAACTCGCTGGTGCGCTCGGCCACGATGCCCGGGTTCGCCAGCGTTTGGATGATGAAGCCCGAGCCGGGAAGCTCGTCGGCGCCGGCGATCTGCCAGAGGGTCTGGTTCGCCGTCTGCGGCGGCGGATCGCCCGACTCCCCCCAGGCCGCGCGAAGGCGGAACGTATCCCACCACGACGGCCAGAAGGCGTGGTCCGAGAGGCTGTACGTCGCCTGGACCTTCGGGTAGTAGAGGAAGGCGAAGTCCTGCTCCAGGCGCCGGTTGATCTGGCTGAAGGCGTCGGCGCGGAGGCCGAAGCTCAGGAAGAAGCGGTTGTTCCACCCGAAGCGCTCCTCCAGGAAACCACCCCCGTTGCGGAAGCCGCGTCGGTCTTCCTGCAGACCGAACGCGCCGCTCTCGAAGCTGGCATCACGGCACTCGGACGACACCCGGGTCCCCGGGGCGATGAAGCCGATGCAGTCCACGCGGAAGCCGGTGTCCTCGCGGTCGTTGAACTGTCCGCCCCACGAGAACGTCGACGTCCACGAGTCGGTGAGGTCGGCGAAGAAACTCCCGGCATAGTCCAGCGTGATCATCCGAGTGTTCTCCGTGTCCACCGTCCGCGACCCGTCGGGGAAGTCGAAGAAGCCCAGCGGGTCGAACTGGATGGTCCGCGACTGTGACCAGTCGAGGCCGATGTTCAGGCGATGCTGGAAGTTGTCCGTCGCCTGGAAGTTGAGGTTGGCGCTCGTCGTGAAATGATCGATGGCCTGGTCGATGTCCGACTCGAAGATGAGCGCGTCGTTGTTGTCCGGCGTCTCGCCCAGATCGAGCTTCGTCACGTTCTCGGTGAAGCCCCGGGCGTTGTCGCCGTCGGGGATCCACGAGATGTCACGCCGGGTGTACGCGTTGTTCACCCGGATCCGAAGTCGGCTGGCGGGGGTGAAGGTGAAGTTGCCCCGCAGCGTGAGGTTCTCCGCCGCCTGCGGGTCGAAGGGCTCGGGCACGTTGGCGATGCCCTCCTGCTTGCCCCAGCTCGCCGAGCCGAAGTACGAGAGCTCCTCGCCCCCACCGCGCACGTTCAGGCTGTACTCCTGGTTGTATGCGGTGCGAAGCCAGCTCCCGCTCTCGGGGCACCCCGGGTCGGGTTCGGTCTGATCGGGCCGCAGAGGTCCGCCGGTGGTGCAGTCGTTGAGGTGCAACCCCGTCGGGTCCTCGTCGGGGCCGACCTTTCGCGGCTGGGCGAGGCCCTGCTCGGTGGTGAACGTCCACCGGGCGACCCCCTGCGAGCCCTGCTTGGTGAAGATCTGGATGACTCCGGCCGTGGCCTCGGTGCCATACAGGGTGGCCGCCGCGGCACCCTTGATGATCTCGATGCGGTCGATGTCCTGGGGGTTGATGGAGTTCAGGACCGTGGCGGCCTGTCCTCCCGTCGACCCGCTGCTCTCGTACGCCCCCCGGTCGTTCATGCGAACGCCGTCGACGTAGATGAGCGGACGGTTTCGCCCGTTGATGGAACTGAGGCCCCGGAGGAGGATCTGTGATCCCGCACCCGCGACGCCCGTGGTTCCCTGGACCGTCATGCCCGGCGCCTTGCCTCGAAGGACGTCGTCGATGTTGACGACTCCGGCGGCCTCGATCTCCTCCGACGTGATGAGGGAGACGCTGTTGCCGATCTCCCGGCGTTGAGCGGCGATGGCGGTCCCTGTGATGACCACGCCTTCCAATTCCACGGCCTGGGAGAAGAGGGTGAAGTCGACGGTGGTGGTGCCACCCGTCGTCACCGTCACCTCCTGCGACCGCTCGCCGTACCCGATGAGGGTCGCCGTCACCGTCCGCGTCCCGGCGGGGACGTTGAGGATGATGAAGCGGCCCGCCCCGTTGGTGAGGGCACCGAGGTTGGTGCCGCCCACGGCTACCTGCACTTCATGCAGGGGCTGTCCCGTCGCACCCGACGTGACGGTGCCGATGACCTCGCCCGTCGGGGCACTCACGGCCCATGGCGCGGCGAGCGCCAGGACGAGAGCCCCCATCCATCCGAGTCTGTAGCGAATTCGATCCATTTCGCCTGCCTCCGTGTTGGGTTGTCACGGACGTCGCGACCCTTCGCGACGACCCGTTCGGCCCCGACGACGGCGGCTCCGTATCCAATCGATTCGACCCGACCAGATCCCGAAGCCACGGGCTTTCATGGATCGACAAAACCAGGCAGTCTGGCGCACCGATGGGTGCACCGAACGACCTCCCGGGAGAGGTCCCCCCTCAGGGGGCCGGCCTCCCGACGTCTCCTCACGTCCTCTTCGTCATCCCCACCGTCGGGGGCCGGCGGCGGCCCTCGCGCCCCTGCGCGAAGCCCCGCCCTTTCACGCTTTCCTACGCGATGGCGACCCGGTCATTACGGGCGCCCATCGAACCAAGAACCCGCCGGGTGGGCGGCGCGGTTCCCGCGAGGACATGGCCGAGCCCGGTTGGCGCCCCTTCGCTGGAGGGCGCAGGTTGGGCGCCATGGCCTACATCCGATACCGCGCCGCCTCCGACCTTCCGCCTGCCTACCAGCGCCTCCACGAGCACCTGGCCGGGGACCATGGATTCGTGGACGCCATCGTGTGGATCCACTCGGTGAATCCCCCCGCCATGCGACACCACCTGGCGCTATACGAGCATGCCATGCGTGGTCCCTCGCCACTCACCGAAGTCCAGCGGGAGATGATCGCCCTGGCGGTTTCAGCGGCGAACGACTGCTTCTATTGAATCAACCACCACGGAGCGGGACTCCGTCGGTTGGGATGCGCCGAGGAGGTCGTTCTCGGACTTGCAAAAGGTGAGGCGGGTTCCTCGGGGAGCGCCCGGGTGACTCCCGCCGATGCCGCCATGCTCGACTACGCCATGAAGCTGACCCGGACGCCCCACTCGATCGTCGCCGCCGACGTGGACGCGCTCCGGGACCACGGCTTCGACGATGCCGCCATCCACGACATCGCCCACGTGACGTCGTACTACAACTACGTGAACCGGATGGCGGACGGGCTCGGGGTGGAGCTGGAGGCGTGGTGGACCGAGGCGGACCTGGTGCTGACCCGGGAGGAGTTCGAAAGGCGTGCAGGCGAACGCCCCTGAGGCCGGGACCTGACCGGCGCAGCGACACGCCCACCGGCCGCCCGCGCGCTGCGAGGACCCAGGACGTCGGGGGACGCGGGGACGCTAGAGGTCGAAGACCTCGCCCCTGGCCGGACCATGCGCGTTGGCGTAGCCGCGCTCGGCCAACGCTTCGTACAACGCCAACTGCCGCGGCGGGTCTCCGTGCACCAGGAAGATCCGCTTGAGGCGCTGGGGATCGAGGTGGGAGACGAAATCCACCAACTCGGGCTCGTCGGCGTGGGCCGAGTAGGAGTTCATCACCTCCACCTCGGCACGGAGTCGATGGGGCTCGCCGAAGATCTTGATCTCACGGCGGCGTTCGACGATGCGGCGACCCAGGGTGTGCGGGGCGCAGTAGCCGACGATCATCACCGTGTTCCGCGGATCCTCCACGTTGTTGCGGAGGTGGTGGAGGATCCGGCCGGCCTCCGCCATGCCCGACGCCGAGATGATGACCATGGGGAGCCGTGACGAGTTCAGCTTCTTCGACTCCTCCACGTCGCGGATGTACGTGAGCCGGTCGAAACCGAACGGCTCGCCGTTCTCTTCCATGTACCGGAGCAACTCGGCGTCGTAGCACTCCGGATGGCGACGGAAAACGTCGGTGACGTTCACGGCCAGCGGGCTGTCGACGTAGACCGGGATGGGCGGCAGGCGCCCCTCGGTGGTGAGCTGATCGAGACGGTAGACGATCTCCTGAGTCCGCCCGACGGCGAAGGCCGGGATGATGACTTTCCCCCCTCTCCTGGCCGTGGATCCCACGACGTGGGCGAGCCTCTGCTTCGACTGATCCGGGGGCTCGTGGACCCGGCCCCCGTACGTCGACTCGCAGATGAGGTAGTCGCAGTCCTCCATGGGCTGGGGGTCCCGCAGGATCGGGCGCTCGGGCCGGCCGACGTCACCGGTGAAGCCGAGCTTCACGGTGCGGCCGTTCTCCTGGATGGTGAGCATCATGGACGCCGAGCCCAGAATGTGACCGGCGTCGCGGTACTGGACCCGAACCCCCGGCAGTGCGTCGAAGTCCTCGCCGTACCCGACGTCCTCGAAGAGCTCCAGCACGCCCGCCGCGTCTTCTGCGTCGTAGAGAGGTTCGATGCGATCCGCGCCCTGGCGCCGCTCGCGGCGGTTCACCCACGCGGCGTCCTTCTCCTGGATGTAGGCGCTGTCGGCGAGCATGGACGAGCAGAGGTCACGCGTGGCCGGGGTCGCGAACACCCGACCGCGGAACCCCTCCTTGTACAGCTTGGGAAGCAGCCCCGAATGGTCGATGTGAGCGTGGGAAAGGAGCACCACGTCGATGGACGACGCATCGGCCGGGAACTCGTGGTTGAAGCGCCGGGCCTCGGATCTCCGACCCTGGAAGAGGCCGCAGTCCATGATGATGCGACCGCCCTCGACCTCCAGCATGTGAAGCGAACCCGTCACCGTCTGGGCGGCGCCCCAGAAGGTGAGTCTCATCGGCCGGTACCCTCGGCCACCGTCATATGCCGACCGGCCCGAACAGGAGGTTGCCGGGTGCTTCGGGATCGTCGCTGCGGTAGAACTCGCGGGCCACGGCCAGGAGCTCCTCACGGGAGATGACCCCGTCGCCATTCGCATCCAGCTCGACGAAGACCGACTCCGCCAGATCCACGGGAAGTCCGAAGACCCCGAAGAAGTCCATGAACTCCGCAGCCCCGATGGTGTCGTCCTCGTCGAGGTCGAAGACCCGGAAGAGACGGTCGGTGAGGTGGTGGACCTCTTCTTCGTACCGCCGGTCGTCTTCGAGGGTCAACTGCCAGTAGGCCAACCACTCGTCGAGGCTGACCTCGCCGTCGCCGTCACCGTCGGCCGCCTTCCGGAGGCCGTCCCAGAATCGGGCATATGCCGCCCGGAGCGCATCGGTGAGCGCCGTCCCCTCGTCGGCCCAGTGGAGGATCATGACGTTGTGGACGATTCGATCGAAGTCGGCCGAGTCGATGCGGCCGTCGTCGTCGATGTCGTAGACCTGGAAATATCGCGTCAGCTTCTGGGTCTGCAGATCGCTGAGCATTCCGCTTCGCACCTCACCGGGAGTGAACTCACTACGGGCGCCACCTCGGCGCGCCCGCCCTATCCTAGCCTGACCACCACCGCCCTCGATACCTCGGGCAGCCCGAGAAGGGCGTCGCGGACCTCGGCTTCCAGCGATCCGTCGACGGCGATGGCGGCCAACGCCTCACCACCCTTGGACAGGCGGGCCTGGTGGTAGCCGGCGATGTTGATGCCGTGCTCGCCCAGAAGGGTGCCCACGCGACCGATAACGCCGGGCACGTCGTCGTTCTTCAGCACGATGAGCGAACCCTCCGGAACCACGTCCACGTGGTAGTCCGCAATACGAACGATGCGCGGGTGGGCATCCCCGAGGAGCGCCCCCGCCAAGCGCAGTTCTCCACGCTCGGCCATCACCACCAGCTCCACGTACTCGGTGTAGTCGGCGTGGGCCGAGAGACGGGTCCGGGCCACGCCGATGTCCCGCTGCGCCGCCAGGTGCCCGGCGCTCACGAAGTTCACCTGGTCCGAGCCCAACACGTTCCTGAGGAGCCCCACGAGGACGTACGCCATGAGCGGTTCGAGGGCCTCGTCGGCGTCGCCGGCGTACCGCACCTCGATGTCGCGCACGGCACCCGGGGCGAGGGCGCACGCCAGGTGACCGAGTGCCTCGCCCAGGGAGAAGAGGGGCGTCAGTGCCCGCATGGACGCACCGCTGATGGCCGGGGCATTGAGGGCCTTGGAGAGATCGCCCTCCGCCAGCGCGGCCCGCACGCCTTCAGCGATCTCCGTGGCGACCAGCTCCTGGGCCTCGGAGGTGGAGGCTCCCAGGTGGGGCGTGAGGACGAGGTTGGGCGCATCCCTGAGTCGCGAGCCCTCCTCCAGCGGCTCGTTCTCGAAGACGTCGAGAGCCGCTCCCGCCAGGTGGCCCGACTCCAGGGCGCTGGCGAGATCGTTCTCCACGACGACGCCTCCCCGGGCCACGTTCACCAGAAACGCACCCTTCTTCATCCGCGCCAGAGCCTCGGAATCGATCATGCCCCGGGTGTCGTCGGTGAGGGGCACGTGGAGGGACAGAACATCGGCGCGCTCGAGGACGTCTTCGAGCCGCTCCGCCCGCTCGATATTGAGATCGTCGGCCCGCTCGGCGCTGAGATAGGGATCGAAGGCCACGACGTTCATTCCGAAGGCACGGCAGCGTCGGGCGACCTCCCCTCCGATGCGACCCGCGCCGACGAGCCCAAGCGTCCTCCCCCGGAGCTCGGCGCCCTTGAACCGGGAGCGCGCCCATTCCCCGGCGCGCATGGACGCATCCGCCGCCGCGACCCGGCGGGCCATGGCGAGGATCAGGGCCAGCGTGAGCTCCGCCGCCGACACGGTGTTGCCCGCCGGCGCGTTCATCACCGCGACCCCGTTCCGGGTGGCTGCCGCGAGATCGATGTTGTCGACGCCCACCCCCGCCCGCCCGATGACGCGCAGGAGAGGCGCGTCCGACAGCAGCTCGTCCCGAACCTTGGTGGCGCTGCGAACGATGAGCCCGTGGGCGTCGGCCAGTGCCTCGAGGAAGGCGGGGTCCGACGAGTCGTCGATCTTCACGATCTCGAAACGGTCGTCGCCCAGGAGCGGGGCGAGGCCCGACTCCGAGACCTTGTCGGTGACCAGCACCTTGAAGCGCTCGGTACTCACGTCAGCACCTCGGTGAGGACGTCGAGCAGGTCCTCGAGCTCGTCTTCGGTGTGGTCGCCCATGTGGCCGATCCGGAAGGTGGTGGGCTTCAGCTTCCCGTACCCGCCACCGACGACCCATCCCCGCTCCGCAACCCGGGACGTGGCGTCCGGACCCGTACGGCCGTCGGGCGTGGCGACGGACGG
>ERZ869936.1213-NODE-1213-length-19481-cov-4.536446_pt1 | contig 19481 bp, 22 predicted proteins | sample MGYA00520876_ERZ869936 | MGnify/ENA primary metagenome ERZ869936 (study PRJEB32218, sample SAMN09650985) | biofilter metagenome | isolation source: enrty point of leading RO module | place: Saudi Arabia: Thuwal, RO plant located on Red Sea | collected 2016-02-17 ...
CCGTGCGGTAATCCTCGCGCACCGCCTGCGCGGTCACCGAAATGGCGCCGTCGTTCGACTTGATGCCGGTGATCATCGCGGTCATCGTCGGCGCCGAATCCGGCGTCTGCTGATTGGCGCTGTAGGTTTTCGACAGCGCGAGATAGGGCAGTCGCTCGAAGGCGAGCGAGTGCTCCTCGCCGCGCCCGCCGCGGCGTTGCCCGTCGAGAATGCGCGCGGCGGTAACCGTCGACACGCCCATGCCGTCCCCTACGAACAGGATCACGTTGCGCGCGCGCCCGGTAATCGGTGCCTGCGACTTTGCCCGTTCCACCGCCTGGCGGCCGCTGTCGAACCATTCCTCGGGGGTTTGCGCGCCGGCGACGCCGACGCACAGCGCCAGTACCAGGGCGAGGCGCCTGCCGGGGGCACGGCGAGAGAATGCGCGGGCTGTGCTCACCGCGTCACCCGATGGCGCCGGCGTCGCGCAGCGCCACGCGCAACCGCTCGACGCGCTTGCGGTTCACGCCGAAGTCCCGGTAGCCCAGCCGCGACGCCGACCGCAGCGCGATGATGCCGTCCGCCGCCCGCAGGTGCAGTTCGAGGTCGTCGACAAAGCCGAAGACGGCGCTGGTGCATTCGGCATGCAGGTAATCCGGCTGTTCGGCAACGATGCGGGTGCGGGGCAGGGCCAGTACTGCGTTGCGCGCGGCGGCCCAGGCCTGAGCCGGCGGCGCCGACAACGCGAAGGGCGTCACCGCATGGCCCCCGGCCGAGTCGTCGCTGCACACGCAGTTCGGTTTCGGCGGGCAGGGCGAAAGGCGGGCATGGTGCACGCCGAGACGCGCGGGGCGCTTGCCTGCGAGCGACAGCATCGGACGAATCCTCCGGTCAGGTGGGCCGGCGACCGGCCTCATGTGGCGAGCTTACCGGATGGCCGGGGCCAGTAGTGGGACTGCGGCGCGCTGGCGTTCAGGTCTCTGATCCCTCCAGCTGCGAAAAACGCACCGGCAGCAGCTCGCGCGTGCTGTGACGGCCGTCGGCGCCTTTCTCCACCACGATCAGCTGCTGGCTGTCCGGCAGCCCCGCGGGAATCACCATGCGCCCGCCGGGCTTCAGCTGATGCAGCAGTGCCGGCGGAATCAGGTCCGGCGCCGCGGTGACGATCAGGCGGTCGAACGGCGCCTGCTCGGGCCAGCCGTGGCTGCCGTCACCGATCCTCAACTCGATGTTGTCGTAGCCGGCTTCGCGCAGCCGCCGCGCCGCCTCCCGGCCCAGCGGCTCGATGATCTCGATGCTGTATACCCGCGCCGCCAGCTCGGCGAGCACCGCCGCCTGATAGCCGAGCCCGGTGCCGATTTCGAGCACGCGGTCCTGCGCGCCGATCTGCAGCGCGTCAGTCATCAGCGCCACGATGAACGGCTGGGAGATGGTCTTTTCGTGACCGATCGGCAGCGGCCGGTTCAGGTAGGCATAGGGCTCGATCTCGGCGGGCACGAAGCGGTGGCGGGGGACACGGCCCATCACCTCCATTACCGCCGGGTCGATGTTGTACTTGCCGATCCGCTCGCCCAACAGCGCGGCGTGAGTGGCGATCTCCAGCACCATGTGCTGGCGCAAAGCGGCGAACTGCTCTTCGTTCATGGCGCAGGGCGTTCTCGACGCACGGCATCCGACCTGCTCATGTTACGCCTGCAGGGCGTGCATGAGGACTCTGCAGTTCCACTGCCTTGCAGCGGCGCAGGGCTGCGCCGCATCGGGCCGACGCGCCGCATGCAGCCCCGCGCTTGACCTGCGTCAACGCGCCCGGGCGGTCACGGTCGACAATCGACGGCAATCGCGAACGCTGCGGCAAGGCGCGACGAAAGCGCGGCCAAGGCGCAATTCGGCGATGCGCCTGAAAGGAGAAGCAACCGTGATGGATTTTGGCATGGGGTGGGGTTGGGGGCTTGGCTGGGTCGGCATGGCGCTGCTCTGGGTCGTTCCGCTGGTGCTGATCGCAGCGGCAATCAAGTATCTGTTCTTTCACGAGGGGGAAGTGCCGCACCGCGCTGCCGACCGGCACCGCAGCGCGATCGAGCAACTTGAGCAGCGCTATGCCAAGGGCGATCTCACCCGCGACGAGTTCCTGCAAAAGCGTGAAGACATCCTGAACGAGTGACAGACCCCGTCCGGGGCGCCGCGCCGCTCAGGGGCGGATGAAAAACGAGCCGGTGGCCTCGGTGTCGCGGGTAAGCTGCTCGACCTTGGTGGCGGAAAACGCCCAGAGATCGTCGCGGTGCACGCCGAGATAGATCGGATCGGCCCGCTCGCGGTGGATGTTGATCTTGGCGTTGTACACGGTGCGTGAAGTGCCGTGCTTGTCGCGGATGTGATAGCGGTTGACCATGTACCGTCCGCCGCCGAGGCTTTCGCCGGTGAGATAGCAGCGGATGGTCTCGATGCGCCCGCCCGACACGTCCAGGCCCTTCAGCTGCTCGACGGCGACCGCGGTCTTTTCCACGAAATCGACGGTGTCGTAGCGCGCCGGCAGCCGCGGGTTGCGGGTGTCGGGAAAGGAAAAATCGCCGAGCAGGATCTGCCCCGGCAGCGCCCGGCTGATCATGCGCGCGAGGTCGACGGTGACCTGGCCGACGATGTAGCTGAAGGTGGTCGGGTTCAGGCCTTCGACCTGGTGAAATTCGTAGTGCTCGCCGACATGGAACGCCGCCCGCAGCCGCGGCACCCAGGGCGCGCGCGCTTTGCGCTGTGCCATGGCATTGTCGGCCAGCACCATCATCATCAGCTTGTAGAGCGCGATGTTGGCGTCCGGCCCGGTGTCGCGGTTCCAGATGTAGAAGCCGTCGCCGGTGGTGGTGCGCGCGAAGTTCACCTGGATGTGCTTCGACAGCAGCTGGCGGTAGCCGGAGTTCACCGAGTACGACAGGCTGTTCAGCATGGCGACCTGCTCGATCGGCGGCTGTAGCGAAAACTCCACCGCGTCGAACAGCACCACCGCGCGGTCGCGCACCAGGGTCACGCCGTAGCGACGCACCAGCTCGCTGATCAGATCGATGTCGACATCGACGCCGGGCCTGACGCCAGTGCGCAGCACCCGGGGCTGGGTGTCGAACAGCCGGCACACCTCATCGAACTCCGCCACCTCGAGATACTTCGGGCCGGCGAGCAGCTTGTTCATGACGGTGGCGGGATCGTCGACGCCCCAATCCTGCTGCATTTCCGCGTGCAGCGCCTCGGCGATGGCGTAATGGCGCACTACGCAGAAGCGCAGCGTTTCGCCGACAAAGGTCCACTTCAGCACCAAGTTGTCGCCGAGGTCCCACATGGCGAACAGCGCGGCGTCCACCTCGGTGAGCGCAGAGCGCTGGCGTGACTCCGCCGTTGCCCGGCCTCTGAGCCAGGGCAGGTTCCTGAGCCAGCCGATTCGCTGCGATTCGGGCTTCATCGGGTTTTTATCTGGATCGAACAGGGGTGGCCGACGGGCGCCGCGGCCAGTGTGGAACAAAACCACGGCCCAGACAATTCGGGCCGGATGCGGCGCTGCACTACGGCAACAGCCCTATCTTAGCGCAGCGCGCCGAGGTGAAGCTGGCGCCTGTCGGGCACCGCCGCCAGCGTGCTGGCCGGTATCGATTCGCGCGCCTGCGCGAGGCGCTCGGCCAGCGCCGGTTGCGCATTATGCAAGGCGCGCGCGAAGCGATACGCGATGTCGTCCGGCAGGTTCGGCCGCGCCAGGGTCGGACTCCGCTTGCCGACTCTTTCCAGGTCGCGATCAAGCCCCGGATAAGCACCGGCGGGCAGGGTAAGCGGCACCAGCGTCGGGTGGCGCGAAGCACCAGGGTGAGCGACGGATCGGCGATGCGCAGCGCTTCGGCCTGCGCCGCCCCATAGCGCGCGAGCCCGCCGCCGCGGTTCTCGGTGTCGGCCGGTCAGGCCTGCTGCGCCGTCATCCGTCTGAGGCGACGCGCCAGCGACCGGAGCAGCGAAATGGCGAATGCCGGGCGCGACTTCACCAGCGACAGAAAATCGGAGCGGTTGATCGCCAGCAGCCGGCTGTCGACCTCGGCGGCGGCGCTGGCGGCACGCGGCGACTGGTCGACCAGCGCCATCTCGCCGAGCGCGCCGCCCGGCCCCACCCGTTCCACCACCTTCGAGCGGATCGACACCGCCACGCGGCCTTCCAGCACCACGTACATGAAGCCGCCTCGCTCGCCTTCCTGCATGATGGGGTGGCGCGCTGCGAAGGCTTGGGGCGGGCGCTTGAGCGCGGCCCCCAGTTCCTCCAGCAACGTATCGTCGAACACCCGGCGCGCCTCGCGCGCATGGTCGTCGCCCAGGCGTCCGGAGCGGGCGAGAATCTCCACCGTCAGGCGCAGCCGGTTGATCAGGATGCTCATCAGCATCAGGGCGAATTCCGGCGTGCGTTCGAGCGCCTGCTCGAACTGGCGCGCGTCCAGGGCCAGCGCGCGGGACTCGCCCTTGGCCACCGCCGCGGCGGTGCGAGCCCCGCCGGTAATCACCGCCATCTCGCCGAAGATCTCGCCCGGCTTGATGATGTCGAGGGTGCGCTTGCCGCGGGTAAGCCTGACGCTGCCCTCGGTCAGCAGGTACATGCGGTCGCTGGGGTCCTGCTCGCTGAAGAAGGCCTGCCCGTCGGCGGCGCTGGCGGGACTGCCGAGCGCCTCGAAACAGGCGCGGGCGACGTTCGGGTCGTACAGCGCCTCACGCGCCGGGCTGGTGAAGTCGAGGTCTTCCATTGCAGTGTTTGAGCGGGTCGCGGCGGATGTTAACGCATGCCGCGACCGTCAGGCCGGTTCGCGCGTGCGGGCGCCTCAGGCCGGCGACTGCGCAGGCAGCGACGCGCGGCCCGAGCCCAGGCCGTGCTCGGCAAAGAAATCGCAGATCAGGCCCGCCGCATCCGGGCCGAGCGGATCGTTGTAGGGATAGTCGGCGAGCCCCCCGCTCCAGGCATGGCCCAGGCCGCGCACCGTTACCTGGCGCACCAGGGTGCGGCCGAGGTAATCGTGATCGGTGACGTCGTAGCGGTAGCCGCCGAGGCTGCGTTCCTCCCGGCGGCGAACACGCGGTGCGATCTCCTCCCGGTGCGCCTCGCTGCCCAGCAGGCGATTCAGCTCGGTGAACTGCAGCACGATCTGGTCGGCGTTGACCGGGTTCACCGTCTCGTCGCGGTCGCCGTGGATCACCATCACCGGGATCGCTTCGACGCGCCCGCGCGCCATTCGGTAGGCACGCCGCGCAGCGTCCTCGGGATGCCGGTGTGCGCCGTGGCGCATCGCATCCAGCGCCTCGCTGGTAGATGAGCCGGCTTCGAACATCAGGCCGGAATGCAGCGCGCAGGCGGCGAACAGGTCGGGATGGCTCACCGCCAGATTCACCGACATCGCCGCCCCCGCCGACAGCCCGGCGAGATAGACGCGCCGCGGCTCGACGTCGTGCTCGACGGCGAGCGAGCGGATCATGTCGGCGAGAATCGAGGCCTCGCCCGCGCCGGCCTGCGCCGAGCCGGAAAACCAGTTCCAGCAGCGGTGCGGATTGGCGAGCCGCCGCTGCTCAGGATAGAGCACGATGAATCGCTCGCGATCGGCGCGCCGGTTCATGCGGGTGGCGGCGGCGAAGACCTCGGCGTCCTGCCGGCAGCCGTGCATCATCACCACCATCGGCAGGCGCTCGGTAACGGTGTAATGCTCCGGCAGATAGAGCAGATACGGGCGCCGGCCGGCGGTGAGCTGGATCAGCGAAAAGGTACGCCCGAACGCGGAGTGGCTGCCCTTGTGAACCGTGCCGCGCGCCTCGGGCCCGCGGCGGAACCAGGACAGCGCCCGTTTCAGCGCGGACCACAGGCGGGCGATCATTGCGGGCTGCCGGCGCGATGCGACGGCGGGAGCAGGTCGATGGGCAGCAGGTCGGCAGGCATGCGTCGAAGTGTCAGGGCGCCCCGTCGTGCAGGGCGGCGCCCCCGGCAGTATGCCGGGCATGCTGCGTTGCGGCAAACGGCTTGTTCGCCGGCATGGGCCGCGGTGTGGTCACTGACCGTTGAGGGTGAGCACTGCGATGGCGATGACTGCGACGGTGGCCCAGCCCAGCCAGTCGACGTAACGATACAGCGCCGCCTCCATGCGCGCGCCGCCCCAGGCCATCAGTCCGGCCACCAGGAAGAAGCGTGCGCCGCGGCCGATGAACGAGGCGAGGATGAACGGCAGCACGGCCATCGACGCCGCGCCGGCGGCGATGGTGAACACCTTGTACGGGATCGGCGAAAATCCGGCCACGAACACCGCCCAGAATCCCCAGCGGTCAAACCAGGATTTCGCCGTCACGTAGGCGTCCCAGTAATGGCTGTCGCGGATCAGCGGCTCGACCAGGTCGAAGGCATAGACGCCGATCAGATAACCGAACAGGCCGCCGGCTACCGACGCCAGCGTTGTGATCAGCGCGAACAGCCAGGCGCGGCGCGGCTGCGCCAGGCTCATCGGCGCCAGCATCACGTCCGGCGGGATGGGAAAGAACGACGATTCCGCAAAGCTTACGCCGCCGAGCAGCCAGGGTGCGTTGCGGTGCCGCGACCAGCGCATGGCGCGGACATAGAGCGAAGAGAAGAGCCTGATGGGAGTGTCCTTTGGCCGGTTGAGGTCGCGGTATGCTTGGCCGACATGATAGTCGCTGATTCGTTGCCCGAGCCGGCCGCCGGCGTCACACGGCGCTGGATTGCCCATCTGGACATGGATGCGTTCTACGCATCGGTGGAATTGCTGCGTTACCCGGAGCTGCGCGGCCAGGCGGTGGTCGTCGGCGGCCGGCGCGCCCATCATCCGGTGCTGCAGCCCGACGGCCGCCGGCGTTTCGCCCGCCTGCGCGACTATGCCGGCCGCGGCGTCATCACCACAGCGACCTACGAAGCGCGCGCGCTCGGCGCGCGCTCGGGCATGGGGTTGATGAAGGCCGCCGCGCTGGCGCCCGACGCGGTGCTGCTGCCCGCCGACTTCGACGAATACCGGAAATATTCGCGGCTGTTCAAGGCGGCGGTGGTGCAGGTCGCGCCGTGCATCGAGGATCGCGGCATCGACGAGATCTACATCGATCTCACCGAAGTGCCGGGCGCGCAGCTTTCGGCGCCGGGCGACCCGCAGGCCGGCGTTCGCGCGGTTGCGCAGGCGATCAAGGCGCGGGTGCGGGAGGCGACCGGGCTCACCTGCTCGGTTGGGCTGAGCCCGAACAAGCTGCTGTCCAAGCTGTGTTCGGAACTCGAGAAACCGGACGGGCTGACCCTCGTCACGGCGGTGGACATCCCGTCGCGCATCTGGCCGCTGCCGGCCGCGCGCATCAACGGCATCGGCCCCAAGGCGGCGGCCAGGCTGGAAGCGCTCGGCATCCGCAGCATCGGCGAGTTGGCCGCCGCCGGGCGGCAATGGCTGATCGAGCGCTTCGGCGCAAACACCGGGGCCTGGCTGCACGAGGTGGCGCACGGCCGCGACGAACGTCCGGTGGTGACCCACAGCGAACCGAAATCGATGAGCCGCGAGACCACCTTCGAGCGCGACCTGCACGCACGGCGCGATCGTACGGAACTCGGCGACATCTTCACCCGGCTGTGCGAGCAGGTTGCCGCAGACCTTCAGCGCAAAGGCTACGTCGCAAAGACCATTGGCGTGAAACTGCGCTACGACGACTTTCGCATCGTGACGCGTGAGATTACGCTGCCGGAACCCACCAGCGATGCGCGAATCATCCGGCGGGCTGCGGGTCGCTGTCTGGCGCAGGCGCCGCTCGAGAAACGCCTGCGGCTGCTGGGGGTGCGCACCGGCGGTCTGTACGCCGCCGACGCTCCGGCCCCGCGCGAAGCGTCCGCTTTGCGGCAGAATCAGCTCAGCCTTGCGCTGCTCGACCCGGCGCTGCGCGAAGGCGTGTTCGACGCGTAAGCCGCCTCAGGGCGAACGGCGCTGGCGACGGTCGGCAAGCCGCACGCTTGAGGGCGCGTAGCCGAGGGGCGCGGGCGATGCTGCGACCTCGGTCCGGTTCGAGCGCCCGAGGTCGTGCGTAATGTCGCAATCAAGGAGGCCGTCATGCAGAAGATCGCTCCGTTCCTTTGGTTCGACGGCAACGCCGAAGAGGCGGTGCATTTCTATGTGTCGGTATTCCGCCGCGCCGGCATCGGCGCGGTAACCCGATACAGCAAAGCGGGCGCGCAGGTCTCCGGCCGGCCGGAGGGGAGCATCATGACGCTGGCGTTTCACATCGAGGGCCAGGAATTCATCGCGCTGAACGGCGGACCGCAGTTCAGGTTCAGCGAAGCGGTATCGTTCGTCGTGCACTGCGACTCGCAGGAAGAGATCGACTACTACTGGGACCGCCTCTCCGCGGGCGGCGACCCGGCGGCGTTCCTCTGCGGCTGGCTCAAGGATCGCGACGGCGTCCCGGGGCAGGTCGTGCCGCGCATGCTTGCCGGCCTGATGCTGGACCCGGCGCGCGCCGGCGCGGTGATGGAGGCCGTGCTGCAGATGCGCCGGATCGACCTCGAGGCCCTGCGTCGCGCAGCCCGGCGGACGGGCGGTGCCGCGTGAAGCATCTGTGCCCGATCCGCGAAACGGTGGCCGCGCAGCGCCGCCGCAACCCAGTGTGAAGGAGACGACGATGGCCCGAACCCAAGGCACGCGCGCCGGCGCCCGCCGGGTATCGCTGCTGGTGGGCACCCGCAAGGGCGCCTGGTTGCTGCATGCGGATGCCGCGCGCAAGACCTGGCGCGTCGACGGCCCGCATTTTCTCGGCCATGTCGTCCACCACCTGGCGCTCGATCCGCGCGACGGCCGCACCCTGCTGGCCGCCGCCAAGACCGGCCATCTCGGACCGACGGTGTTCCGTTCCACCGACCGCGGCAAGCGCTGGAAAGAGGCGGCGAAACCGCCGGCCTTCGCCAGGGCAACAGACGGCGCGAATGGACGCGCGGTCGATCACACTTTCTGGCTCACGCCCGGCCATGCCTCCGAACCGGGCGTGTGGTACGCCGGGACCTCGCCGCAGGGGCTGTTCCGCTCGGAGGACGGCGGCGTCAGCTGGGCGCCGTTCTCGCCGGTCAACGACGATCCCGACTACCGCAGCTGGATGGGCACGGTGCAGGACGGCACGCCGGACGGGCCGAAGCTGCATTCGGTCATCGTCGATCCGCGCGATGCGAAGCATCTGTACTTCGGCATGTCCGGCGGCGGAGTGCACGAGTCGGTCGACGGCGGCGGCAGCTTCCGGCCGCTGATCAAGGGCCTGGAGGTGGTGCATGGCTTCGACGGCGCCACGCCCACCGCGCACGACCCGCACTGCATCCGCCTCTGTCCCGGCAACCCGAACCGGCTGTATCAGCAGAACCATTGCGGCATTTATCGCATCGACCGGCCGTCCGACACCTGGGTGCGGGTCGGGCGCTCGATGCCGAAACGCGTGGGCGATGTCGGCTTCCCGATGGTGGTGCATCCGCGCGACGCCGATTGCGCCTGGGTATTCCCGATGGACGGCACCGATGTCTGGCCGCGGGTGAGCCCCGGCGGCAAGCCGGCGGTGTACGCCACCCGCGATGCCGGCAAGACCTGGCAGCGGCTGGACAGCGGCCTGCCGAAACAGCAGGCCTGGTGGACGGTGATGCGCCAGGCGATGTGCGCCGATGCGCACGACCCGGTCGGTCTGTATTTCGGCACCACCGGCGGCGAACTGTGGATGAGCCGCGACGAAGGCCGCCGCTGGCAAGGCATCGCCCGTCATCTCCCGGAAATCTTCGCAGTGGAAGCGGCGCTGTTCGCCTGAGCGATGAAGGTGGCGATCCCGAGCGCGCTGCGCTCCTACACCGAGGCCGCCGAGGCGCAGGCGCGCGGCGCCACGCTGGCTGAACTGCTGGCCGACCTCGATCGCGGCTATCCCGGCATCCGCTTTCGCATCGTCGACGAGCAGGACCGCATCCGCCGCCACATCCGCATTTTCGTCAACGGCAGCCAGGCGCGGGACCTGGCGCAACCGCTCGTGTAGCCACTAAGGCGCGGCTGAACACGCCAATGCCTCGATGGCGGCTGTCCGCACGACCCCCGTCGAAGGCGTCGGCTTGCCGGCACCGGCGAGATGTGAAGCACTCGAACGGGCGTGCGCCTGCCGCAGCAGGCGGCGGATGCCGGCGGCGATTGCGCGGCCGCAGGCATCCGACGGCGCCCACCCTGCGGACCTTCAGGCCGCCGCGCGCACCGCTGCCCCGGCGCCCGCGGATACGCTGTCGGCCAGCGCGCGCAGCAGCGCCGCCCCGTCGCCGCGCCAGGCGCTGCCGTGCATGCAGGCGAGCGTGGTGGGGTGCTCGCGCGCCAGCCGCTCCAGCACCGCCGCCGTGTCGGGCGAATGCGAGTAGTAGTCGAGCGGCGCACGGAATGCTTCGCTCGGCCCCAGAATGTCCGACTCGGTCAGCGCCACGCTGCCGGTCCCGCCCTGGGTGAACAGGTCGCCGCACAGGAAGGTGGCGGTGACGGTCTCCATCATCAGCCCGGAGTCCCAGTTGTGCGGCACGTGCGGGGTATCGAACCAGCGCACCGCATGCCGACCGAGTGACAGCAGATCGCCGTCGGCCAGCGCGCGCGGCGCGCGGTCGGCGAAGTCGTTGACCGACACCATGGCGGCGATGCGGCCGCACACCGCTTCGGCCCGCGGCGCCGCCGCCAGCCAGTCGTTCAGCGACCCGCATTCGTCCGCCTCGAAGTGGGAAAAGCCGATATAGCGCAGCCGCTCCACCGGCATGACGGCGGCCACAGCCTCGCGCACCAGGGAAAACAGCCGGCGCGGCCCGGTATGAAACAGCAGCGGCTGGTCGTCAACGATCAGATACTGGTTGAAGCTGAAGCGGTTGCCTGGAATCTCGACCGGGGTGTTGATGCGATAGATGCCGTCGGCGATTTCCGCGATGTTGGTATGGGATTGAGGGTTGGTGATCATTTGCGCGTCCTTGCGTTGTGAAAAGGCACAAGGAGGTGTAACGACGCGCCCGGTCGTTACACTTCCTCGTCATGAATTGCCCGGCGTATGCTTTGCGGGTGGACGACCAGCCCGATTCCGCCGCGATCGACCCCGGCCAGCTCGACGATGGCGCGCTGGCGCTTGGCGTTGCGGCGGGCGACGCCGCGGCGGAGGCGGAGCTTTACCGGCGGCTCGCGCCGCGGGTGCGTTTCTACGGCCTGCGTCATCTGCGCGACGAGCACGCCGCCGCCGATCTGGTGCAGCAGGTGATGATGCTGACGCTGGAACGGCTGCGCGCCGGCGCGCTGCGGCGGCCGGAGATGCTCGCCTCGTTCGTGCTGGGAACCTGCCGGATGACGGTGCTCGAACTGCGGCGCGGCCACGCCCGGCGCGAGCGCCTGCTGGAAACCTATGCCGGCGACGTGCCGGTCGGCGAGCCGGCGGCCTCGCCGCGGATCGACCACGAACGGCTGCTGCGCTGCGTCGACGCGCTGCCCGAGCGCGAGAAGTCGGTGCTGGTGCTGACCTTCTACGACGAGCAGCCGGCGGCCCGGGTGGCCGGCGAGCTGGGCCTCTCGGAAGCCAACGTGCGGGTGATCCGCCATCGCGCGGTGAAGCGCCTGCGCGACTGCCTGACCGGCGGAGGCGAGGCATGAGCACGCCCGCCTGCGCGGCGCCGATCGACGTCGACGTGCTGATCGACTACTGGCTGGGCGCGCTGGCAAGCGACGCCGAGGCCGCGGTCGAGACCCATCTGTTCGGCTGCGCGGCCTGCAGTGCGAAGGCGCAAGCGATCGCCGACCTCGCCGGCGGCCTGCGCGCCCTGGTTTCGCGCGGTCTGCTGGGCGCGGTGGTGACCGAAGGCCTGGTGCAGCGCGCCGCCGCGCGCGGGCTGCAGGTGCGCACCTATACCATTGCGCGCGGCGGCAGCGTCAACTGCACCATCGCGCCGGAGGACGACCTGCTGGTGGCGCGGCTGCAGGCGCCGCTCGCAGGTCTTGCGCGGATCGACGTGCTGATGCTCGACTCCCACGGTCGCGGCGTCGAGCGGGTGCGCGACGTGCCGTTCGACGCCGGTGCAGGCGCGATCCTGCTGGCGGCGCGCGCGGCCGAGGTGCGGGCCCTGCCGGCGCACACCTCGCGCATGCAGCTGCTGGCGGTCGATGCCGGCGTCGAGCGGCTGCTCGGCGAATACACCTTCAATCACAGTCCCTGGCCGGTGCGCCCGGACGCCTGAGGCCATCGGGCCGCGATCGCGCAGCTTGCCGGGCGCAAGTCCGGCGCAAGACCGTACAAGCCGGCCGGCCGGCGATGCCGTAAGCTCTGCGCCGTGAACCCGATCATCTCGATTTCGAAGCTCACCAAGACCTACGCCTCCGGCCTGCAGGCGCTGAAGGCGGTCGACCTGGAAATCCGCGTCGGCGAGATCTTCGCGCTGCTCGGGCCGAACGGCGCCGGCAAGACGACGCTGATCAGCACCGTGTGCGGCATCGTCACGCCAAGCTCGGGCACGGTCAGCGTCGGCGGGCACGACATCGCGCGCGATTTTCGCGCCGCGCGCCGCCTGATCGGCCTGGTGCCGCAGGAGCTGCACACCGACATGTTCGAAACGGTGTGGAGCACGGTGGCGTTCAGCCGCGGCCTGTTCGGGCTGGCGCCGGACGCGGCGCATCTCGAGCGCGTGCTGCGCGATCTGTCGCTCTGGGAGCGGCGTAAGGACCGCATCATGCACCTGTCTGGCGGCATGAAGCGCCGGGTGCTGATCGCCAAGGCGCTGGCACACGAGCCGCGCGTGCTGTTTCTCGACGAACCGACCGCCGGCGTCGACGTCGAGCTGCGCCAGGACATGTGGGCGCTGGTGCGCCGGCTGCGCGAGACCGGAGTCACCGTGATCCTGACCACGCACTACATCGAGGAAGCCGAGGAGATGGCCGACCGCATCGGCGTGATCAATCACGGCGAGCTGATCGTGGTCGAGGAAAAGGCGCGCCTGATGAGGCAGCTCGGCCAGAAGCAGCTCATCGTGCATCTGCAGGATCCGATGACCGAGGTGCCGCCGGCGCTCGCCGAGTGGAAACTCTCGCTCGGCGCCCAGGGCACCGAGCTGGAGTTCACCTTCAACTCTGCCGAAGACGACGATGCCCGCATTCCGCGGCTGCTGCGGCGCATGCACGAACTGGGCATCGGCTTTCGCGATCTGCAGACCCGGCAAAGCTCGCTGGAAGACATCTTCGTGAGCCTGGTGCGGCGCCCGCGCGTGCAGCCGGCGGCGGCGAGGGCGCAGGCATGAGCGCAGCGCTGCCACCATCGGGATTTAACGCCCGCGGCGTCGCCGCCATCTACCGCTTCGAGATGGCGCGTTTTCTGCGCACCCTGTGGCAAAGCCTTGCCACACCGGTGCTGACCACCGCGCTATATCTGCTGGTGTTCGGCGCCGCCATCGGTTCGCGCATGAGCCAGATCGACGGCGTGAGCTACGGAGCCTTCATCGTGCCCGGGCTGATCATGCTGACCATCCTGACCGAGAGCCTGAACAACGCCTCCTTCGGCATCTACATGCCGAAGTTCACCGGCACCATCTACGAGATTCTGTCGGCGCCGGTGTCGGCCTTCGAGATCGTGCTGGGTTACGTCGGCGCCGCCGCCACCAAGTCGGTGGTGCTTGGCCTGGTGATTCTCGCTACCGCCAGCCTGCTGGTGCCGATCGAGATCCGCCATCCGCTGCCGATGCTCGCCTTCCTGGTGCTGGTGTCGGTGAGCTTCAGCCTGTTCGGTTTCATCCTCGGCGTGTGGGCCAACAGCTTCGAGCGCCTGCAGTTCGTGCCGATGCTGATCATCACGCCGCTGACTTTCCTCGGCGGCGCGTTCTATTCGATCGACATGCTGCCGGGCGAATGGCGCACGGTCAGCCTGTTCAACCCGGTCTTCTATCTCATCTCAGGGTTCCGCTGGACCTTCCACGGTACCGCGGAGGTCGGCGTGTGGATCAGTCTGGCCACCACCCTGCTGTTCGCCCTGGTGTGCCTGGCGCTGGTGGCCTGGATCTTCCGCACCGGCTACCGTTTGAAGAGCTGAGTCGGTGGCGCTCAGTCGGCCTTGCGCACCGAGCGGCGGACGCGGCGGATGAACAGCGCCGCGGTGAGCGCCACCAGCGGAATCGACACCGCCATGGCGAGGTCGGGGCTCAGGGCGATGCCGGCATCCTTGAGGCCTTTCACGCCGTAGCCGACCAGCCCGACGACGTAATAGGTCACGGCGGCGATCGACAGGCCTTCGACCGTTTCCTGCAGCCGCAGCTGCAGCTTGGCGCGGCGGTTCATCGATTCGAGCAGCGCCTGGTTCTGGCGCTCTCGGGCGATGTCGACCCGGGTCGACAGCAGCTGGGTGGCGCGTGCCACCCGCGCCGAGAGCGCATGCTGGCGCGCGGCGACCGACTGGCAGGTGCTCATCGCGGGCGCGAGCCGTCGCTCGGTAAACTCGCGGAATGTCTGCAGGCCCTGGATGCGCTCTTCGCGCAGTTCGCCGATGCGTCGCTGCACCAGCTCGTGGTAGGCCGCCGAAGCGCCGAAACGATAGGCGTGTGCCGATTCGCGACTTTCGATTTCCGCCTCCAGCCGCGTCAGCCGCTCGAGCAGCTGTGCTTCGTCTTCTGTGCTCGCGCGCGCCAGCGCATCGGTGATGCCGGCCAGCTCGCGTTCGTTATCCGAGAGCAGCGGCACCAGCTGCCGCGCCACCGGCAGCGCCAGCAGCGCCATCACCCGGTAGGTGTCGATCTCGAGCAGCCGCTGCAGGATGCGACCCGCCTGGCGCGGCGTCATGCCGCGGTCGATCGCCAGAAACCGGCTGAAACCGTCGTCGCGCACGCGAAAGTCGGTGAGCGCGATGCCGGCGCCGCCGGAGATGCGGCTGCCGATCAGCGCATTGCCGGCGAACAGGGTTGCCGACAGCCGCTCGAAGTCCGAAGTCGCCGCGGTGTCCGGCACCAGCGCCGCGTGCGCGGCGACGATCGTCTCGCCGGGCAGCCGCGAAAGCCAGCTTTCCGGTACGGCCGCCAGCGCCGGCGTCGAGAACGGATCGTCGCCGGCGCCGGGCACGACGAAGTTGTAACGGCTGAACTCGGTGTGCCGCTCCCACTTCAGCCGGAACACGCCAAGATCGACGCTGACATGCGTGGCACCTGGCGGCGGAGCCGGCCCATCGTAATGCTGCACCAGCTCGCACACATGCTGCCATTCCGATTCGCGCGCGCTGAGATCGGAAAGCATCGCCAGATACGAGATGCGCACCGGCGCGACCAGCGATTCCGGCGGTCGGGCGTGAACCTCGTCGTTCAGTTCGATGCGTTGCGGGTGATCGCCTGGGATCGGCATGCGCCCAATATGCGCGGGGCGGCGATGGCAGGCAAGCCCGCTGCGCCGGGCGCTGCGGTGTTCCCCTGGGGCGTTAGGATGCGCCGGTTCGGGTCGGCACAGGCGCTCAACGGGGTGGCCTCAATCCTGCTGGTTAACACCACAGGACGATGGCTGCGAGCGGGTTCGACGGGGCGGGCGTGATCCGGCCCGAAGCGTAAGGCCCGCGGCAATCGGGGGTTTCGACACGAATAATCAGTGTGTTCGCCTGTTCCAGTCGCAGAAGCCGGGCAGGCAAACCACACCTGGAGGGACGCGATGAACCGTCAACGCTACGACAGCACTGTCGCGATGCCGACACTGGTCGACTACTGGCTGGGCGATCTCGATGCCGCCGACGAAGCACGCATGGAATACACGCTGATGGGCTGCATCGACGACGTTCAGTGGGTGGCCGACCATGCCGCCGGCATCCGCATGCTGGTCGAGCGGGGCGCGATGCGCGCCGTGGTGAGCGAGACGTTTCTCGCGCGCGCGGCCGCGCGCGGCCTCAAGGTGCGGGAGTACGTCGCTCCCTACCGGGGCGGCACGATCGCCTGTACCGTCGCGCCCGACGACGATCTGCTGGTGGTGCGGCTGGAGGCGCCGCTCGCCGGCGTAAGACAGCTCGACCTGCTGATGCTCGACAACCATGGCGGCGGCCTGGAGCGGGCGCGCGCGATACCGTTCGAGACTGCCTCCGGTTCGGTGCTGCTGGCGTCGCGCGCGGTCGACGTGCGCGGGCGGCCGACCACCACCTGCTGCATGCAGCTGCTCGCGGTTAACGGCAACGGCGAGCGGCGGGTCGGGGACTACGCCCTGCACTACCGGCCCTGGCGCGGGCGCTGAGCCGGCCGCGCCGCGACCGCGGGCGCCTCAAGTCCGCGCGGGGGGTGACGATAACCGTGCTGTATCGATGCGATCGGCAGGGCGCGGCGTGGCACGGTTTGGCGATTACGAACTCCAGGAGAAAATCGGTGAAGGCGGCATGGCCATGGTCTACCGGGCCGTGCAGGGCTCGCTGGGACGGCCGGTGGCGATCAAGGTGCTGTCGCGCGCGCTCGTCGAAGAGGCCGAGGTCGTCGACCGGTTCAATCGCGAATCGGTAATCATCGCCCGGCTGAATCATCCCAATATCATCCATGTGATCGACCGCGGCATCGCCGACGGCGTGCCGTACTTCGCCATGGATTTCATCCAGGGCACCGACCTTGCGCGCATCATCGCGGAGGGGCGCTACGGTGTCCGGCAGAAGTTCGACGTGGTCATCCAGGTGTGCAAGGCGCTCGCCTACGCGCACCGCAACGGGGTGGTGCACCTCGACATCAAGCCCGCGAACATCCTGATCGACGCGGAGGGCAACGCCCTGGTGTCGGACTTCGGCATTGCGCGGCTGTGCGGCGCGGGGGAGGGCGGCGACGGCAGACTCACTCTCGGCACGCCCAGCTACATGTCGCCTGAGCAGAAGGCGGGCGGCGGCGACATCAGCGCGGCGAGCGACATCTATTCACTTGGCGTGGTGATGTATGAGCTGTTCACCGGCCGCAAGCCGGTGCCCGGGGTGCTGCCATCGAGGGTCGATCCGAAGATTCCGCGCGCGCTTGACGAGATCATCGTCGGCTGCCTGAGAAGCCGCCCGCAGGACCGCTACGCCAGCGCCGACGCGCTGCGCGACGACCTGCTGGCCTTGATGCAGGGCGCCCATCTGCGCCAGGAGCGCAAGGCAAGCGCGGTCGAGGGGCTGCACAATCTCAGAGACCGCTTCGGCCTGCTCGATGTCATTCGCGAGCACCGGTCGTGCGCGGTGTATCTGTTCGAGAATCGCGCCACCCGCCAGTTGCTGGTGATCCGCAAGCTGGTGGGGCGCCGCGACGGACTGGCGGAAGCCCGGCTGCTTGCCCACCTGAAGCATCCCAATGTCGTGCGCATCCACGGCACCTCGGCCAGCGGACGCGTGTCGGTCATCGCCATGGAGTATCTTCCGGGCGGCAGCCTCAAGGACCGGATGGCGCGCGTTCCCGACTGGCCGGACGCGCTCGACACCCTTCGCGACGTGTGCGACGGCCTGTCCTTCCTGCATCGGAACAGACTCGTGCACGGCAATCTTCGCCCGTCGAACATCCTGTTCGGCGAAGACGGCATGGCCAGAATCTCCGACGCCGGGCTTGATCCGGCGCACGCGGACGACACCCAGCCCGGAAATGTCTACGCGCCGCGAGGGGAGCCAAAGTCGATCCAGGCCGACATCTTCTGCGCCGGGATGATCTTCTCCGAACTGCTGACCGGCGCCCTGCCGGTCGCGAAGAAGGGACGCCTGGTCCAGGAATACACCTTCCGCTGGCTGCCCGGCGAACTGCGGCGGGTGATCGATCGCATGCTGGCGGAAGACCCGGCCCAACGCCCCGCCGGCATGGACGAGGTGCTCGCGGTGGTGGACGAGCTGATGCGATCGCGCCTTTCGCCCGAATCGACGGCGCCCGGCGGCAGCGGCGAGCGCGCGCCGGTGAGGGGCGGCTCCGTTCTGTCGCGCTGGTCGCTCGCGTTTGGCGACTGGGTCAAGACCGCCTTGCGCTAGCCTATGCGGCAGTTGCGCCCCCCGCGATGGGCGGCCCGTATTCATTGCCCCGTGGAGCAACCGGTTTGACCGCGACCTCGTCCGAGCACGACTTATCGGCGGCCCGCGCCCGTGCAGCGGCCTTTTACGCCCGGCACTCAGCGCAGTCCGGGCCCGGCCTGCGGGCGGTGCTGCAGCTCGACCCCGCCGCCACGCTGATCGCGTACGGTCGCGGCGCGCAGGCCGAAGCGCTCCTGTCGCTCGACATCGGCTGGCAGCGCGTTGTCGATGCGCATTTTCGGCATCGGCCGCCGCGGCCCGCCGAGCTGGAGGAAGCGATTGCCGCCGTCGAAGACGCGCTTGCCGCCGCCCGGCCCGCTCCGCCGGCGGGGCTGGTGCCGGTGGGGGGCGGCGGGGCGCTGCGTGCCATCGCGCGGGCCGCGGGGCGGTCGTCGTCTGCCGAGGGTCCTCTGGCGCGAGACGATGTCGAGCAGGTTTTTCAGCGTCTTGTCGGAGTGGCGCACGGACGCCCGGCGGCACGCGAGGGCATCCCGGAGGACGCCGCCTTCGCGGCAAGCCTGACCCTGCTGCGCGAGCTGATGCATCACCTCGACTTTCCGTCGGTAGTGATCGCGCGCTGAGGCGCTCGCCCCGGCGCGCGTTCCATCGCCGACCGCGCCAACCCGGCCGGCCGGTCAGTTCAGCGCGAAGCCGCCGTCCACGCGAATCTTCGAGCCGAGCAGAAAGCTGGAATCGTCCGACGCGAGAAACAGTGCCGCCCTCGCGACTTCTTCCGGCGTGCCCATGCGCTTGAGCGGCACCAGGCTCGCCATCATGTCCTTCATGCCGGCGGCCTGCTCGGCCGGCATGCCCATCTTGTCGAAGATCGGCGTCTCGATCGGGCCAGGGCTCACCTCGTTGACCCGGATGCCGCGCGGCGCCAATTCATTGGACAGGGTGCGCGCCAGCGACGACAGCGCCGCCTTGGTGGCGCTGTAAACGGTCGAGGGCGGCAGTCCGAGATCGGCCGCGATCGAGGTGGTCAGCACGATGGAGCCGCCCTTGCCCATCAGCGGCAGCAGTTTCTGAACGGTGAAATAGGCGCCACGCACGTTGGTGCTGAACATCTGGTCGAAGATCTCCGGCGTGGTTGCTTCGAACGGCACGAACTGGGCGATGCCGGCATTGGCAAACAGCACGTCGATCCGACCCGCCTGCGCTTTCAGCGCGGCCGCCAGGGCGTCGATATCTTCGAGGCGTGAGGCGTCGGACTTGATACAGATGACTCCGGGGGGCAACTGCTCTTTCGCTTGCGCCAGTGTCCGGTCGCTGCGGCCGGTGATGAATACGCGCGCGCCCTCTGCGTGGAACAGCTTGGCGGCCGCCTGGCCGATGCCGGTGGTGCCGCCGGTGATTACCGCAATCTTGCCTTCGAGCTTCTTCACTGCAAGTTCTCCTTGTTTTGGAACGATCGGTCTTGAAAGTACAAAAAAATTATGGGCCAAGCTATGACAGCGCCACTTATACGACATCCTCGATCATCTTGCGATCGTACGTGACTTTGGCTG
>ERZ869936.1214-NODE-1214-length-19479-cov-6.822076_pt1 | contig 19479 bp, 34 predicted proteins | sample MGYA00520876_ERZ869936 | MGnify/ENA primary metagenome ERZ869936 (study PRJEB32218, sample SAMN09650985) | biofilter metagenome | isolation source: enrty point of leading RO module | place: Saudi Arabia: Thuwal, RO plant located on Red Sea | collected 2016-02-17 ...
GCCATCAACTGCTCTATCTATCTGTAAATCTTTAGCCATTATATATACACTTGCATTTACATTTATCACAACAACAGCAACAACTGCAATCACAATTACATAAAACATTTCTATTAGATATAGTTTTATGCATCACCTGCTTGTCCATCATCTATAACTTCTACTGATTCTACTATATCAATTAACTTTAGTTTATTTTCTATTTTCTCAATTCTATCAATATCTATAACAGGTGGATGTGATACATCTTTTAGTTTCTGCACTTCTTTTTCAAGTGCTTCTATCTTTCTATCTGCATCATTAGGCAGTTCAACATAATCAAGCATCTTATCCAACTTAAATGTTTTCATTAAATGGTCTAATACCTTTGGTAGTATAAATTTTAATATCATAGCATGAGGAATCATTTTTTAGATATACCTTTAATCATATCTAAACTGATGTCATAGCAAATCTCAAGTATTTCAGCTTCTTGTTTTTCATTTAATATTGGTACATTTAGCTTTTTGTTTGCTTCTTTTATTACCAATTCTTTATTCTCTGCCATGTATTTAACAACATAATCTATAGCAAAACCTTTTAAAAATGCACCTAACTTACCCATTAACACCATTCCTTTATTTTCTTTAGTAATTGTTCTTTGTTTTTTGCTTTTTCTTCTGCTAAATAATGTAATAATAATTTAACAGAACCATTTAAATCTGTTAGCTTAATCTCATTCTGCTTGGCATTATCAATTAGCTTAATTAAAATACCTTCTAATCTTTTTGCTCTCTCAATCCCATTCTGTTCATTTTGCTCAATTTCTTCTAATAGTTCATTTCTAATAAAAGATTCTTGTTTATGAATATAAGCTGCAAATAAAGCAGCTACAGCCAATGGAATACCATATGAATCAAGTATTGCAAATATATCCACCTATTTGTTCCCATCAATTAGATTACCCCAGACCATAGCCTTGCCTTCAATTATCTGTACTATATCTACAGTAAATCTTCCTTTATCATAGAAATCTATTATTGCAAATGCTTGTTGCCAGTTGTGTTTTTTGTTGTTTAACCACTGATTTTTAGCAGGTGTTATATCTTTAAGGCAACCTATAGAATATGCAGATTTTACCCCATCCATGTTTGTCATAGAGGCAACCTGTACATCATGGTGATGCCCATACATTATATTACACCCAAGCCTGTTAAGATGATTCCTTGCATGGTGCATTGAAGCAAAGTGATGCCCATGATAACAGTATAGTTTACCAAATTTTGCATACTTACCAAATGGATGATACTTATATCCTCTTTCATCTAATTTAACTGCATCCTTAAAGTTGAGATTAAGATATGGATGCTCACTATTGAATTTGTTAAGCCAATCATCATGATTACCTTCTGTAATGTGTTTATTTTTACAATTAACTTTATCAAGTGCCTCATCTATAATATCCATACCTGCATTTACATCTTTTATATCTTGCTCTATGCTTGGCAACATATACTCCAGAGGTGGTCTTTTCTTCTTTGCCCACTTCCAATGTGATGCACCTTCAAACTCACCTACATCACCTAAATCTACATATGCATCTGGCTTTACTAATTCTATGGCTTTACATACTACTTTAATAGCTGCATAATCTGCAACTGGAAAGTGTTTATCTGGAGTAGCAATAAGCCTGTGAATCATTAGATATAGTAGCCTTCTGCAAGGGATAAAACTATATCACTTAATTCTTTTGCTCTATTTGGTGAGTCTGATCTTGCCCACTTGGAATCAAGCATCTCATTGGCTGCATCTGCCCACTTCTCATTCTTCATGGCTCTAATCATTTTCTTGAACCTACTAACCCCATTACATCCCATTTGAAAGCACATATTGAGCAGAACTTCTTGTATAAGTATTGGCATATCATCTACCCATTCAAATGTATCTCTCATTTGTTGCTCTTTTTTAGATAGAATCCTTATAAGCATCTCATGAGCAATATCCTCATCTAAATATAAATCACTCATCTTAAATCCATAGCCAATAGTATCATGCCCTGTAGGACATTTATATGGTCTTGGTACAAATCCTTCATGCTTCTTAACAGTATCTATTATGTTTTTAGCTATCTGATTATCCATTATTTAATATGCTTTGTGTGAGCCTTTGGTTGTGCCACATCAATAATTGAAACACCACAAGCCTTAACTGCTGCATCTGCTGCAAATAGTTGATCTGTTGCTTCTTTAAAAATAATAACAGATTCATGTCCTTCTAATGTAAAAGTGCCTATATCAGTACCATCTGATTGCTCTAATGTTACAAGATGCTCTGTGTTTTCATTAGCAGTATTAGTTATTCTAACATACTCACTTGAACCAACATTAGATGCAGAACCTGAACTTGTAGCTAATGCTGCCTCTGTTGTAATAGGTTTAAATATTTTCATCTTAAACTTCCTCTACCTTGTAGCCTTTTGCTTTATAAACTTTAGCATAATCACCTATATTTTCTCTGTAAATTACTTTACCAGAAGGTTTTGTTATTTTAAACTTACCAGATGATACAACTTCTTTTTTAGGTGTTTCTTTTTTTGTTTTTTTGCCAACCATATTAACCTCTATTTTAAAATTTTACCATTACTATCAAAATTAACACCAGAAAAAATACCAATGTTATCTAAACATTTGCCTTTTTTGTTTCTTTCAATTCTGTTGCCAACTTCACCAATATAATCCAAATATTTCATTTTTTGACCTTTGTAATAGGCTTCTTGACCTCTATCACCACTCTCAACTAATTTAAGGTCATTTTTAGGATCAAGTGTTACTCCAAATGCTTTATTATTTAAATTACCTATATCTTTTTTATCTTTCATAATTCCTTCCATAATGAGGGCAGTGTTTAAGCTACCCTCATTACAAGACCATCAAGTGTTATTATGATATTTCAGTATGTATTTCTACACCATGTAAATCAACTAATTCAGATACTGCATAGTAACCATTAGCTACCATAACAGTCTTTGCACTCTTTTCTTCTCTTTCAGAAGTCATTTGTACAAAGTTACCTCCACCAAAGTCAATATATCCACAACCAATAGCTGTAGATGCAAAGATACCACCTTTTTTCTCTGTTGCATCACTACCATCAGGTACAGATGTTGATGTGTAAATATTGATTCCAGCAAGTTGAGTAACAAATCCAGCACCCATAAACTGATCTATAGCAGGTTGTGCTCCAACAAATGCACCAGAAGCACCATTTACTGGTAATACAACATTACCTGCATTAGAAGCACCTGCATTTGATTGAGTAGATGCAATAGATGAAAGTTCATTAGATAGACCAAAAGAACCAAATACTTGCTGTGGATGTAGCACTGCATGGTATGGTCTTGGTGCATCATTAGCTTCCAAAGAAGCAAGTGCATCCATCAAATCCAAGAATCTTAAACCTTCTGTACTTGAACCTTTTGATGTTGCAAATCCATCAAATAAAGCACAAACATTTATGTCAAACTCTTTAGCAATATCATTACCTAACTGCCTACCTGCATTAGCCATTAAAGCATCTGCATTACCATGAGCAGCTAAATCTGTAATCTCTGCTCTGATAGCATTTCTCAACACTTCAACAGATACAGCAGTTGTTTCAATGTTAGTTAAATTAGCATCAGTTTCTTCTGCACCTGAAGCCATATTTTTAACACCATGATCTGCATTAGTAACATCATGTTTTGTGTAAATTGGAAACTTAACTGTGTTTGTTCCTGCTGGTGCAGGAGTCATTGTTATACAAGCTGGTGTAACTGCTGCCTTGTTTAGCTGTACAATAGCTGATGCTATTGCTATCCCTAAACCACCTGCACTTACTCCAACATCACTTACTACATTATTTTGAGCCATTTTAAACTCTCCTTAAATATAAATTAGATTATCTTAATTTACCCCATTGGAATCCTGCAACATTCTTTTGCAGATGTTGCTCACATCCTATAGGATCTTTTTTTGCCCACTCTGCCATAGATGAGTAGCCTCCAAATTCTCCACTTGGATTCACTCCTTGCCTATCAGCATTGGTTTTTCCTGCATTTGGATTTACTGCCTGTACTTCAGTTTCAACAAATTTTTGAAGTTTTGCCAAGTCCATACCTTCACCAAACTGCCTTTTTTCTTCAGGTAGTTTTTCCATAAGTGATGTTCTTGCTTCTTCTTGGTAAGCGTTCCATTGATTAGATACATCAGTTAGTTTGGCAATCTCTGCATCTTTTTCAGCTAATAGTGTTTTATATTCCTCATTCTGAACCATTTTAGCCTCTCTTGCTTTAGCAGCTTGTGCTTCATATTCTGCAAGTTTAGCATTAGCTGTTTCTGCTTGAGCCTTCCAATCATTCTTCTGTGTGTTTACTTCTGCAAACCTATCATATGGTACATCATTATTTTTACTAACTTCTGTGTTAGGATTTTTTACAGTATTATCATTACTTTGTACAGTTTCTTCAGACATATTTACCTCTTTTGTGAGTTGGTTATAGGATAAATATCTGTGATGCAAGTCATAAAAAACCACATAATTATACTTATGTGATTATATATTAAATGTACCACCTTTATTTTTACCCAGTTCTTTTTCTACATATTTATCTGCTTCTTGCATGATAAATTTTTCTACTGATTTAGGTATAGGATTTTTATCTGTTGATAACAACCTACCACTATCATTTAATCTTTTAACTTTTGCACCTTCAAATTTAAATCCAAAAGAAAAGCCATTTGATAACAATTTTTGAAATCCATAATCTTTATATAAATCACCAGTAAGTACAGGTGCATTATGTTTTGCAAATTTTAAATCTTGTGGCTTCCCATATACTTTTATTTTACCAGATTGTTTTCTTTTTTTATATAAACTTTCATTCTTGCCTTTTGTTTTTTTATAATCTGGATAATTTCTATCATTAACCATTTTTGCTTTTGCACCACCACCAGCAGGATCAAATATATGTTTTCTGTACTTCATAACAACATCAGCACTTATCTTTCTAAAAAACTTTCTATCTAACATTATTCCTCAAACTTTTCTGGATTATAACCTTGATCTTCTGGTGATGATGATAGCTCATCCCACTTATGTCTACAATTCCACACTTCATTATTCATATCACCAAATCTATCTATTATTTCTTTTCTTGTAGCTGCACCAAAATTTATTTTTTCTACACAAGCATCTCTTGTTTTGTCATCATATGCACCTATGTAAACATACTTGGTATTGGCAGGTGCTTTTTCTGCCATGCTGTTAGTAACTGAATTACTATATTGATTGAACCCTGTTTGTATTTCTTTCTTTGCATTAGCAGCAGAATGTCCTAATTCTTCTAATCTTTCTTTTGATTCTTTTAATATTTGATTTGGGAACTTGCCTGTTGATATACCATCAACTATAATACTTCTCATATCATTACCAACTACATCTGTAAACCTTGATGATAGTTTAGATTCTACACTTACAAGCAAACCTCTTAATGCAGTTTCAGTTAATGGTGCTGTAGTTGTATATGTGTTTTCTAATATGCTAACTACACCTGATGCCATTGTGCTTGATATTGCTGCTGATTGTTTTAGTTTTAGTGCTTGACCTATATCAAGACCTGCTAATATTTCTATTGCTTCTTCTGATGTTTTGCCATCAACAAGTTGTAGTAATGCAGCAAAAACCTCATCATAAGATTGGTCTATCTTCTTTGCAAGTTCATCTGCTTTTGATTCTAAATCATCAAATATATCTGCCACTAATCTAATAACTCACTAACTGATTTTCCTGATTCCCAGAACCTACAAGACCAGTATCTTGCTTTGGTCTTATCTTTAGGTGGATTACTATCACACTTATGCCTTGCTCTAAATGATGCCCTTCTTGTATCTGAATCTCTTTTGATAGATAGATTAGGATCACCAAATGTAACTCTAACTACATTACCCTTCTTGTTCTTAACAAACACCTCAAACTTCTTTCTACCAAAACTTGGTGAGCCTTTGGCTATTCTTCTTGGCTTATTAAGTGTTACTGATTTGCCTTGATATTCTGCCATTATACAGGTTTTGTAAGTGCTTCTACAAGTGGTGATTGACCTTCTGGCACTTCTTCCTCTTTTTGCTGTCTTTCAAATATGTAGTCAAATGCTGCCTCTCTATCTTCAAAACCATCTGGATTCATCTGCATCAATATATCTGCTTCATCAATTAAACCTTTGCCAAGCATCCACTCCCACTTCTCAATCTGTTCTTTTGGTGATAAGAACTCTGTAGATTCACTGAAATCAACTACCTCAAGTTCATTAGCAGTATCTGACATCATCTCATGCATCAGTATGGTTTTCTCAAGTTCAAACAATTCATACTCTACTCTTGTGTACTTATCTATATCAGATTTTCTATCTTCTTGTAGTTCTTGGTTTCTAATTCTCAATGCTACACCTGATTCAGCAGTAGTACCATCTGCAAATGATGTAGGTAGATGATAGTTTTGTGCTAACATCTTGTATGATTCTTTTATACCTTCTGTTAGTGCAGGTACTGAATTAGGTGGTGCAACTATTGACATATTACCATCAACACCTAAATAGAACATTGAATCTTGTGATACTTGTAGTGCTTCTTTATCTATATCAGAACCATTTACAAAAGCATACCCAAATGATTGAAAGTGTATGTTGGCTGCTTTATTTGTTTCTGCAACATTTATAAGTTCATTGGTTTGTATTAAATCATTAGCTACCTCTGTATCAAAATAAGCATACTCTGGTCTGCACTCTCTAAATAACTCTACAAATGGTAATACACCATAAAAGTTTGTATGGTCTGGATTCAGTTCATCAGGCATTATCTTGCCATTCTTATCAAACACAAACTGATTCTCTGCATCCCAGTACTGAAATAACTCTGGTGTTGTATCAAGCACTGCTGATTTAGCAGATAATGGATAAGTGTAACCTACTGGATGTAATGGATCATCATCAAATATAGGCTCAAAATCATGGATTACATCATACTCTAATCTTTCATTTCTCCATGTTACTTTAATGAGTATGTTATCAAGCAGATTTACATATCTCTCTGCCCTTTGTAGCTTTTCTTGCTTCATGTATTGCATATCAAGTATATCAGGATTTGTATATACTCTTTTAGGCTCAACCATGTAAACTAAAGATGTTCTATCTATCACCCTTTTAGTTACATTAACATTTGCAATAGGTATAGGTGATGCAAAGTTAAAGAACTGATTAGTATAGTATTCTGTTCTGCCATTGTAATAATCAAGAGCTTTTTGCCTGTTATCTCTAAAAGTATTCTTTTCAGATTGCTGATAGTCAATCTTGGCTAATTCTACTAATTGTTGTGGTGAATAAATCATCTATCTACGCTCCATAATTTTGGTCTATTTACTGGAAATTCATAAGTAACTGCATATCCAAGTGCATCAGATATATGTGTAAGCATTTTATTGCTTTTATCTATCTCTCTTGTGCCTTGTTTATTAACTACTTTTTCTAAATCATTAATTAAATTTTTACATCTTGGATCAATAATCATATTGCCAGATAATGCTTTATTCATAGCATTTACTCTGTTAATCACCTTTGGATTGATGTGCTTCACCTTAACTATGAAATGCCTTTTTAAAATACTTATATCACTATAAGCTGCTGATGAGCCTCTTGCTCTACCTGTAGCATCAGGATAGCAAAAGTATTGATTGTTAGGATATTTATCTTTAATGGTCAGTGCCATTCTCTCTGTTAATAAATCTCCATCCCCCTGATGTGATAAGGCAAATGTATCAAATACCCTGATTTGTGGTGCTTGTTCATACCTTTGGAATAAACAGAAAGATAAGGGATCATTGTTGAAGTCTGCCCCAATGTAGATAGGTTTGTTTGGGTTGTAGTCCACTTTGGAAACATTTTTTTCTCTATTGAAGGCATAATAAGTTGCACCTTGACTTAAATTAACAAACTGACCATCTCTATATGCTTGTAGCATCTTTTCATCATAGTTAGATTCTAATAAATCTATATATTTTTGTGGTAGATAAGTATTATCTGTTGATTTACCATGAACTAAATGCCTATCATCACTTTCATTCTCAACAAATACATAATGTGTATAATGAAACCCTTCTGGTGATGTTACTATATACAGTTCAGTATCTTCACATCCTCTCATCCTACCAATAGCTTTTTTAAATGCCATATCACAATTCTTCCAACTCTCTACATCAAACTCATCAATACCACAATATGTATATTCACTACCAACTATTCTATGTGGCATCTGTAACTGATAAATCTTTATGTTCCCTGCTGCTGTTATGAATCTATGCTCTGCTCTCTTGTACTCATATGGTATCTTGTACTGCTCAAGCATCTCACAAAATGGTTCTACAAATAATTCATTAGCAAGATCATATGTTGGATATAAAATAAGTCCTGATGATTTACCTGTTTTGTTTACTCTTTTAAATAGATTGACAAATGTCTTTCTTAAAAATACATGAGTCTTACCTGCACCAAACCCTGCAACAAGTGCATTGATTGGTTTCTTTGATGTCAAAAAATCCCATTGATGAGGAAAGTAATTATCTTTATTGAATTTAAGTAACATCTACAAATTCAACACCAGATACTGGATTATTCCATTCAATCTCATTCTTTTCTGTTTGGTCTAAATACTGCTTACCTAACCATATAAGCATAGTAGAATTACCACCAAGAGCAGAATCTATTTGTGCTTTTCTTAATCTCTTTTTTAGGTCAGTTCTACCTTTTAGCACATTTGTGGAATAACTCTTGCTAATTAAATCTTTACTACAGCCAAAGAAATCAGCTATTTCAGTATTTGTACAACCATAAGAAGCAAGTTTAAATACTTCTTCTGGATTGATGTCATACTTTTTAGGTCTGCCACCTTTATTTTTTACGTTTGTAGCCACTTTTCTTTCTACGCATAGGTTTATATGAACTGCTACCTTTTTTCTTTTTATACATTGATTTAGGCATAAATTACCCTAATTTAGAAGTGATAAGATAATAATCAAGTTGTACAATGTCAATCATAATTATTTTTATGTGATTATACATTTCTTGCTATTATCCTCTGGATTAGATTAGGAGATACATTGAACTCTTTTCTACATATCTCTACCATTTCACCATATTTTAAATCAGAATGTTTCAATCCTTCCCAGTATGCTCTTATGATTGTGTTTCTTATTTCAGTGTGGTTTAATAGTCTTTTTATATTATAAAACTCTAAAGATGATATAGATGCATTATCCTTCATACTTATCTATCATTATTAATGTTTTAGGTTCTTCATCTTGTTCTATATATCTTTTGATACAATTAAGTTCCACTATTTGTTTATCATCAATAAAAAAACCATCATCACCTTGCAGTGAATCAAATATAAATTTAACTAAATTATCTGCATCAGGTGTTTTGGTATAGTGTTTTGGTATATTGCTTTTTAGGAGTCCTTGATACTTGCCCTGCCTATAATGTGATTTAGGTCTTGGCATAGCAAACTCAAGATTAACTCTTATTGCATCTGTAAATGGATATTTAGGTTTATACCTATTTGCTTGTAATCTAAATTGTTTTTTATCTTTTTTGGAGGGATCATAAGTTCTACGCCCATTGAACCTATGACGCTTTAATGCTTTTGGCTTTCCTATGACCTCAAAATATATTATGGAAGAACTCCAGTAGTTTGATTGGCAATTTAGGTATTAAGTAATCAACAAAACAAATAATTAAATACCATGCTACAACTAAAAATATTCCTAATGCTACCCATATAAATATTCTCATAACTGACTCCTATATATGTAAATTTTTTATAGTTTGTGATTTGATTGGATAATGTTCTTTTGCACCATATGTATTTTTTGGGAATGGCTGCATTTTATAATTATTAGCTGCCAATGATTCTTGTGCAATTCTATCCATACCTTTCCAATCACAAAAAACATTTACTTTTTTTGTTAATCCATTCACTTGTACATAAATTTCTATTGCATAAATCAAAGGCATTAAATTATTAAACCTTTTATATTGCATATGCCCATCTTCTTTAAGTGTAAACCAATCTTTACCACACATTTTATGTTCTACAAATATTGGTCTATATCTAGCCTCTGGTTTCCAACATATGAAATCAGGTGTTTTTTTAATTATATCTGGTAAATGTTTAAACTTCTCTTTGTGTTTTTCACCCATATGAATACCATATTCATATATGTACCAACCTCTACGCTCATATTCTTTTTTAAATCTTTTTTCTGCTTCCATAGCTTTATCATATCTTGTGTAAAAGTTTTGATCTTGGCTACTCATTTTAAATCCTTAATATCATCTGTCAAATGAAAATATATAACATCTACAGAACAATCAACATTTGAACATCCCCAATTTGAAACCATTCCATCAACACTATCAATTCCACATTCATCCATCATATGGTCTCCCCCCCATATAGCATCATGCCCACAATAAAAACATTTTTTATCACTCATCTAACTTCTCAATTTCTGCCAATGCTTGTTCTACAATACCTGTATGGTCATACTGAATCAATGCCTCAAATGCTTGTAAGCATATCTTATATTTCTCATTTAGAAGATGAACTTCTTTTGATAAATTAAAGTTTTCATCTTGTAACATTTTATCTTTCATCTAACAACTCCTTTTTTGCTTAATAATCTACCTGCTAATCTATCCTCAAGTAATGCCTGTGAAAAATACTGCTCATAATACCAAACTCCATTAGCAGCCTTTTCTATTGCTTCTTTTTGCCTACCAGTAATACTTCTATTAACTGCTCTTGTTCTATACTCATCCCTTCTCATTGACAACCTCTCTGTATGGTAATACTTTTACTTTACAACATCTTGAATCTGCCATAACAACTTCATTAGGTGAATAAAAATCAGATACACCACATTTACTACAATAACCTATTTTAGTTGCACCACTTGAATGATCATCCTGAAAGTCTTTAACAGAAAACCTTTGAATCAAATTATCTTTTATAATCTCATCATTCCATGATTTATTGTATAAATAAGTTTGTGGATGTTTTCTTTTTGGCTTGAATGCACCACCATGTATTTCTTCTTTAGTAGTAGATTTAACATAATCTGGTGTATGCTTCATAATGGCATCAATATTCTTTTTAGATAACCTACTCCATATCTTTTCACACTTACTTCTACCAACTTTAAAATCATATAAATTCCACCAAATATCAAAAGAATCAGACATATTATTTTTTTCTTTATTCTTCTTTACATTCTTGTTTGTGTGCTTCTTCAGTGCTTTTTCAGTGTTTATTTGATTTTTATTCAGTGTTAGTTCAGTGCCTTCACTCTGGTAACTATCATAATTTAGTATAGTTAGGGTGGTTGTTTTTGATGTTGTTTCAGTGTGAATCATTGATGCATTTTTGGCAGTTTTTAGGTAGTTCCTTAACTTGGAATTTGACCAATTAAACTGCTTACATAACTTCTTTTGTGAGGTTACAATTTGCCCTCTTTTGACCTCTATAATTTGTGTACCAATATGGAAAAATCCTTCTTTGTGATTAGCTTTTAGTAGTAGATACATAAATGCTTCAAAGTTAGAATATACTCTATTTTTAGATAACCAATCATTATCAAGTATTTTTCTATGAACTTTGATCCAGCCACCACTCACTTTAGAATCTCCCTAATCTGTGCCTGTCTTGCCTCTGATATTGGCATTATACCATTTGCCCACTTATACATGGCTTGATAAGATACACCTAACTTTCTTGCTAACCATCTCTGGCTTCTTTCATGTTTATTCAATAACTTTCTTAATACAAGACTATTCACCTGCTAACTCCTTCTGCCTAAACTCCTGATAAGCATCATCATATCTATCTGGTCTGCCTACCATATCTATCATTATATCTATTATTCTTCCCTGATTATGACCTTTGGAAATTAAATAATATCTATACCAATTCATAAAAATTACTACATCATCATTATTTAAATCAAAATTTTTATATGCCATCATTGACTCCAAGTTTTGACAAGGGCAGACTCAAACAAACTGCCCTTGCCTTGTGTACGTGGTTACTAAAAGGGTATCACTTCATCATCCATAGCATCACTACTAACAATATCTTGCTCATAGTGCCTCATAGCTACTTCAGTAACCCTATCTTTTAGTTCTTTTTCTGCCCATATTGTATCTCTGTACTCACCATCTTGGTCTTTCTGGCTTGGAAAACCAACAAATAAGCCACTGATACCATCAATCAACTTAAAACCTTTTAGGGTAAAACCTTCTTCTGTTTTTAGGTCAAAATATGCTCTGACCTTACCCCAACTACCCTTGTTCATTCTATCTATTTTCACTATTTACCTTCTTTCTTTGCTTTTTTTTCATTATATTCAATGATTCTTTTAAGCATATGCACCAAACCTGCTTCTGCTGCTTTTTCTGATCTTAAAGTTGCCCACCATTTATTGGTTTCATTTCTTTTTCTATCAAAAACTTTATGATTCAAGTACCCTTGATATCTTTCTTTTTGCTCATCAGTAACTACACCTACGTTTTGTTGATGTATAGCATTTTGCACTTCATCAGCAGATGCAATAGAGCCACCAAGACCAATGTTTAAAAATCCTAATGCTCTACCTACTGCACTTGTTTCACAATTTTCAAGTGCTGAAGTTTTGTTAATTTGTGATGAACCTATTTCTTCATATGCATATCCTGTAAACATCCTCAACTCATCAGATGCATCTGGATATATATATGCTTTGATAACTACAACACCATTCTCAAAACTTACTAATTTAGTTTGGATAGAACCATTCTTGTATTTTTTATGGAACTCCTGAACTCTTTCATCTACAGTAATGTAGTCTTTGCCATGTATTTTAACTGACATAATTAACTCCTTATTTTAGGTATTTAGTTTACTATTATTACTAACTCTTTTGAAACACTTTTTATGCTTAAATTATGCACTACTCACCAACATAATGATATGTAAAAGACCTTACTTCCCTTTTGCTTATTATTTCGTTCAAAATAATTTTACTTGTACTGTTGGATTATAACTTGCATCATATTTTTTGTTTTTACCTTTTGGATATGGTTGCACTTGGTATTTTAAATTTTTTAACATATTTTTTTTTTGTGTTTTGTTGCCTAAAAACATAATATATCTATTTTTTGGTTTTCTCATTTCTTGATATAATTTATCACCATATTTTTCTTTTAATTTGTTTACTCTATCAGGTTGAAATGCAAACTCATCCATTAATGTTCTGCTATGGATTTCTTCATTACCTCTTAATTTCCAATCTAATTGAGTATGTGAATGTCCTGTATATATCCAGTTTGTTGCTTGATATATGTAACCTGTATGGAATTGACTAGTATCTGCATAAGAAACTAATACTAATGGTTTTGGTAAAAGTTTAAATGTTTTAGCAACAAAATATGATAGCACATTTTTATCTAAACCTTCATTAATACACAATCTGTTTAACTCATAAACTAAATTTGCATATTTAGTTCCACATATACCATTTTTTAATCCCATAGGTAAAGCTGAACCATAAGTACAAACACCTACTAATATTTTGTTTTTAAATAAACCAAAAGCATAAGATATACAAGTTAATCTTTTCATATAATGTTTATTTAATAACCAATCATAAGTTTCTGATGATTTAATAGAATCTACAGTATAAATATCTTTTATAGACATTATGACTCACCACCTGTTAATTTAAGCAATTTAATATCTTCTTTATTAAGTGGTGCAGCACCTATCTTTTCTGGATAGTTTAGATCAATCCAATCTTGCACTAAACTTCTGCTGCAATCCCATGAATCTAATGGTGCAAGTACAAACTTACCATCTGGTTTTTTAATCCAATGAAATGCTTTTTCTGTACTACAAGCTACATCTTTTTCAATATAAATATGGCATCCATGACCTCTATAAGTCCATCTCTGTTCTAACATTTTAAACATCAGTAAGCCTCTCATATAACCATTGACATGATAAACCAAAATGAAAACAAACCAACCCATAAAACAATGGCTCTTGAACCATAAATAGTTTTATCTCTGATTCCCAATATAAATATGCTTCTAACATTACACTAACTCCTTTCTTGAGGTGGCTTATGCCACCCCTTCAAATCTATGTTTATAAGCAATTGTATCTTCAAGTTTTGAAACTTCCTCATTACCATCCCAATCTATACTTTTACTATATGCTTCATACTCTTTATTATCTACAAACCATTTTAAGAGTTTCCATGTTTCAGGAACATTTTTCAATCTGATTCTCTCAACACCTTCTCCATAAAATACATGATTATATTCTATATCAATCATATTAGAAATACATCCTTTATGTCCTACATTTTTAATATTATTATCATACATAAATCTTAAACCATCATTTTTAATTAACTGCTCACCAATTGAATTTTTAAAGTTTTGTTTTTTCATTTCTAACTCCTTGTTTTGTTATAATTAACTCATCCAACATTAGTAATTTATGGTTAGTCAAAGCACATAACCAAATAAATAATGAAATAAATCTGTAAAAAGTTTATATTTTTGTGATTTATAGAGGAGAAATTATCTCAAAAAAAATGTATTTACTGATAATGCTATTGTGAAAACTGCTACAAAAACAAAAAATCCACCTTTGATATATGCTATCTGATTTTCTGCTGCTTGTAGTCTTTTGTTCATTGAATAAGCAAATTCTTCAAGTCTAACCATTGTGCTTTTTATGTGGTCTAAATCAGAAGCTATTTTAGTTAGGCATACTTCTACACTGTTTTCTTTTTCCATCAATAAGTCTCCACTACTTTTAAGGAAATTGAATATAAATTAGGTGCAGTTTGATTTACTACTAATGAGTTCTGGTCAAACCTTGCAATACAGAACTGGTCTGGATTATTATTAGTATTATCTGCTTGAAATATAAAAGGCAGGTGATGCCCAAGGGTTCTATTCCACACTTGACTAATAAAATCTGTACCATCTAATAAAGTATTTTCATTTGGATTTTGACCATCCTCAAATGATGAACCTGCATTTGATGTAGCAGCAACCTTTGCCATAATATCATCTTCTGTAAGATATGTGAAATTTACACTCCATGATCTTCTGCCCATTCTTAAATTATCAACTGGATTACCATCTGCATCTGATCCTAACTGCCATGCACCACCATCACCCCAATCAGCAGGTTTTAAATATGTTGCATTAGATAATGTGCTGCCTCCTCTGCTGGTTACATTTTTTACACCATCATAAGAATATTCCATCTTAACACTAACATCTGCTGCATGAGGAAAATCATAATATGTACCAAGAAAAGCACTATTTATTTGTGGGTGAATTGTGTATGAACCACCTGTGCCATCTAATCTAATGCTTATAGAATTTTTATCATTTGATATACTTCTACCATCAAAAGTAGACATTGAAAATCCATCATTACCATCAGGATATATTGTATTCCCTGTTTGATGCCTATCATTTATTAGGTCAGAAAATTCATATGCCTCATCATAATTAGATGGAGATGCATCTTTTTCAAAACCTTGAACCCTAACAAATGCACCTGCACTATGTAAATTATGACCTAATAATGCTATAAATGATTTTTCACCAAAAAAATTATTTATTTGAGTATTTGTTTTAAAAACTCTTGTATCATTATTACCATTTGCACCCCACATTTTTGTTTTAGTTGGATTTAGATGCATATATCCACCCTGAATTAAATTACCTTCTGCCAAACCTAAAGCATTTAAATAAGCTAATGTATTGACATAAATCCTTGGTATTTTGGTAACTTGTGCCATTAATATCCTCCTCCACCTGAACTACCAGAGCCACCACTTGTACCACCAGATGAATATGTAGTAGTGCTTACAGTAGTTGTTTGTGCAGGTTGTTGTGTAATTTGTGTAATTGTTTGTGTTTTAGCATCAGGTGTATCTTTTAGTGTTACTGAAGTTTCTGTATGAACTGCACCTGACATCACTACTCCATCAGCGTGTATATGGATTGGTTGATGTGCAGGTACAGGTTTGCCATCAGGATAGTAAAATTGCCCTGAATATTGAGTTTTTAGGTTGTTATTAACTACAATGTCATGTGCATTATATCTTTGCCTTGAACCTACTAAATATGTTCCATTTCTTGTACCCCACAATGAACCATCATCTTCCCATTTCTCTTGATCTAACTCCCAATAATCAACGCCTTGTAAAGTAATACGCTCTCTCTCTAAAGTGTTGCTTCCTGCTTTTGCTGATAATAGCCTTAATTCACCTACATATGAGAATAGTTCTTGTGGCATATTAGAGCCATCAATCATAATACCTTTGATTGTATTTCTATCTGCCTTGATAAATAATTTATCAGGACTATCTGTAATTCTGATAGTGCCTTTGTATTTTATTTGAAATGCTTTGGCAGAGCCATCAAATAGCACCTTGCCTTCTCCATATGTAATCATTCCATATCCTTTAAATCTTTTAGGTTTAATTTATTATCTATTTTATAAAATTCTTGTTGCTGCAAAACATCACTAAATCTAAATTTAAATGTAGTAGCAGATGCTTCAATTTTTCTATAAGATAAATTTGATATACTAAAAGAGCCACCATTTAGTGAGGTATATCCAACTAATGTAATTTTATTTGATTGATTTACACTTGTAGCTGTTCTAACTTGACCAGTAACAGTATGAGTTCCATTATCATAAGCAGTTGCACCAACAGTAAAAGGATTAGCAGTCTGTTCATTCCAAAAGGCTATAACTGCTTTTTTACCTGATTGTACGTTTGATATTGTAAATGTAATTTCATATATTTCACCTACATTAACAGTATGTCCATCTAATAATGTTGCACTCATATTTTTTGAATTTACTGTTGCATCATAAGTAGCTATATTATTTGATATTGTCCATTGTGTTTGTGTTGTCCAATTTTCTGAATTTATATCTGGAGAAAAGCCACCATCAAATGGAGATGCTTCTTGTATAACTTCTCTTACAGATATGTTGTTTTTTATTTTTCCATCAAAGTAATAAGCAAACATTCTCAGTATAATTACTTCTTGAGGAGGGTTATGTGATGTATAATATGATTGTTTTATTAAGTCAAATGAATATTTCCCTACCTCATTTATATATGCTTCAGGTGCAAGTCCTCCAGCTGGTGCGTGTTGTTCAGGATAAATTCTGATACCATGATTAGGGTTTGTAGTATTTGACTCTACAATTTCAAATTCCCATCTGTAAAGTTTTCCAACCTCAAGTATATTAGTTGATGCAGGATCATTTGATGAACCAAAAATATTATATATATTACCATCAAAAACAATATTATCTCCATCAACCAAAGAATCTAATGATTGATTTGTCCATAAATTTTCACCTAATACTTCTCCTTCAGACAATGGAATAAATGGAGTAATGGTAAGAGGATCAGCATCAGGAAAGTAAAATAATCCATTTAGATTTGCTTCAAGTATCCAATTTGTATCAAAAGTACCACTATAGTAAATGCTTATATAATGTAATTGCATACATTCTATTTGTATAGAATCAAGATTTTTTGCTATTGATGTTATCATAAATAGTGGATATCTTATAGAATCATTAATTGTTTCTAAAACCCTTATATCTGCTCCATAAGGTTTTACATCTAATTCTCTTAATTTTACAAGTTTACCTATTTCTAAATCAATATATTGTAATGGTAGCTTTATATTTAGTATTAAATGATCATCTTTATATTGCTGTGTTAAGAAAAAATTAAGCCTATCAGCAGTATGGGCATCTCTTATGTATGGTGATTCAAACTCTAAATAGGCATCATCAGATGACTCTATTCCATAAAATTCAGAACTGCCTGAATCTAAACTGCGTGTTCTGCTTAATAGAGAATCTTGTGCATAATCCATATTATACTGCACATCAACCTTTCTATAGATTTGTTCAGGTTTTGTTTTTTTGTATGTGTATGATATAATATCTGAATATATTATTTCTTTTGCATTTTCATAATCTTCAACAGAATATGCTTCTTTAATTGTATTAAATCCAAATTTACCATCATTCTTAAATTTAGGAAAACATTTAGTAGATTTAGCTATATCCTCTATTAGCTTTTTAGAGTTCATTTTCTTGTTAAGAGTAAAAGCAAACTTCCAATCACTATGCTCTGCCCTTGCTTCTAAATAATCTGCTTCATCTATAGCATCATGTCCAAGTTCAGTTCTTACTAAATCATATATAATATCTATTGGATTTTCTACTAATTTGTATACTATTGTAGTTGGAATTGGTAGTTCAACACCACCTATATTTGCAGTTTCAAAGTCAGGAAACAAATCAGCAACAGGGTGATCAAGTAATTTGTTCACTCTACCTTTTACATCTACATAAAATTGTTTGGTAAATACTTTATCAATATCTGCAATAGCATTAAAATCTATTTCTTTAAAATACCCTTCTAACCCAAGATTATATATAGCATCTATATTATCACCTGCATCACCTCCCCAATCACCATGTATTCTAAAATCTATTAGATATGTACCATTGTTTCCTTCATTACCTGCACCACATATATCATACATATAAATAGTTGGCATATATGTAGCTTCTGTAATATCTCCTGATAAGCTTACAAGTGGCTGTATATCTATATCATAATCTTCAGGTATAACATAATTAGAATCATAAATAGAATAATCTGCTGTTCCAAATCTAAATAGTCCTGTTAAATCATAACCATCTCCTGATAATTCAGAAAAAACTGAATGAAAACTAAATTCTTTAAAGGCATCTGGAAGTGATAATATTCCAACAGGAAAAATCTTAATTAATTGATAATGATTTATTTCTTGTTTTGGTATTGGCAAAAAGTAGCCATTCAGTGCAATTTTTCTAACTCTACTGCCAAAGTTATCTGAACCCTTAATAGCATCACTTACACTTATGTCAGTAAATATTTTTAATCTGAACATTATTAATTTATTGTCAGAATTTCCTTCAGTTGAAATTTCTCTTGTAGAATCTATATCAACTAAAGATTGATTTGTATATATACCATCTGTCAATTCAGCAACTTCATCATCAGTAAAGTTTTGTTGATTTTGATTTATTGATTCTAATTCTATAGTTCTTGGCTTAAATGCACCTTTACATTGTAGTACACCTCTAACTGTTAGAGGATTTGTTATTATTTCTATTTCATTTTCAACTGATTCCCATTGTTGCAATCCTTCTTGTATTTCCTCATCATCATTTAATTCTAATGTACCTAAATCTGTGTCTACATTAGGAAGTACACCCATATATTTACCATCTAATTCTATTTTAAATGGTGAGATAGAATCAC
>ERZ869936.1215-NODE-1215-length-19475-cov-18.484552_pt1 | contig 19475 bp, 18 predicted proteins | sample MGYA00520876_ERZ869936 | MGnify/ENA primary metagenome ERZ869936 (study PRJEB32218, sample SAMN09650985) | biofilter metagenome | isolation source: enrty point of leading RO module | place: Saudi Arabia: Thuwal, RO plant located on Red Sea | collected 2016-02-17...
AGGTTGGCTGGAGTTCGTCATCTCCGGCGAAGTGGCGGGTCGAGAGCCGAGAGTCGAGAATCAAGGGGCACAACTCTTTGATGCGTCGATGGTTAGAGCTCTGGGCTCTTGACTCTCAGCCCTCAGCTCATTTTCGGTCATGCATCCGCGAATCAAGAACGGATCATTCTTGGAACCACATACCGAACTGCACAGCACTATAAACGGGACGCGTGAAACCATGTGACGTTTTGAAACGGATCGCCAAGCCGTTGATCGGACTCGAAACGGCTGGTAGTTTTCGTTGCACGTGACCGATTCTCGCCGGATCAATCGCGCGTCTCTCATCCATCGAGAATTCTTCTGACGGAAGGAACGTGATGTCCCTCATTCGGCGCCTGCTTGCTCTCTATGTCGCTGCATTCGGTCTGACGCCCGTTCTGGCGGACGACGACGCGGAACTGACGAAAGAGAAGCCGAACGTCATCTTCGTCATGGCCGACGATCTCGGATACGGCGACCTCGGCTGTTACGGGCAGACGGAGATCGAGACGCCCAACATCGACGGCATGGCGGCCGAGGGGATGAAGTTCACGAACTACTATGCCGGGTCGACCGTCTGCGCTCCGTCGCGCTGCGTGCTGATGACCGCCCTGCACACCGGGCATTGCTTCATCCGCGGCAACAGCAAGTGGAATCTGCGGATCGGCGACGTGACCGTCGGCGAGGTGGCGCAAAAGGCCGGTTACAAGACCGGCGCGTTCGGCAAGTGGGGACTCGGACACGAGAACTCCGGAGGGCATCCCATCGTCCAGGGATTCGACGAGTTTTACGGCTATCTCGATCAGCACCACGCGCACAACTATTACCCCTCGTTCCTGATTCGCAATCTGAAGCGGGAGACGTTGACTAACGTCGTGCCCGGCGAGGGGGATTACGGTCAAGGCGTCGCGACCGAGAAGAACGAATACTCACACGATCTGATCTTCGCCGAGGCGCTGCAGTTCATCGACCGGCACAAAGATGAGCCATTCTTCCTGTACCTGCCGGTCACGATCCCCCACGCCAATAACGAGGCCCGCGAAGCCGGGATGGAGATCCCTGATTACGGAATCTACGCCGAGAAGGACTGGCCGGACCCGCAGAAAGGTCTGGCGGCGATGATCACCCGGCTCGATACCGACATGGGGCTGCTGTTCTTCAAACTGCGGGAACACGGACTGGATGAAAAGACGCTGGTGTTCTTTACGTCGGACAACGGTCCGCACGCGGAGGGGGGCAACGATCCGGAGTTCTTCGATTCCAACGGTCCGCTGCGGGGCAAGAAGCGGGATCTGTACGAAGGTGGAATCCGCGTGCCGATGATCGCCCGCTGGCCCGGCCGGATCGAACCCGGCGCCGAGACCGACCACATCTCCGGCCATCAGGACCTGATGGCGACCTTCGGGGAACTGGCGAGCGCCTTTTATCCTCCCGGCTTTGACGGACTGAGCATGGCGCCGACGCTGCTGGGCAATGAGGACGAACAGGAGCAGCACGAGTACTTGTACTGGGAGTTTCACGAAGGGAAGTTCGCGCAGGCGGTGCGGATGGGCAAGTGGAAGGCGATCCGTTACCTGACCGACGACGAAACGCTTGAACTCTACGATCTGGAGGCGGACGTGGGCGAAGAGCACAACGTCGCAGCGGAGCACGAGAGCATCGCCCGGGATCTGGCGCAGATTATGGAGGAAGCCCACGAGCCAAGCCGAGAATGGCCGATCGACCCCTCAAAGCGTCCCCCCGCTCCGGAACCCCGCCCGCGGCCGACGCCGAATACCGATTGAGGACCAGAAACGCCGACTGCGAGCGACGCTGAAGGCGTCGCACAGCGAAGCCGGGGGTCGCGACGACAGGAGCGCACCCCCGGTCTGAGGTTGGCGCGCTTGCAAGAACGCTGAAGGCGTTCGACAGGCGGCGACTGTGGAACTCTTTCAGAGTTCACGCTGAATCCTTGCCCACGACAACCCAGGGTGACGCGGCTGCGCCGCTCACCCTGGGCTCCGCTGTCGTACGCCTTCAGCGTACGGTCGGCGCCCGCGCGGCGTTTACGGAGCCAGAGTGATATCGAGATGTGTGTAACTGACGGCCTTCCAAGGCCGTGGCAGCGTAGACACCCGCGCTGGGGCGTCCCTGGTCGATCAACGGACGAACTGTCGCGGCGAGGACACGCAGTCCGGTCCCGGCGGCCCGGATTGCTGGAATTTCGAAGAGTCGTTCTTGCCCGGTGTGCTACGGGTTCGGCTGGATATTGCCCGACAGGGTGACTTTGAGTTTGCCGATGCATTTGCTGCCCGGCGGCACGTTGATTCGCAGCAGCAGCATGCCGTCGGCCGGCGGCTCCAGATCGCGCGCCTTGCCGATTGTGAACGGTCCGCTCGGTTTGGGCGGCTGGCGTTGTCCCTGCTGGGGCGGGGGGACGATCAGTGCCATCACAGCGCCGTTGGGAACGTCGGAAGCCATGTCGCGCATCACGTCCTCGCCGCGGAAACCCTCCGGTCCCAGCGACTCATTCACGATGTAGCGATAAGTTCCATCCGCCGTCAGACGAACCGGCTGGTCCTTCTTGACGAACACCCCCGTTGTAATCCACCCTTTGGAGGCATCGACCTCGACGACGTGACTCGTACCGTCGAAGACCGCGTCCTCGATTTCCTGGAGGCGGGTTTTCACACCCTCTGCGTCCGGCTTGATCTTGAGAATCTCTTGCAACGCCTGTTTGGCCTTCTCCAGTTGACCGGCGTCCTCGTAGCCCTCCGCCAGGTCGTAGAGTCCGGTGAGGTATGATCGCTGGAGATCCTCCGCCTTCTGATCGAGCGCCTTGAGATTGGCGGGTGAATCGGGCCGCGGCTTGCGGGATTGCCCCGTCACCGGAAGTCCCACTGCGACAGCCAGCGCCATGGCCGCCAGTGACGCCGCGATCGAGGGACGGAAAGCGAGTGCTGAGTTCCGCATGATGGCCTCCACTGGTGCGACCGCGATTCGCCGCTGCTGCGGATTTCGATGTCGAACTCGATAAGTCGGTCTTAAGGGATTAGATTCGTTCGCGCTGTTGTTGACAACCCCGTCCACTGGGCGCTCGATTGTCCGGTGCGCCGCAACCACATCGTGACGGCTGCGGAGCGGCTCCGAGTTTGAGTAGCATTTTGAAATGACCGCCAACGACCGCGACGTCGAAGAACTGCTGGCGCAGAGATCGCTCTATCCTGCGCGGTCGCGCTGGTTGCGGCGGAGCGACGCCATCCTGCGCACGGTCTGCGTTGCGGCCATCGTGGTCAGTCATGGCGTATGGAGCGGGCGCGACCGTCCGTGGCAATTCGGCGCGATCGTCTTTCTCGGCATGGCCTTTACGAGCGCAGAGATCGCGCTGCGTTATCACTGGAGCCTGAGAAAGCCGACGTTTTTCTCGCGGCACCGCAGCCACGTGGTGCTGGCCGTGTTGTGGACGCTGGGCGTGCTCGGCGTCGTGATTCTGGGGCCTTTGATCGCCGGCGGCGCGGCGGATGGGAACGGCGGCCGCTGGCATTGGATCGTCCGCGTCTCGGAGTGGTTGATGATCGTGGCTGCGGTCAGCGGCGGCGTGAAAGTTCTTCGCACGGCGACGGCCGGCGGGATCAATCCTGCCGTGCTGCTGACTTCGTCCTTTCTGTTTCTGATCACAGTCGGCACGCTCGTGCTCATGCTGCCCCGCTGCCGGGCGCAAACGCCGGGCGTTGAACCGGTCGGTGCGCCGTTCCTCGACGCGCTGTTCACGTCGACGAGCGCGAGTTGTGTGACCGGCTTGATCGTCGTCGACACGGGAACCTATTGGAGCCGCACGGGGCAGGCCGTGATTCTCTGCCTGATTCAGTTGGGCGGGCTGGGCATCATGACGTGCGGGGCCTTTTTTGCGATCCTCGCGGGGCGCGGCGTGCAGTTGCGCGAGTTCTCGACGCTCAAAGAAATTGTCTCTTCCGAACATGCCGGCAGCATTCGCCCGGTGATCGCCTCGATTCTGATTCTGACGGCCGTCGCCGAGTTGGCGGGCGCGTTCCTGCTGAGCGGATTGTGGGCCGATCTGGAATCGGCCGATCGCATTTTCATGAGCGGTTTTCACTCCGTGAGCGCCTTCTGTAACGCCGGTTTTTCGCTGACGCCGGACAGCTTCATTGGTCGCTCCAGAGCTTGGGAAGTGTGGGGAGTGGTGCCGCTGCTGATTATTGTGGGGGGACTCGGTTTTCCGGTCGTCTGGAATCTGTTGCGGGTCGGGGTGCGACGTCTTTCCCGGCTCTGGCGGCGTCAGGCCGGATCTGAACCTCAGCCGAGGGCACGGGTGTCGCTGTCTTCAAAGCTGGTCCTCGTCACGACGGCGTGCCTGCTGCTGGGGGGGACGGCGGTGATTTACCTGCTGGAACTGACCGACCCCGATCGAACCAGCGCCACCGCGATGCATCCGGCGGACGCCTGGTTTCAGGCGGTCACGCTCAGGACGGCGGGCTTCAATACGGTCGACATCGACGGCTTGCAGCCGGCGACCAAGCTGCTGGCGATCGCCCTGATGTTCATCGGCGCGTCCCCCTGCTCGACGGGGGGCGGAGTGAAGACCGTGGTGCTGGCGCTGGCCGTGCTGGGCCTGCTCTCCACGCTGCGGGGGCGGAACAGCATCGAGTGCTTCGGGCGATCGATTCCGCCGACGCTGACGAACCGTGCCCTGGCCGTGCTGTTCGTCGGACTGGCGTCGGTGATGACGACCACCGCGCTGCTGTTGCTGTTCGAACAGCGTCCTGAGAACCTGCTGGACTACGTGTTTGAAGCGACGAGCGCGGCTGGAACGGTCGGCCTCACGACTTCCGTTTCCACCGGGAGCGGAGACGTGATTTCCACGACGCAATCATTGAGTCCGCCGTCGCGAGTCGTCATTGTCGTCGCCATGTTTCTCGGACGCATCGGACCTTTGACGCTGATGCTGGCGCTGTCTGGAAAGGTGTCGCCGGCCCGTTATCAATACCCCGAAGAATCGGTCACCCTCGGCTGATTCGATTCCTGGAAAGCTGAAACATGCCCAAGGTCGCTGTGATCGGACTGGGACGATTCGGAACGGCGCTCTCCCGGCGGTTGTCTGCAGCAGGGGCTGAAGTTTTGGCGATCGACCGCGACGGCCGGCTGATCGACGAGATCAAGGACGACGTCGACGTCGCCGTGCGTCTCGATGCGACCGATCGGCAGGCGCTGCTCTCGCAGGAGGTTGACAAAGTGGACGTCGCGGTGGTGGCGATCGGCGAGAACTTTGAAGCCTCGCTGTTGACGGCCGTCGTGCTCAAGCAGTTTGGCGTGCCGCACGTCGTGTGCCGCGCTCAGACGGCCATTCATGCCGAGATCTTTCGGCAGATCGGGGCGGACGAAGTGGTTCAACCCGAGCAGGAAACGGGGGCGCATCTCGCGCGGCGGCTGGCCAATCCGCGGCTGGTCGACGCGTTCCGGCTGGCGGACGGCCTGACGCTGATCGAGTTCTCAGCGCCGGCGGAGTTTCACGAGAAGTCGATCCGGCATCTCGAACTGCGGGCGAAGTACGACGTGAACCTGGTGGTGATCCGCCGCCGGCAGGGGGAGGCGCAGCGCGTCTTTTCTCCGTCGCCCGAAGAAGTGATTCAACCCGACGACGTGCTGGTCATGATCGGTTCGGACGAAGCGCTGGCCCGCCTGCCGAAGGAGTAGCGAGACAAAGAACGGCCCCCGGAGAGTCTCCGGGGGCCGCGACGATTCGTCGAGTAAGCGCGAGCGGTCAGTCGTCGTAATTGACGATCACGACGTCCCGCTTCGCCTTGATGTCGACTTCGTACTCGCCGTAATCGTATTCAACCTTCGTGCCGTCTTTGTTGGTCTTGATCTTCGGGCAGCAATCGGGCGGCACGCAAATCTGGACGTGGCGGCAACCGCAGCAGGGATTGCAGGGGTCGGCGACCGACACGATGATCGGCACGGCGCAGGGATGAATATTGTCTGCGTCTTCCACCTTCACGCAGGGGTAGAGCGCAATCGGCGCCGGTCCCACTTCGTGAGTGGATGATTCGGGTGCGTCGGGCACCGGAACAGGAGGTTGGTCGTCGGCCGCCGCGAAGTTGACCGCAAACAAACTCAAGGCGGCCAGTGTGAACTTGATTCGCATCTGAGTTGCTCCTCATCTGAATGACTCGGCCGCGGCTTCGCGTCGATACGGTCGGCGCTCGAAACGCGGCACTGCCTCTGGGACCCCGACGAGCCGAGAGACCCGCCATCGAAAACTACCCCATCGACAGCGGGCGGCCGGATTCGCGTCGCGATTTCGGCCGGCAGCGCCGGAGATACTTGCTTTCCGATGCGGTTTAGAGAAAGCAGGGCGTCCGTAAGGGGCTCGGAGACAGGCTGCGAACCCGCGAAATCCCGGAGAATCGGAATGGGCGTGCGCTTCGGCAAATGCGACCGGCGCGCATCAGGATCTTCACAGGCCGGCGTTCCAGCCGCAGAAGTACATCGCGCGGGGGACGCCCGATTCGAGCAGTTCCTGCAGCGGGTCGACCGGGCGGCTGGCCTCCGCGGTCCCCAGCAGCAGATCGGCGAAGGAGAGCGGATGGGAGTACTCGACCACGCAAGGATGCTTGACGCCCAGTTCGTCCGTCATGGTCTGGATGGCGTCGTCGAGGAATCCGATCTCGTCGATCAGGCCGTTGGCCGACGCCTGGTCGGCGGTAAAGATGCGTCCGGTGGCGAGTTCCGCCACAGCCGCTTCGTCGAGATTCGCGCGGCCTTCGACGATCACACCCTTAAAGCGGTCAAACGAATCGTCCATGATGTCTTTCCAGACATCCCGCTCCTCGTCCGAGAGTTCGCGAAACGGGCTGAGCGAGTCCTTGAACGGGCCGGTCGTCAACGGCTCGGAGCGGACGCCCCATTCGCTGGCCAGTTGCGAGACGTCGTAACGGGGGATGATGACGCCGATGGAGCCGGTCCAGGTGGTCGGTTCCGCGTAAATCTTCGCGCCCGGGCCGGCGCCCATCGCGACATAGTAGCCTCCGGAGGCGGCCATCCGCGTCATCTGGACCGCCATCGGCATGCCCCGCTCTTCGCGCAACCGCTGCAAACGGTGGTAGATCTGATGGCTGTCGGCGACCAGACCGCCCGGGCTGTCGATCACGAGAATGACCCCCTTCACGTCGTCGTCCTCTTCGATCGTCTCGATCGTGTCCAGAACCCGCTCCGTAAAGGGAGGCATGATGGTGCCCCGGATGTGCAGCAGGGCGATTTTCTCGTCGGAGTTCGAGTCGCCTGAGTGAAATGATTCGATCGCACCGCTTCCGCTTTCGGACGCGTTTCGGGAGACGGCGAACTGCGTCAGATTCAGCAGCATCGACCCGGACAGCAACAGGAACAGAAAGAGCACCAGAAACCACCGCCGTCGGGGAACCTGTTGAATCACGATCGTTTGCGGCTGCCGTTCAGAGGGGGAATCGCTCATCGCACCTGTGAAGCTGGAGGAAACGGGGGCACTTTACGGGTTCTGCCTGTCGTGACGGCTGTTCATTCCGACCTGATGATTCAGGCGGTGTAGACGGCACAACCGGCGGAATCCAGACGACCAACCGGTCGATAGATGATCTGACCGGCCGGTCAAGCGGATATCAGGAATTATCCGCCCCGGACGGCCGGCGTGCAACAGCGATCTCTTTTCGGACAGGTCGTTGAATTCATTCGGCCCCATCGGACGGGTCGAACGGGCGTTGTGCACGACTCGACGCAGCCGCATCGGGCCAACAGCAAAGTCCGCCGACCAGGATTGTCCACGGTCGCCGCAAGGCAGGAGCAAGCAAGTATGACCATCGACAGGCACAGCAAGGCAGCGCGTCGGTTTCTCGTTGCGGGAGCCGCGGGAATGTTGTTCGCAACCCCCGTCGCAATGCACTTCGGCGCTCTCAAGGCCGGCGAGCCCGCTTCCGGCGCGAATTCGCACAAGCTCGAACAGATCCTCACGCGGGAAATCGAGGCGATCCCCGCTGAGACGGCCGCTCCGACGCCGACTGCGGCAGAAAGTGCGATGCCGATCATCCGGGTGGCCCATACCACGGACGCGCCGCAACCGCACCCGCGAAGCAATCAGTCGCAGCGCGTGCGACACATGGAGAGCGCGGTCCAGCAGCACCTCGAGCAGTTGCGTCAGGCCGACGGCCGCACTGACGTGCCGAGATTCGTTGTCCCGCAAGAACTGTACGAGTCGGCTCGTCAGGCGCGGGAACAGCAGGGCGGCTACGTCTCGCCGAGGAAGCGGACGTTCACCGACTGGTTGAAGCCGAGGACGTGGCGGCGACGGTTCACCAGAAACCAGAATGCCGAACCGGTCTATCAGCAACCGGTGCAGGGCGTGGAGACGGGCGCCCCGGCTCCTTTGCCGCAGGCCGTGCCGCCGGCAATGACCGCGACTCAGCCTGCTCCGCAGCCCGTCGCTGAACCTGCCGAGGAGATCAAGCTCCCCCAGGTCTCGCCAGAGATCTTCACACTGGAGTCGGAGCCGAGGCCTCAGCCGCAGCCGTTCCCGGGCTTGGCGGAAAGCGACGAACCTGCGGACGCGCCCGCTGCCGACGCCGCTCCGGCCGGGAAGCCGCAGATCGAGTTCTTCTTCGCACAGCCTGAGCCTGAAACGACGCCGTTCGCGGAACCGCAGGCTGCGCCTCCGGCGGAACCTCTTCCCGTCGCAGAGCAACCGGCCGTTGTCACGGAGGCGCGTCCGGAACTGGAACTCCCCGGTCAGGGACCGTCGCCGGCTGCGGAACTGACCAGCGAAAGCGACAATCCGTTCACCGGTCTGGAACTCGAGCCGGTCCCGTATGCGGCGCCGCAACAGGCCGCGCAGCCCGATCGCCGGTCGGTCACGACAGAGAAACCGGCCGCCCCGGTTGGGGGACCGGCGTTGTCCGGGCCGGGCCGGAAGGGAGCGCCCGGCGAGCTGCCTCAGGTTTCGCAGCAGCGGCCGCTGGCGGGAACCGGCGTCAACGTGGGGTCCACCACGCGTGAGAAGATGGAACTGATCGCCGCCCGCCGGGGTCTCAAGGGCTTCAAGGGATTCTGCCCGGTGATGCTGCGGGACCATCGCGAACTGGTCAACGCGAGCCTGGATCACTCCGCCGTCTATCACGGCAAGACCTACTGGTTCTCTTCCGCGGAAGCCAAGGAGGCCTTCCTGGCCGCTCCGGAAGCGTACGCCCCGGCGAACGGAGGAATCGACCTGGTCCACTTCAGCCAGACCGGCGAGAAGACGGACGGATCGCTGGATCACGCCGTGTGGTTCCGGGGACAGCTCTACCTGTTCTCGTCGGACGCGAACAAGGAAGAGTTCAAATCCGCACCTCGCGACCATCTGCCCTCGAATTGAACGGGGGACATGGAGACTGCCTGTCGCTTCCGGTCGCACGATGCTGACCGGAAGCGTCGAGACGCCGCACAGGCCCGCCGGCATGGAAGCCGGAAGGGCCTGTGCTCATTTGCGAGGGTGCGAAACTGCGAAACGGCCAGCCGCTGAGCGTTATTCGATGCGCAGGCGGCAGAGGCGTTTCTTGCCGACGCGAATCAGGAGTCCGTCGGTCGCCGGGATGAACTGGTCGTAGGCTTCGATCGGGGTTTTCCCCTCGCCGAGATACGCGCCCCCCTGCTGGATGGCCCGGCGGGCGTCGCTGGTCGAAGAGCAGAGGCCGGTCGCTTTGAGCAACTGGGCGGCTCGCATTCCACCATTTTCCAGGGCGTCCCTGCTCAGCGCGACCTCGGGGATGTCTTCCGGCAGGCCGCCCCGCCCGATCTCGCGCTGCCACCGTTCGGCGGCCTCCCCGGCGGCGCCGGCGTCGTGGTATTGGGCGATGACCGCTGCGGCCAGTTTGACCTTGGCCTCCTTCGGGTGACCGCTCAGCAGACGGTCGACCTCGTCCAGCGGAATGTCGGTGAGCAGCTCGAAGTACTGTCGCAGGCAATCGTCGGGAACCTGCATGAACTTCTTCATCATCTCGTAGGGGGGCTCGGAAATCCCGATGTAGTTCCCGAGGCTCTTGCCCATCCGGCGGACGCCGTCGACGCCGACGAGGATTGGCGACATGAGCCCGATCTGCGTCGGCAGACTCTCTCCCTTCTGGAGTTGCCGGGCCAGCATGAAGGCGTGCAGTTGCTCGGTGCCTCCAAGTTCCACGTCCGCCTTGATCTCGACGGAGTCCCAGCCCTGCATCACCGGGTAAAGGCATTCGTGGAGGTAAATGGCGCTTTCCGATTCCATCCGCTTGGCGAAGTCGTCCCGCGTGAGGAGCTGCGCGACGGTGACCTTGCCGGTCAGTTCGAGCACGTCGGCGAAGGACATCTTGGCGAACCAGTCGCCGTTGCGGTGAATTTCGGCGCGATCGAGGTCAACGACTTTGCCGACCTGTTCGAGGTAGAATTTTGCGTTCTCTTCGACCTGATCGGCGGTGAGCCGGGCGCGGGTTTCGTCGCGGCCGCTGGGGTCGCCGACCATGGCCGTGTAGTTGCCGATGATGATGACCGCCTGGTGGCCGAGTTCCTGGAACTGCCGCATTTTGCGGAGCGGCACGGTGTGGCCGAGATGGACGTCGGCCGCGGTGGGATCGATGCCGTACTTGATGCGCAGCGGCTGATTTGCCTTGCGGCTCTGCTCGAGTTTGGGGGCCAGCTCTTCTGCGGGGACGATCTTTTCGACGCCGCGGCGAATGACCTCGAGCTGTTCGTCAACGGGGGGGAAGCTCATGGGAGACGGTTGTTGAACGGAGCTGTTGTGATTGCGCGGCGTCAGGGTAGCAGCCGGTTGGTCGATGGTCGATGGCGGATGGTCGAGGGTCGAGGGCTGGTGGAGAAGGAGAAACTGATTGTTGTTGCCGTGGGTGATGCGATGCGGCAGAATTCGTAGCGCATGCGCGGGCGGTCGCTGGACTGCGACGCGGCGTTCGAGCAATCCGCGTTCGATCTAACGCGGCACGCGCGCTGATCCATCAATCCGGAAGCGGGACGGGACGGTGGCTGAGATTCTGGAGTCCGGTTCGCTGCTGCTGGCGTTGCTCAATCCCTTCCTGCTGGTTGTTTACCTTGTCGACTTGTTCAAGAGTCTCGATCACTGGCAGTTTCGGCGCGTCCTGGTGCGGGCCGGAGTGATCGCCGGCGCCACTCTCTGCTCGTTCGCAGTTCTGGGCGAGTATATTTTCACGCGGGTGATTCACGCCGAGTTCGCTTCTTTTCAGATCTTCGGCGGGATCGTGTTCGTCCTCATCGGCCTGCAGTTCATGTTTCGCGGTCCGGTCGCCATCGAGATCCTCCGCGGCCAATCGGTGCACGTCGCCGGCGCCGTCGCGATGCCGGTGCTCATCGGACCGGGAACAGTCAGTGCCAGCGTCGTGGTCGGGAAGGCCCATCCGCCGCTCACGGCGTGCGTCATCGTGCTGAGCGCGATTGCGCTGTCATTGATTATTGTGCTGCTGCTGAAGGCCGTTCACGACTACGTGCGGCCTCGCAATGAGGCGTTGGTGGAGCGTTACGTGGAGATCGCCGGCCGGGTGACCGCGCTCTACGTCGGTACGATCGCCGTTGAAATGATCATGCAGGGGGTGACAAGTTGGTTGCGGGAGAATTAGGACTTCGCCGATGTACTTATTGTCGTGCCGGGGCGGCCTGATCTGTCGCCGGGATTCGGGCGTCGTCTAGAATCGGAGCGGGCATGCAGCGGGTTATTTTGTTTCATCGGGTTTATTGAGCAGGACGTCATTCCATGCGACGGGTGTTGGTGCTGGCGGTTGTGGTCTTGAGCGGGGGGCTCGCCGGATGTGGTTCCGGGGGGCAAGAGGGGTCGGCCGATGACGAGGCGGCGGCGAACGGGAGTTCGATCGATACAGAACCGGATTTCGGAAGCAGTCCGCTGGGGCCGGGGGCGACGCCGCCGGAGTTGGCCGCCGAGGGCTGGCTGAACGGCGACGCTCCAAGTGAATCGGAGTTGGCGGGGAAAGTGGTTGTGGTTGAGACGTGGGCGTACTGGTGCGGTCCGTGTGCGAGCATCGCGCCGGAACTAGTGCAGACGTACAACGACTACAAAGTGCGGGACGTCGTTTTCATTGGATTGACGGCTGAGGAAGTCGACCGGAAAGCCGAGAGTGAGTTGTTTCTCTCGAGGTACGACATCACCTGGCCGAACGGTTACGGCGCCGGAGCGACAATTGATGGTTTGGGCGTGTACGGCTATCCAACGACGATCGTGATCGGAAAGGACGGCAAGGTGGTGTGGAACAGCATGCTGCCGGGCACGCTGCGGGAGGCGATCGACGAGGCGCTGGCTGTGGAGTCGGAGTCTGCGGGCTGACTCGCCGGTTGCCGGTGGGGTAGCGTGACGCGGAATCTGCTGTGTTTCAGTATGGGCGAAACTGATGGAAAGACAGTTCGGAGACGTCTACTTCGAGACGAGCTATTTTGAAGATCAAAATGAGGGGTGCGCCGGAGTCCGGCTGCATCGGACTCGGGCGGGCGCCCAGCCGATTGTGGCGGCGGAAGTCGTGTTCTGGGACGCGTCGGGGCAGTTCTTTGTCGAGACGTTCAACACGGACGTCCCGCTCGAGATTCTGGAACGGCTGATTGCGGAGGCGAGAGAGCGGATCGACGGGGGGTAGGGGGCGGGAGTCTGGCGTATGCAAGTTCACACGATTCGTTATCACCTTGCAACAATCCTGAGTTCAATTTGAGATGGACGACGACATCTATTTTCGCCCAGTGGAGGACGGCGGTCGCCCATCAGACCCCGGTAGCGTGCCGGAGTCGCTTCAGTGCCTGCTTCCGCTCGCGGAGCGAATCCGGCGTCCCACGTACGACGGAACGCAAGACGCATTTCGGAGTGCAAGTCCCCGGGACCGGGTCACATTCCGGCGGCTGTTCAAAGAGCATCGAGAGGAACTGAAGAGTTGGCTCGATGCGAATATCGAACGCGGGTCGCCGTACAGTGCGGAGCACATTGCGCTCAGCGCTCTGCTGACGCTTGAAGATATTTTGTAGTGGCGCCCTTTCAGGGCTCCGACCTGTCACGGCTTCAGCACCAGCTTGCCGGTGGTGTGGCGGGCTTCGAGGTCGCGGTGGGCCTCGGGGGCGTGTTGCAGGGGGTAGGTCTGGCCGATGTGGAGGTGGAGTTGGCCTTCGTTGAGCCAGGCGGTGAGTTGATCCATGGCGTGGCGCATGACCGGTTCGTTCTCGATGACGGCGCCGACGGCGAGTCCGTGGACGGTGCGGTTGCCGAAGAGGAGGTCGTCGCCTGAGATCGTTGCGGCTTGGCCGGAGGCTTTGCCGAAGATCACCATGCGGCCGCCGGGAGCCCAGCAGGCGATGGAGGCGGCTGCAATCTCGCCGCCGACCGACTCGATGATGAGATCGACGCCTCGACCTGCAGTTGCATCGCGGACCTGCTCTGGCCACCCGGATCGTGAGTAGTTGATTGCGGCGTCGGCGCCGTTGTCACGGGCAAGTTGGCATTTCTCGTTCGAGCCGGCGGCGGCAATGACCTGAGCGCCGAGGAGCTTTGCGATCTGGACGGCGCAGGTTCCGACTCCCCCGGCGGCGGCGGTGATCAGCACGGTTTCTTTCGGCTGCACCTGTCCGATCGTCTGCAGGGCATGCAAGGCGGTCTGGCCGGTGACGAACAGCGCGGCTCCCTGTTCGGAGTCGATCGCTTCAGGGCAGGCAACCGTGAAACGCTCTTCGACGCAGACGAACTCGGCGTAGGCCCCGTGACTGACGCAGCGGCCGATGACCCGGTCTCCCGGCTGGAACTTCGTCACGTCATCGCCGACTGCAACGACGCGGCCGCAGACTTCGATGCCGGGCGTGAAGGGCGGTTTGGGGGCTGAGGGATGCCGGCCGCTGCGGCGCATCGTGTCAACATAGTTGACGCCGATCGCTTCGGATTCGATGACGACTTCGCCGGCTGCGGGCCGCGGCTGGTCGATCTCCGTGTACTGCATGACGTCGGGGCCGCCGTGCTCGCGGCAGAGGATGGCGTGCATGGGTGTTCTCGCTCTGTATTGCGACGACGTTTTCGGATTACGGGTAGGTAATGAACAAGATGCGGTATTGAGAGGAACCACAAAGGCACGAAGGACACGAAGACGAATTGAAAGGGGGAACCATTCGACGTTGAAAAACGGGCATCCTCCGTCTGCTGGACTTCCCTTTGTGCTACTAACGTGCAGAATCTTGTCGTCCCGCGCGAATTCTTGCGATTGTCCGTAGCGCACGCTGCCAGCGTGCGCCAGCAGCTTTGCGATCAGCAGGACGCACGCAAGGCTGCGTGCGCTACGTGGTTGGGTTGCGGGCGACGCCCGCGCTGGGTTCTTCGTGCCTTTGTGGTTCCCATCTCGTGACAGGATCGCAGTAGGTTGTGGTCGTCACTCTCGTGTTTGTTTTGTGGATCAAGGTGACGCTGCATTAGTGACGGCGGCGTGCATGACCTGCTTCGATTCGCGGGCGAACTGTTTCTGTTTGCGGCGGACGTAGGGGTAGCTGATGCGGGCGGGCCACTGGTGGGGGCGGGAGAAGGCGAGGATGTCGTACCAGACGGTGTCGTCGTCGGCGCGCCATTCGACCTGAAAACGTTCTTCCCCGGACTCGGCGTGTTCCGGAAGTGTGCCGTAGGCGAAAGCAAACCGGCGGAGCGGCTGTTCCTCATCGAGGACGTAAACGATGCGGCAGGCGTTGAGCACCCAGATTCCCAGTGCGTGGGCCAGAACGCCGACCGTTTGTCCCGGTTGCGGTTCGGCGTCCGGGCGGTGCAGGTCAACCCAGTCGAACCGGTAGTGTTGCCAGCCTTTCAGCGCCTCGCAGGACGCGTCGAATACTGCGCGTCCGCTGCCGAGGCAGATGCGGTTGTGGTCGACGACGAAGCCGGGCGGCGATTCGGCGTTCCGCGTTGCGCCGACGGAGGGGTAAGTGAATTCGAGTGACGATTGCGCCTCGATGAATGCGCTGATTCGTTCGTCGGTCGGCTTCTTGAGGAGATACATCGATACGCTGCGTTGCGATTCAGCGCGGCGTGCCGAGGGCGACTCGGAAGCCGTCGCGGGAGTCGGAGTAGGACTTGTTGTAGATGCCCAGCCGGACGGCGCAGCGGGCGTTGCCGGGAACGTCGTAGTAGTTTCCGCCGCGGCAGACGGGACGGCCCACGGTCTTCTGTTCCGGATCCAGGTAGTGGACCTCTTCGTGTCCCCCCTCGGGATCGAAGTGGTCGATCGTGAACTCCCAGACTCCGCCGAGCATGTCGGCCAGTCCGAATCCGTTGCGGCCTCGTTCTCCGTAGCAGTCGACCGGTGAAACCATCGCATAGCCGTCGCTCCAGGGGAGCTTCGCTCCGGGCCAGACTTCGTCCCGGCCGGGGAGGAAGTCAATGGCGGAGATGTTCAGCCGGCCTTTGGCGTCGTTGAGGTCATTGCCCCACCAGAAATAGCTGCTGTCGTCGCGGCCGCCGCGGCAGGCGTAGGCCCACTCGGCTTCGGTCGGAAGGCGGTAGACCATGCCCTCGGGCAGCGCGCCCGCTTCGCGTTCCTTCCCGGTCAGCCAGTCGCAGAATGCGTTCATGTCGTTGTAACTCACGCAGACGACGGGGAAGTCGTCCTGCTCAGGAACGCCGTGGTTCGGGTCGCGCCAGCTCTTGTCCTCCATTTCGATCCAGGGATGGGGCGGGCCTCCGCTCTTGCCGTGCTGGGCGACCCAGGTGTGATCGAAACACTGCGTCATCCCGCCCGGCTTTTCGGCGTCGGTGACGTAGCCGGTCGCTTCGACGAAGTCGCGGAACTGGGCGATGGTGACTTCGGTGCGGCCGATCCAGAAGCCCTCCTTGACGCGCATCTTGCGCGGTTCGCCTTCGTAACCTTCGCGGACGCCGTCGCTCGATGAAAACTTCGCCCCGCCTGCCTCTCCGACGGCCCATTCCTTTTCCTCGGCAGTGCTGCCCATCATGAACTCACCGGGCGGGATGAAGACGACTTCAAGACTGACGTCGTCGCTGAGCTGCGCTTCTTTGGAATCACCCTGAGTTGGTTCCGCGGCGTGTGCCGCGCCGACGGTCAGGCAGCCGATCGTGATGATCGCGAGGAGCGGCAGGTTGAGAGAGGCGGGAGTGCGACGGATGATAGCGGCCTTCATGCAGGGGTCTCACTGGTGAGGTGGTTGTCGGACACAGGGTGTCAGCGTTCGTATCGACAATGAAGCGTCTCACGGTACTGCCGCATTACGTGTGGTGCAATGAGACGGGACCGGGAGAAAATCGGTTCGGTGGGGGACAGGTCAGTGACCGGCCTTTCCGCGGCATCCGAGATGTGAGTCTTGCCGCCGATTTGCGAAGGATTCGGCAGGATTGCCACGAGAAGCACAAAAACTCACAAAAAGAGGGAAGGCGCGACATCGACCCCTTTTCGCGTCATTTTGTGCTACTCACCAGCGAAAGTTTGTCGTCCTGCGCAAATTTTGGCGTTTGTCCGTAGCGTACGCTGCCAGCGTGCGCGAACCGCCTCTGCGATCAGCGGGACGCACGCAAGGCTGCGTGCGCTACGTGGTTGTGTTGCGGGCATCGCCCGCGCTGGGTTTTTCGTGGCCAGTTTCCGTGGCGGTTCATGCATCGGGGAGTGCGGGACATGGCAAGCTCTCGGCGACCGCGGAATGGGGTGGTTTTGAAGTCGCTGGTCGGTGCGTTCCTGTCCGCCTGACGGTGCAAGTGCTGTTTGACATCCGGGACGGCGACGTCTATTCGTACCTGATCGGCAGACCGCTCCTCGAATCAGTTGCCACTGATGGGGAAGCATCCGGCTCTTGAATAACGAGGGGGACACATCGTGAGACGCAACACTTTCCCGGCAACGTCCCCTGGACGTCGACTAGAACGACGTCAGGCCGGCTTTGTGACTTCGATCAATGCGCTTCGTTTCCGGCGCGGTGCTCCGTCCGCGGCAGCAGTGCTCTCCCTGTATTCTGTGGTGCTTGTGATGTCATCCTCATCGACGCTCTCTGCGCAAGACGAACTGAAACCTCACATGGTGGGACACTGGACGCTCACGGAGAACGCCGACGACTCATCCGGCTCAAATCTCGCAGGACGCGACAAAGACCTCGCGTACACGCGTGAGGGAGCCGTTTTCGACGGCCAGACAAGTCGGCTCGACGTGAACGACGACGATCGGCTCAATTTCGGAGACGGCGAATTCTCGATTGCCGCATGGGTGCACACGGACTCCGAACTTGATGATGCGATCGGCGACCTGCTCAACAAGTACGATCCGGCGGCCCGCCGGGGATTCAATCTGTCGATCAAGCATCATGCGGGGGTAACCGGAAGTCAGTCGAACTACCGGCATCTGGAGTTCGGCATCGACGACGGAAAGCAGGAGGACGAGTGGCGCGACGAAGGTCGTCCCGGCAATTCGATCTTCGTCCACTCGATGACAGTGCACGACGGGGATCTGTACGTCGGCACGGTGGAGGGTTGGACCAACAACGACCACGGTCACGTCTACCGCTACGACGGAACGGGAGAGTGGCAAGACCTCGGCGCGCCGTGGAAGAGCAACGGTGTCACCTCGATGGCGAGCTACGACGGCCATCTCTATGTCGGAGTCTCCCGCGTGCTGCTGCACTACTCGGGGCTCGAACCGACGATCGCGCATCACATCGGCGGAAAAGTCTTCCGGTACGAAGACGGCGAATGGGTTGACCTGGGGCAGTTGCTGGGAGTCGACGGCGTCAACGGGATGGCGATCTTTCGCGGCCAGCTCTACGTCACGGGCTTCTACCAGCCGGCGCTGTTCCGCTACGAAGGGGGAACCGAATGGACGTCGCTCGGCTCGCCCGACGGTATGCGACCCGAAGCGCTCTGCGTCTACAACGGAGCGATGTACGCCACCGGGTACGACGAGGGAGCGGTCTACCGCTTCGACGGCGAGAGCTGGAGCCACACCGGTATCCTGGGCGACGCGACGCAGGTCTATGGGCTCGTCATCTACGAGGGGCAACTACACGCCGGGACGTGGCCGAAGGGGACGGTTTATCGTTACGAAGGGGAGGACGGCTGGATCAGCACGGGACGATTGGGCAACGCGGAAGAGGTGATGGGGCCGAACGTCTATAACGGGAAGCTCTATGCGGGAACGCTGCCGATGGCGGAGATCTATCGGTATGACGGCGATGAGCAGTGGAAATCAGTCGGCCGGGTCGATTTCACTCCGGATGTGATCTATCGACGAGCCTGGTCGATGGCCGTTTATCAGGGGCGTCTTTTCTCAGGAACGCTGCCGTCCGGACATGTCCGGTCGTTCGAGGCGGGAGTGAATGTCACCTACGACCACGAATTCCCGTCCGGTTGGCATCACATCGTCGCCGTGCGAGATGCCGATCGGCTGCGGCTCTATGTGGATGGAGAGCCGGTGGCCGCGTCCCGCGAGTTCAAGGCAGAACAGTTCGACCTGAGCAACGATGCTCCGCTGCGGATCGGGTCGGGGCCGCATGATCATCTGCGAGGAATGCTGAAGGACCTGCGGGTTTATCGCGGTGTGTTGTCCTCCGAGTCAATTCGCGACCTGGCCAATTCACAATAGGCATTGACCGAGTCAATGCCGTCACTTGCCGGCACATGAGATTGGTCGAAGTGTGGAGCGATCGATTTGATGATGAGTCCTATCCTGACCGCGTCAGGCGGTGCGATGACTGGGCTATCTCGTGTGATGGGACACGATCGGCGAGAGTGCATAATGCCGATAGCAGGCCGCGTGAAAGTGTGTACTGTAATTGCAGTACTCCTGGGGTGTTCAGACTCTGAGCGTCTCGACGAAGCGGAGACACCTCAGAGTTCAGAGCGAGAAGAGCTTGCCATTCATGAACACGTGGCTGAACCGACCCCGATCAGCGAATTCGTAAAGGAGTTGATCGTTGCCCGGATTAAGGATTCTCCAGAAGTCGTCGACGCTTCGCTGACACAGAGCGGCGACAGTGGGACAATCACACTCATTGTCATCGTTCATCCCGGGACGGATGCCGACAGAGCCAGGGAGACCTGCGAGATGTTCGTGCGCACAGTCATGTTGTATGCATCTGATGGAGTGTCAGACGATGAAATCGGCGAGAGTGTATACAGATACGTGGTCAGTGCGTACACGCCCGACGAGACACTCGTCGTGGAAGGAGTGAAGCCGCCAGCGGAGTCTGGAATGATGTGGTGAGCGGTGACTGGCTATCGAGTCCCATGCGTGAGAACAACGACGATTCTCGTCTATGCCTCTGAACACGGTGTCATCGAATACCGACGCCGGCACTGTGGGTCGTCCGGGAACTTGAGCATCAAGCCTTCGCGCGTGCGCCGGCGGATTCGATGAGTTGTTGGAGAGCGTCGTAGGGTTGAGCGCCGACGACGCCGCGGTCGCCGGCGACGAAGGTGGGGACGCCGGTGATGCCGA
>ERZ869936.1216-NODE-1216-length-19456-cov-12.144735_pt1 | contig 19456 bp, 18 predicted proteins | sample MGYA00520876_ERZ869936 | MGnify/ENA primary metagenome ERZ869936 (study PRJEB32218, sample SAMN09650985) | biofilter metagenome | isolation source: enrty point of leading RO module | place: Saudi Arabia: Thuwal, RO plant located on Red Sea | collected 2016-02-17...
GTGCGTCTATCGATATATTGAGAACTATCGGTATATGTCATAATCTCACGCATATCCTCAAATACCACTTCTAGGTATTCTGGTCTTAGAGCGTTGATTACACGTTTTGCGTCATTTCGTTCTAGTTCGTAATTGTAGAAAGAGACGCCTTTTACCAAACTGGCACCTGATAGCACATAGTAAATTCCTCCATATGAGTACTTAAATTGGAAATTAGCATCTACGTGCATTCCGGCAGTTAGAAGCAATCTATCATCTGGTGCTTTTACTTCTAAAGTCTCATAATGATGAATTTCCTCAAGTTGTGCTGGAGAGTACTTATTTGACAAATATCGATCTAAGTCATATTGACTCATCGGCCATTCATCACGCACATTGATGATATTGTTCGAAAGTAAGACAACCCAGTCTAAATTTGGGTCATCATAGAGTTTACTTGCAATATTATCTGGTCTGTCTTCACCATCAATCGTATATTTTTCGAATACGGTAGCATTTTCAAAGAAATCATCTCTGATCTTAGCACGCTTGAATAGGTTCTTCGTTTTTGTGTAGTCAAACGAAGAATTTCTGTTATCGGTGAAAGATGGGAGAAGTAGATCTGGAAAAAGGTCGAAGTAGGGCATTAGAATCCGACGTCGTATTCGTTGATTTTGTTACCAGTAGAAACATTAGGCAAAGCATCGATAACAGAGTCTTCAGCAGTATTTCTGTAATCAGATTCAAAGATTGGCGTCAACTCAGTAAAATTGAGTTCCATTGCCATTCTGACCGGTTGAGATCCTGCAAATGGATCTTCATAAGACTGATATGCTTGTCCTGGAGCATAGTCAACAGTACAGGCAGTCAGAGCACATATCTTATATCTAGGTAGACCACGAATAATCTCGTTTTCGCCAGTTTCATACCCTAATTTGAATACGTTGGGTGAACCTAGAAATAGTCTTCTGCTTTGGTCTGACTTTGGTGCCATTCCTTGTTTGAAGAAGCGTAAGATCTTTCTTACATCAGATGCTTCTTTATCGTCATTTGGGGCAAACATGTAATTAAACTTAAAACTTCTTAGTTCTGGTGAACTGAATAGGAGTTCCAAGTTGGGGTTAATTGTGTTTCCAGTGCCACGAGTGATGAACTGTGCCGGATCTACGTTAATATTGACTTTCGATAGGATTTCTTTGGCAATGAACGAGGATAGTACGATTCCAGCATCGGTACCAGCACCAAGATTGCCAGCACCTAGTGATTGTGTCAAAGATGCCAAGTCATTGCCGAATGAAGCAAAGGCATCACCCAAATTACCGCCCAATCCTTGCTGAACGGTATTCATTGCAGCATAGAATGCTGCTGCGTTGATAGGATTGGCAGCTGTAGCACCCCATTTGACTGAGTTAGACATACCTAACTCATTTGGGACTGGTAGTTTTACCACACCTAGGAATTTTTCGATATTTGTATTTCTTTGGAGACCACCTTTAAAGATATCACCCAATGGTTGCGATTGTATTCCTTGGAAGTAATCTCGCTGTGGTGGAACGTAAGTATATTGAGAAATTCTTAGGTAATCTTGTCCACCATCTTTGGTAGAGTATAGAGCATCGCTTGGATATTGTAGACTAATGTATCCTTTATTGTTGGGTTGGATAGATGCAACAAATCCTTCAGCATCTGCTGTGCTAAACCCAACTGGATCATAGTTAATGTTTATGGTAACTCCAGTTCCAACAGGAGATGTTCCAGTTGATGCCACACCTACTACAGGTTGTCCTGCTTGATATGGGGTGATATTATTCCAAGTTCCTGCCATATCAGACTCAACAGCTGCTGCTTGAGCAGCATCTCTGGTGACTTTCTGTGAGTCAGTTTTTTGCTTTAGAAGTCTTAGTTGACTGTCGTAATTATTTTTAAAATCCTGCCCGTCGATAAGTTCGTCGAAAAACTGACCGGATGTATATTCCTTACTGATAAGTGGAATTAAACCGTCAGTAATTTTAAGAACTTTTAGAAAATCGCCTTTATTTGACGATGTGCTAATAGTGGCAAAATATCTTTTTCCATCAGTATGAACAAAGTCAAATGACTGTGTGGTATTCCCTTTTGGAACAATAGGTTCTCTGTTCATTTGTAGATACGATTACCGCTAACAGGGACTTCTACGCCACCAAGATTACGCACAAATTCTTCCGCAGGCAGCAGCGATGCTTTTTCCCATTCTGATGCTGCCACTTCTAGGAACAAACTTCTAACATAAGATTTCAAGTATTTATGGAACCCTGCCGACCCGAAAAGGAACCCTTTGTAGTCTCCGACTCCTGTTTCTTGGATCTCCCGGATATAATCTACGATTCCTACACGTTCCTTTGGTTTATAATAATGGATATTGGTACCGAAGAAGACCTCATTCTCCTCGGCAACAAGCAAGACTAGAGGACATCTATCATAGAATGGTAGATCTTTGGTAGTCTTAGCATCATATCTAAACATGACAAGACTACCCATAGTCAGGTCAGTTACAACTTTAGAGTTTGGTAGTTGAGACTTAAATTCCAAGTTCTTTTTCCGTGAAAATCTGAAACTCCCATAATCTATCGTCGCAGTAATCTTTTGCTGCTTTCCACTTTGCCTGGTTCTTAGCGTATTCGTAGACCTCGGCAACGTATTTTTTAGTTCTTGCTTTCTGCTTCTTTGGTTCTCTTACTTGCTTTGCTGGTTTGATCTCAATCAAACTTTCTTTCACTTTCCCGTTCCTATCAGCGTATTTGATGTAGAAGTCTGGGAAATACCGATGATACTTATTATCTATCGGGGACTTGTAAGGTATAACTATTTCTTCAGACGACCACTTAATAACACGCTCATTCATATCACAATATCTCATAAATTTCAATTCCCACAAAGAACGGTAGACAATCTTAGTGGGGTCACCTTTGTACTTTCTTGGGTGAGAAGGGCTGAACTTCCCCTTATATGACATACATAGTATATTAAATCATCCTCTATTTAGATGGCGTCAGAGGTACTAAAGCAGAAGAGATTTTACCTAAAGACAGATGAGCTGACTCAGGTAGGCGAGTTCGGCAATATTACTCCATCCTTTAATAACCTTTATGACGTATTCATCGACTTTACGGGACAAAGTAACTTATTTCAGTATATTGAAGCTCACAGTCTTGTAAGTGGCATAGGTGGTCCAGGATATGGAGGTCCTGGTGATTATCTTGCTCTATTCTGCTCTGAGGCAGTTCTTCCAGGATCACAGATTGAGACGCAATCGATTGATGGTCTAAGACAGGGTGTGACACAGCATTTTGCGACATATCGCAGATACCCTGACATCAACTTGACATTCTATTCTCAGAAGGATTATTACACCCAAGAAGTCTTTAATGCTTGGATGGAATTTATTTCGCCAACCAAGAATAGTGCTATTCAGGGTGCTAACAAAGACAATTTTAACAATGCAGCATATAAGAGACTGAAGTATCCTAACTCTTATAAGTGCGACATTACTGTCACTGCTTTCAGCAAAGATCTTTTGGAACCTGTTGATAGATTCCGTAAAACAGAATTTAAGAATGAACCTGGTAGAGTTCCTAACTTTATTGAGTATAAACTCAAGCGTGCTTTCCCAGTAAATATTGTTGCTGCTCCTCTTGCCTTTGGTAACCCAGAACTTATCAAGGTTACTCTTACATTCAAGTACGATTACTTCTTTATTGATCGTGGTTCCAGGTCTAGTGATTATGTCACCGATGTTAGAAGAAAAGACCTTGTAGGAATCTCCTCAATTCGCCTATAAATATAGTCACTGAAGTGAATATCTATGCCATTACCGAAGGTTTCAACGCCTACGTTTGAAGTAAATCTGATTTCTACCGGAAAAGCAGTTAAGTATCGTCCGTTTCTTGTTAAAGAAGAAAAGGCACTATTGATTGCACTTGAGTCTGGTGAAGAGAAAACCATTACTAATACTCTTAAGGATGTTCTTAAGGCATGTATCACATCTCGTGGTATCAAGGTAGAAGAACTTCCTAGTTTTGACCTTGAGTATCTGTTCCTCAACATTCGTGCCAAGTCTGTTGGTGAGACTGTAGAACTTTTGGTTACCTGCCCTGATGATGGTGAAACTCAGGTCCCACTGAAGATTCACACCTCTGAAATTACACTAGAGGTGCCTGATGAGCATACTGAGGTTATTGAACTTGGTGATGATTTGAGGATGCAACTCAAGTATCCTTCTCTACAACAATTTGCCGAGACTAACTTCTTACCCGCAGTGACCTCAGACCAGAATTTGGTTGATAGAGCATTTGAGAATGTAATCGATTGTATTGATACGATTTACAATGAAGAGGAAGCATGGTCTGCTTCGGATTGCACTAAGAAAGAACTAACTAACTTCATCGAGCAGTTGACATCACAACAGTTCGCTCAGATCGAAAAGTTCTTCTCCACTATGCCAAAAATGGTATATAAGGGTTCTGTAGTCAATCCGAAAACGGAAGTAGAAAATGAAGTTGTGATTGAGGGTCTATCAAATTTTTTCGCGTAATGATGTATCACACAAGTTTATCTTCTTATATGGAAGAGAACTTTGCGTTGATACAATACCACAACTGGAATCTATCTGACGTAGAGAATATGATTCCGTGGGAACGTGAGACTTATCTAGGATTTCTTAAAAATTACCTTGATAAAAAGAAACTAGAGTACGAGCAAGCAAAGAATGCCGCTAACTGAAGGACAACAAGCTATTAAGGATGCCCTTCAGGTCCAGGGTAAAACACCTATGATTGGTGGACCTGAGATTAAGAGCAAGAAGAAGAAACCTTCGGTTACTCCACTTGCTCGTAGGATGGCACTTGCTTATGATAAACTAGAAGCGGCAAGAGCAGAAGAAAAGGATAATCTATCGCCCAAGACTGCTGCTGCCCTAGGCAGACTTGTGCTAGAATTCGAGCAGGTCAATAATAATCTAATTAAACTGCAAGCAGCAGTCAAAAATGACACGAAGGTAAAGAAGAAAACATCTACAGAAGAGCAAAAACTCCTTGAGGATGAGTCCAAGCAACTGAACGGTATTCGTGCTGGATTCTTTGATATTCGTGCTAAGTTTGGACTATTCGCTGGTGCTCTGTCACTAAAGGCACTAGCAGAAGGAAGACCTGGTGATGCAGCAGTTAATGCTGGGTTTGGTGTCGCTGCCTTTATCCCAGAAATTATCAAACTAACATCTGGTGTGGTTTTGGGGAATTTGATGGGAGGAGGTCCCAGAAGAGGAGGGCGTATGCCTAGAATGGGTGGAAGAGCAGGTTTAATTGGTGGTGCCGCATTGTTGGGCGGTGGACTATTGCTTGGTGGTGGAGCAGCAAATGCTGCTGACACTAGGCGTGTTGAGATGATTAGGCAGCAAAGAGCAGTACAAATTGCTCCTAATGACATCACAAGATTTTCTGAGGTAACTAATAAATTTGACGCTATCCTGTCCGGTGTTGGTGGATTCGAATCTAAGGACAGTGAAGGTCGCAGGGCAGAAGTTAAGATACCTGATGCAGATAAAGATTATGGACCTATTGCATCTACAGGAACTACTAAAGTAACTCCACAAACGTCAGTAACTGGTCTTCAGAAACAGGCACTTGATATTATCTCGGGACCAGAAAGTGCTGGCAGTTATGATGCCATGAACCAGGGCACCATCGGTGGTGATATTGTTGGTTCCAATATCGACTCAACTAAAATTATTGGTAAGAAACTTACATCTTTGACTGTTGGTGATATTTTAGATCGACAGTCCTATTTGATGAATGAAAAGAATCCTCAGGTGGGTGACTATGGTATATTTGCTGCTGGTAGATATCAGTTCGAACCCGTTACTTTCAAGGGTCTAATTGAAAGAATGGGTATTGGGCGGGATGAAATGTTCTCGCCAGATTTGCAAGACAGAATGGGCGTCCAGTTGATGAAAGAACGTGGTATTCAACCATGGACTGCTGGTGGATCAAAATATACGCCACAAGAACTAGAAATTGTTGAGAAGGCAAGACAACAAAGTTTTGTGCCTATTGAGATGAGACCTGAGACACCAGTTGCTCCTACTCAACCTAAGGCAGTTGCTAGTGTGTATCCAACAATCGACCCAGAGTTTGATGATACAACTAGATTACTTCAGACTCTTAGTTACGGAGGTGTAGCATGATTGCTGCCAAACTATTTCCAGTAACATCTAAACTTAAGTTTAACTCGGTCAACCTTGCCCGATTGTTTTCTACTGCTTCGGCAGAAGAGAATAAAACTCAAGTAGCACTATTACAAAAAAGGAAAAAGTTAGGCAAAGAAAGACTGCTAACATTTAAGGCAGCACAAGAATCTGTTCGTAGTAAGCAAAAGGATTCTGAACGTGGTATCCAATCTCTGATTGGTGGTCTGGGATTGGGAGCACTTGCCCGAGGTATGAAGGGTGCTCCTAAGACTCGCCCTGTGCTAAGAGGACGACCTAGAGGAAGATTGCCTAGGATCGGAGGCATCGCTAACATCGCGTTCACAGGACTCGACTTTGCCATGCGTAAGGGTGAGGGTCAGACTAACCTACAAGCGGGTGTAGGCGCTGCTGGAGGTCTTGTAGGGGGTCTAGGTGGCATGAAAGCGGGTGCTGCCTTGGGGACGCTTATAGCGCCTGGTGTAGGCACTCTGATCGGTGGTGCTTTGGGTGGTATTGCTGGTTCTATGCTGGGTGGTGGTCTAGCTGATCGTGCCACCGGGGTAACAGGTAGACTAAAAGAAGAAGAGCAAAGAACTCGTTTGCTTACCACCAGAACTCCATTTGGTATCGCTATCGATCGGTTTGATTCGGCAATCGATAAGTTTGCTGATTATGATCGCAGAATGCGAGAAATGTGTGCTAAGAAAGAAGAGGATGATGACATTGCTGTGGTCGGAACTACAGTAGTACCTAAAACTTTTCTACAGCACGCTAAGGACTTTCTATCCAATAGGTCATTTAATGATGGTGTTGCTGTTGGTGCTCTAGGAACCCTAGCAGCACTTGGAATTATCTCTAGGGGTAGAATTTTCCAGGTAGCAGGTAAAATGCCTGGTGCTAGGGTCGATCAAGGTCTTGGTATAGTACAAAATCTTATCAAACGATTCTCACCAAAAGTTGTTGATAAAACACCAGATACTGCCGTTCCAAATCTATTCAAAGGTCTAGTTCGCGGAAAGGATACACCACTGACTGCTGCTAGAAAGTCAGAGTCTGCTATGTTTAGACTTCGCCAACTTCAGGCAAAACTAAGGGGTGAGACTAACTCGGCACAAATCCGTGAAATTACTGAAGGTTTGAAATCTTTTGATTTGGACGATCTTTTGATGGTTTGGAAACAGGCAAAGGATCGTATTAAGGTTGGTGATCAGGCAGACCTAAACTTCATGCGTGCATTGTTTAATGAGATTCGTAATCGTGGTTCAGGCAATGTTCCTCAGAATCTACTAGATGCTATTAAGAAGTCTTCTGACAAACTTAAGCAAACAGATCCTTCAAGGCAGAGACTATTCCAAAAACCTGGTGAGGGTCCAGTTAAGAACCTTGAACCAGGTTCTCTACCAAAAGATATCTTAAAACCCGCTAGAACTATTAAAAAGAATCTAAAACCAGAAGGTGTCGATACTCCGACACCAGGTCCACAGGCATCTCGTGGTGGAACAGATACTATTGCCATGTTGATTCCAGGAGCAGCAGCACCCATGATGAATAGTGGTGGTGGCAGTAGAACAGAAACTAGAATTGTTCCAGCAGACCCTGCTAGAGTTGCTAGATATAAGATGGGTATTCTATCGGAGGCAACAGCATGAGTTTGTTTGCCAGAGGAAGTCAGATAAAAGAGTTATTGATTGTTCCCCCTGAGGGTGAACCAATGGATATCAGACTCCAGTCGGGTTTGATATCTTATTATGAGGATGTAGCAGACTCATCGATCCACTTTGAGATCGATCTATTTGATACAGATGGAAGGCTAGACTTCATCCGTAGCGGTATGGAAGTCTACATGAGGATCATTCATCCTAGCAGTGATCCAATCATTTACAATGAAGACTATCCTCTGTATATCACAAATATTAAAAACGTAGTAGAGTCTGCCAAGCGTGAGGCATTCACAATTCAATGTGAAACCAGACCTGCCATTGACAATCAGACATCTCGTGTTTTTAGGAAATATAAGGGTCAGATTCACAACTCAGTTAAGAGTATTCTGACTGATGTGATGGGGGTCCCTGAGGATCGTGTAACAGTAGAACCAACATCGAACGCTTATAGTTTCATGGGTAACTATAAGCGACCATTCCATACGATTGGTTGGTTGTGTCCTAAGTCAATTCCAATCGTTAGCAATAGTAAAACTGCTGGATCTGCGGGATATTTTTTCCACGAAACATTGCGTGGTTTCTACTTTAAGAGTATTGACAACATCTTCAAAGAGAAGACTACATTTGAGTACTCATACCAAGAGACTGCTGAGGCACTAGATCCTAATAATAATTTTAGGATCTCTGTGATGCCACAATGGAAGATCAACCATGATATCCTATCAAAGTTGAGAAGAGGACAGTATAAGTCTACAAACTGGTACTTTAATATTGTGTCTAAGGAACCTGAGTTTATTGACTATTCATTCCGTGATAGTATCAATAAACAGATGACACTATCAAATGAGGTTGAAAACATTCCACTAGGACTAGATGAGAAACCATCTAGGATTATGTTATCAACCCTTGACTTTGGTACACTTGCTACGAAAGGAGAGCTTGACACGCCACAAAACCAGGCTTATTATCAGGCACAGGGAGCTGCGAGATATGCTGCGTTGTTTTCCCAGTCACTGAATATTACAGTTCCCATGAACCTTGAGTTACATGTAGGTACTGTAATCAAGTGCAACTTTCCGAAAATAAATATGAGTAAATCTGATTATGGCACTGCTCCGGCATCGGGGTACTACATGATTAGAACATTGTCTCATAAGTTCACCTCTGAAGGTGATTTTACCGGTCTAACCCTAGTCAGAGATTCCTACACAAGACTAACATGAAAGACATCGAGACTCACATTGCCAAGGATAAAGAAATCCTTGACAATCCTAGCATTTCAGCTCAACAACGTCGCCACATTGAAGGCGAATTGAAAGAACTAGAGCTATATAAGGAACACAACCCAGAGGATCACCACGATCCAACACCTTTGGAATTGTACTGTGATGCCAACCCAGAAGCGGACGAGTGCCGCATTTACGAAGACTAAATGAGTACCCTAATCTGCAATCTCCCCAGTGAACATGTTTATGTTCGTAAAGAGTATTTGAGAGACCACCAAGACGGACATGGGGAGTTTGTGGAAGGCGTTTGGGTTACGGCAAAGTCCGTACCCGGACGTGCTTTTTATTTTGAGACATACTTGCCAGAGTATGCGGCAATGTATGATAAGTTGCCTATCAGTGCATTTGTATCCAGACCTGAACTACCTAGTCCCGATTTAGATTTGCCTAATCTACAGTTTTGGAACTGTATGGACTATGGGGTAACAGCAATTACCAAGCAAATCACGGGTTCTGCTGATTACGAGATATATACTAGAGATTTTGGAACTATTCCAGGTACATATATTTGTACCTTGGATAACTATCACAATGACCCAGATGTGATTGACTATAGCACTGCTGAAACTCCAGCAGAACATAAGTCACATAATCTGATTGAACTAGAGAATGGTCAATTTGCTTTGTATCCTAACAATAGGATGCGAATCTATGATAATAGTTTGACTCCAAAAGAACCTAAGATGCCTGACTTCAAGGTATCCACCAGAATCTATGAGGTTGAGTCTGGTCATAGACAAGATGGTCTAGGCGATCAATCTGAGTATTTCTGGAAGACTTCTAAAGAACGCGATGCTTGAGACACGCTTAAGTAAGATTGATTTTATCGGACAGGACGGGTTCCACTGGTTTGTGGGACAAGTCACTCCTGATCCTGCTTGGCGTAATTATTCTGAGGGAAATGGATATCGTGCTAAGGTAAGAATCCTTGGTAAACATCCACAAACTGCTGAAGTGCCCGATGCAGAATTGCCTTGGGCACATTTTGCTGTACCACCAAGTATGGGTACCGGGAAAGGATTCTCCGGTCACTCATTCTTTCTTCAAGGTGGGGAAATTGTAGTTGGATTCTTCCTTGATGGTGATGATGCACAGCAACCTATTGTTATTGGTGCACTATCAAGCGGTCAGAATGAAAAGAACTTCATCGCGTTTGATGATGCCATTGCTTCTGGTACAACCGGATTCTTGCCAGTAGAGGCAGACTACTCAAGGGATTATTCTAGGGTAGTAAGACGTGAAGATGGAGAAAGAACTGAGGATAATGGTATCCCAAACAACGATAATCGCACACCTGACGGCAAACCTAGTCAGCAGAATGCGATTGATGAAGAGAAAATCATAGTCTCAAAGGCAAGGAGTTGTAAGAAGTCTAAAGGATTTTTGTCAGATATTGCCAGGGCACTGGCATCCTTTGCAGAGATCATGCGTGGTCTACAAGAGTATAAGTCGGGTTATATTGATCCGGTTCTAGGTCAGATTAGAAATATCCCTGCATTGATATCTCAAACTGCTAGCATTGTTGCTGGTGCATTCTCTACAGGCATCAGACTTGCTCGTAAGTTTTTGTTCCAAGAGATCAACACAAAGGTACAGGCACTCATCAGTTTCCTAGTGCCTGATAGTCTACTCAAAGATATTGCAGTATCTAAGGCAATCGATACAATTTATTGTATCATTGAAAAACTTATTAAAGGTCTCAAAGGATTTGTTGAGAAGTTCCTTAATGAGTTGATTGGTAAAGTTGTCAACCTTCCTCTTTGTGCTGCTGAGGCATTTGTCGCTGGTTTGATTGCTGATGTTAATGATCAGATTCAAAAGGCAATCGGTCCTGCCATGGAGTCAATCAATGGTTTCCTAGGTGGTGCCATTGGTGCTTTCTCTGAGTTTATGAGTAAGGCAATGGGATATGTTCAGATTGGTCTTAACTTCCTGTCCTGTGATGGTGACATTTGTGAACCAGAACCATACGACTGGGCAACAAATTTCGGACCTGACCCAGAAAAGGTAGCAAACTTCAAGCGAAGTATCGATTTATCTGCTAAACTGGCTGGTGTTAACCGAGGCGTAAACGAGTACGTAAATGGATTATTTGACATCGACGAAGATGCTGCCGCTAATGTTGCTGCTGATGTTGGGAGTTGTAACGTTACTAGCCTTGTCTGTGGTCCCCCCCGCATTGAAATTTTTGGCGGCGGTGGGTTTGGTGCTGCTGCTTCGGCAGTTGTAAACACCCTGGGTCAGGTTGTTGGCGTAAATATGATTGGTGGAGGTTCTGGTTATGGAAGTAAACCGTTTGTTACTATCATCGATGATTGTGACAACGGTCGTGGTGCTACTGCTACTGCTGTCGTTAAGGATGGTAGAGTTACTAACATTATCGTTACCGAAGGTGGGGGTGGTTACTTAGGAGGCACTGAAGGTGTTTCTGATGACACTGGTATCGATGTTGTTGGTGAAATTGTAGGTATTGATATTATCAACACTGGAAAGGGTTATGATGCAGATAGCGTCATCGAAAGTGATTGTGGCACATTGAAACCCGAACTAGACCAGGAAGGTAGAATTGTTGGTGCTAGTGTTATCCAATCTGATATCGGATGTAAGGTCATTCCTAGACTGAAAATAAATAGTGCGACTGGATTTGGTGCGGTCATTCGCCCAGTAATGAGATTCCGTAAGCGTGAGGAGTATAGTCAAACTATTCCTCAGACTGCTGTCATCCGTGTCGTTGATTGTGTAAGTAGTTACTGATGGCATCACCACCACTAATTTTTAACCACCCGGAAGATGGATTTATCCGAGTTGGTATTGAGACTTCTGATAGAGTAACACGTAAATCACAAGTCCAGGTTGCTTCTGGTAACGGTGCTAGTTTACGTATTTTTAAAGATGGTGGGTGGGAACTACGTGCCACGGCTAATGACAAAGGTTCTAACCTTTTTCAGCGTGGAGAAGGTCCACTAAACATTTACTCTGACGGTGATATCAATATTAACTGTAAGGGTGAGTTTTCTGTAAAGGCAAAGAGCATTGCAATGGAGACTACCGATTCTGATGGTAGTGTTGTTGTCAATGCAAAGAAGAACATTCGCTTGGACGCTGACAACAACATCACAGTTCTTGGTACCAACATCGTAACAAAGGGTTCTGGCAAAATCCTAACTACATGTGACGGGATGCATGTTCTTGCCGGAAATCCTATCATTGTCTATGAGAAGAAAGCAAAGTTGATTCCAACAGGTATTGCAGACCTCGTAGATACACTACTAGAAAACGTACTGCTAAATTAATGGAAGCACCAGAAATCTCAGCACAGAAAATCTATATTGGTCCTAGTCTACCTATTAAGACCGACCAATCATTGTTGACACTTGACGGTGCCAATCCTTTTTCTGGTACATTAGCAGTATCTGGCACAGCATTTTTCGGTGCACCAACAAACATCGGATTTGCTCGTGGTGTAGTCAATATTGGTCCTGCTATTCCACCATTCAACCCAAGCATTCCAACTCTAGGACTGGATGTAACTGCTGGCACACAGCATACTGGTTACATGAACAATCTTGGTCTTAGTAACTTCTTTGGTGCTAGTAATAATACTGGTATTTGGAATGCTATTGGCATCAAAAACATGATTGGTATGTTCAGTCGTGTTGGAAAGGCAGTTGAGGTAGGTGGTAAGACAGCAGCAGAACCTAAGAATACTACAGCAGCACTAAAGCAAACGCTACCATCTCCGAATGGTGATCTCCTAGGATTTTGGAAGAATAACGGAACACCATTGAGCTTGCTTCATAGTCATTCTGATGCTAGACTGAAGACTAACGTACAACCTATCACCAGTGCCCTATCCAAAGTTCTAGCACTACAAGGTGTTACTTTTGAGTGGACACATTGGGATCAAAAGCGTACGTATCCTGGCACACAGATTGGATTTATCTCCCAGGAAGTAGAGAAAGTCGTACCAGAAGTCGTTATAGATAGTACGATTGACGGAAATGATGGCAACCGCATGGAGGTCAAGGGTGTCAAGTATGAAAACCTTGTAGCACTCCTAGTCGAAGCAATCAAAGAACAAAACACTCGAATTGAACATTTAGAATCATGCTTACAGCGTCTGGAAGAGTCCACGTAGACGGAATCATTGAGTTCCCTGAAGATTGGAAAGGTAAAATCGACGTAGACACGATCGCAATCCAACTGACTGCTATTGGCACTGCACAGGAGTTGTATGTTGCCAGCATTGAATGGGGTGCTCGTGCTGTAATCCGCAACGGTGGAGGCGGTGCCCTAGATGCATACTATACTGTGACAGTCAATGAACTGGCACCCCCGCCAGTGGAAATCCAGCAGAAACCTGCTAGAATGAGTAAGTCCACAACCAAAACGACCAAGGCATGAAAGTCGAAGAAACTGTCAATCTCGTAGAAGTTGATGTGATGAACCGCACGTTTGCTATGTACGGGGACCAAGGTTCTTCTGAGGAGATTCTTTGTGACACTATTGATCAGTTTCTGAGTGTCCTAAGTCTTGTCCGTGAAAATGATGATGCCACTGAGGTGGTATATGTCGAAAATTAGATGTCCGCTTTGCGGTCATCTCTGTGCTAATCGGATTGAATTCGGTTCACATATTCGTCGCTGTAAAGAAGCAGACGGTAAATTTAAGTTCAATCCAAAACATAAACAAAATCGTAAGAAAAAGCGTAGACGTAAATAATTACTATCCCACGCACCATACCCTTGGATAAGCACACCTTGGAGAATTGGCGTAAAGTTAAAGAAGCACTTGAAGCTGCCGGTAAAACCGACAGCTTTTTTTATGTCCGCTCTTTGGCAATACTAAAAGGTGAGAAAGATCCTTTGGATGTTACTCCAAATAAAACTGAGAGTTAGATCCTTGTAGGGCAGTAATTACTGCTTCTGCTTCTGAGATTTCTGTGTCGATCTGATCCATAGCATTATCATATCCATATTTTTGGAGTTGATATTCTGCTCTTGCTTCTTTTAGATCTTGTACGGAAGATATTACACCATCACGTTCTGCTCGTAAAGTAGTGATGGTGGATTCTGCTGTGCTGATGGATGTAGCATATCCAGGACATTCTGTTGAATCTAGTCCAAAGAAAGTTCCTAGACCTGTTGTTGTGATGCCAGTATAAGTTCCATAACCAACATTGCTGCTTGTGATAAGAGCATTTGATTCGGTGAATGGATTATCCCCAGAGAAAGACCAGTTATATCCTCTTACATCATCTCTGATAACACCAACAGATTGTTCTGTGTATGTGGTACAACCTACTTCAGTGGCACCTGTGTATAGGTTGAATATGAGGTTTTGTTGATCGTTGATTAGACCATTGATTCTAAGAACTTCAGTATCAAGTCCATTGATTGCTGGAGTGAATCTATTGATTACTACATCTAGGTTTTCAATACGTGCTAGGGTAGATCCGTCAGAATCTTTGATATCGTATCCTTTCTTTACTTCTTCTATTTCTGTTTTATTTTTTCTCTTCTGTTCAATCTTTAGTCTGTAAGAATCGATCAATGCATTAGTCTCAGGACCAATAGCCATGGTATAAATAGCATGAAGAGATGGTGTCAGTATTTATAGGCTATGCCGCTAAGCAGACTAGAGAATTTTCTTAAGAATGTAACTGGCAACGTCATTTACGTTAACCCAGAAGAGCTTGACGCAACTGACGATATCAGTAACACTGGTAACTCCAGAACACGTCCATTTAAGACGATCCAGCGTGCTCTGATTGAGGCGGCTAGATTCTCTTATCAGATTGGATCTAACAATGACCGATTTGATAAAACTTCTATTGTTGTGTCTCCAGGCACACATTATATTGATAACCGTCCAGGTCTAAGAATCAATACTTCTGGTTCTCTTACTGATGTCAATGGCACTGCTTCCACCATTGACCAGTTTGGTGTTGGTACAAACTTTGACATTCAAGATCCCAACAACGTACTCCACAAGTTTAACAGTATCCACGGTGGTGTAGTTCTACCTCGTGGTACTTCTATTGTCGGACAGGATCTAAGAAAGACAAAGATCAAACCTAAGTTTGTTCCACAACCAGATAATGACAACATCGATTACTCAGCAATTTTCCGTGTAACTGGTGGTTGTTTCTTCTTTGGTTTTAGTTTCTTTGATGGAGATCCAAATGATCGCGTATTCAGAGACTACACCTCAAACGTATATGCTCCAAATTATTCCCACCATAAACTATGGTGCTTTGAGTACGCTGATGGCGTAAACCCAGTAGATGGTCAAGGTGGAAACACTGACCTTGACATGTACTACCAGAAACTAACTCTGGCATATGGTACAAACTCTGGTCGTGCTCTACCAAACTATCCAAGTAACGATGACTTCCAGGCAACTGTAGATGAGTCTCGTATCGTTGGTGCTATCTCCCAGGTAGGTGATATCACAATTAGTGACATCTATTCTGGTTCTAATCCTACTGATTCTGTTGCAACACCTGTCGTTACTGTAGTAACTGCAACGGATCATGGATTTAATGTTGGCACACCAATTTTGATTACTGGTATTGATGATGCCGACTATGACGGTAGTTATATCGTAACTCAGGTTCTAAGTGATACTTCATTCACTTACTCTGTACCTACCACACCAACATCCACAGCAACACCAAATCTATCTGGTAAGACTCCTGCTGTTAAGATTGAAAGTGATACGGTAGGATCTGCATCACCTTATATCTTCAACTGCTCAATCCGTTCCGTTTATGGTATCAACGGCATGAATGCCGATGGTGCTAAGGCAACCGGATTTAAGTCCATGGTTGTTGCCCAGTTTACGGGTATTGCACTAAACAAGGACGACAACGCATACGTCAAGTATAATACAACCACTGGTGCTTGGGAAGATCAGGCAGCACTAGGTTCTGGTGTATCACTACACACAGATTCTCTTGCTAGGCACAAGCCTGAGTGGGAAAACTGTCACATCCGTGTTGCTAATAACAGCATCATTCAGGCAGTTTCTGTTTTTGCTATTGGATATGCTAAGCATTTCCTTGCAGAAACTGGTGGTGATATGTCTATCACCAACTCCAACTCGAACTTCGGTGCCAAGGCACTACAGGCAGATAAGCATAGATTTGAGGCATTCCTCAAAGACGACAAAGGATATATCACAGAGATTTCTGTTCCCCAACAGAATTTTGCCAAGGAAGTTAATATCAACTATCTACCACTTGACGTAGATACAACTGCTGGTCTATCTACAGATACTAAGATCTATCTGTATGATTATATTCAGAAGGACAATGTTCCTCCTCATACCAGTAATGGATTCTCCTTTGGTAATAAGATTGGAGAAACTATTGAGGTTGGTGTAGGTGATACAACCTTCGGTGCTACAGTGCTTATGCCTGTACCACAAACAGACCCAGATGAAAGAACATCTGGTCGCAAAGAGTTCTTCGTTGGTAGAACATCTGGTATCAGTTCTATCACCGGTAACACATTTACCCTACAATCCGACCACAAACTACTACCTGGTGAAAAGGTAAGAATTTATTCTGAAGATGGTGCTCTACCTGATGGTTTGGACTACAACCGTGATTACTATACAATCACAGCAGGTCTAAATGCTAACCAGATTCGTATTGCCACCACATTTAACAATGCGGTAGCTGGATCTGAGATTACAGGTATCAATAACCTAGGTGGTCAACTACGCATCGTTTCTACTGTAGTTGATAAGAAACCTGGTGATCCAGGACACCCAGTTCAGCATGATAGTTCTGGTTGGTTTGTTAACGTAGGTGCTGGCAATAGTTTGCACGCTGCCATTGTTTCTCAGCAGACTGATATTACACCTAAGACCAAGACTGCTTTCTATAAGAGAACTTATGATAACAGAACTGATCTTCAAAAGCGTTATGGTCTGAAGTATGTTATCCCACAGTCGGTAGCATATGCTTCTGCCCCAACTTCTGGTTTCAGTATTGCCGAGTCTTCTACTGTACCTGATGACACCAACTATCAGAACGATAATAATACTCTAACTTCTGAGACAGATCTCAGAACGAAGACTAACATCATCAACGCTTCTTGGTCTGGTAATGTTGGTGTTATTACTTGTGAATATCCTCATGGTCTGAAGTCTGGTCACATTGTTGAGATTAACAGACTTAAGTCTGGTAACAATACTGGAGGATCTGATAACTCTGGTTTCAATGGTATCTTCGAGGTATCTGGCATTAGTGATGCAACCACCTTCAGCGTTGGTCTAAACACTAACCCAGGTGGTATCACAACAATTACATCTGGCACACCATATACATTCCACGATCGCACTGTTGTTGGTTCTGGTAGAACTTTCTCACCATATTTTGTCAAGCGTGACTTTGCACCACTAAGTTATCAGATCCAGGATAGTGATGAGATCCAGGAGTATAAGTCTGGTGTACAAGATGGTATCTACGATCTAACTCTACGTGGTTATATCGCACAACCAACAGTATCTCCATTCTCTACCACATCGAACTACTTCGGACAGGACATTATTGATATTGTTCCTTTCGAAGATTTTGATAACCCAGTATATGATCCACAAGCAGCAGTATCTTATGCTGTGCGTGATGAGATTGGTAATGTAGAAACTAACGATCCATCTAGATCTATCACTAGAGAAGGACTTGATTCTTTCCTAGAAGAAGCAGGTATTGTTACACCTATCAGCACTGTCTCCCATAGTTCTGGTTCTTTCACAATCATCTGTGATAGAGAGCATGGATTCAATGCAGTTACTGGTATTCAAAGTATCACTGGTGGTACAAACCTTGGTACTGGTGGCGGTAGTGCTGAGTTCTATTATAATGTAAGACTTTCTGGTGGTACTGGTGAGGGTGCAACTGCCGATGTTACTGTTGCCGCTGCTGGTACGATCACAGCGGTCGAACTAAACCATCCAGGTTCTGGTTATAGTGTTAATGATATTCTAACCATTGAAGGTGTACCACGTTCTGCTACTGGCGACGATTGTACTGTAGGTGTTGCAAACATCTTCAATCCTGTTGGCGATGCTGTTCAAACTGTAGGTGTAGGGAGCACTGCATATAATGGCACAAGAAGAATCGAAAGCGTCACAAATAGTACCACATTCACAGTCTCCGGGTCGGCTGATGCTGGTTCGACCGGTGGATATGTTTACCACGTTGGTGTTACTACTGCGGTCACAGATATCAGCTATGATAAGACGAGTGGTATAGGAACAGTTCAACTTACTTCTGACATTGGTCTACGTCGTGGTGATTGTATCATCATTGATGGTTCTGATGCCTTCTACAACGGAAGACACTTTATTACAGATAGAGTAGGTTATGGTTCTTCTTTGTCGGTTGACTTTGGTAAGAACTCTGTAGTTCCATCATTCACTGCCAGCGGTGTTACCGCACATGGAACTGGCATTGAGATCAGAGGAAATGACCGCAGTGTGCCAATCTATGGTGGTCACACAACCAGATTGACTTCTGGTATTACAACTACATCAACTTCCATCAACCTTGCAGATAATGGCACGCTTCGCCGTGGTGACTTCCTATTGATTGAAGATGAGATCGTTATGATCTCTAACAAGAATATCAGCACCATGATTCGTGGTGTGATGGGAACAAATGCTACAAACCATGATGAAAATGTAGCAGTCAGAAGAATCAAAGTTATTCCTACTGAGAACAGAAGATATTCCGTTCTCCGTGCTTCCGGTCATACTTTTGAGTATGTTGGCTTCGGTCCTGGTAACTATTCTACTGCGATGCCGCAGGTACAGGATAGAACCAGGTCTGAGCGTGAAGAACTTGTAGCACAGTCATTGACATCCCGTGGTGGATTTATTGTCTACACTGGTATGAATGATCAGGGTGACTTCTACATTGGTAACCTCAAAGTTGATGCAGCATCTGGTTCTCTAACATTTGTTGGTGGTATCAGTGGAAGAAGCAGAGATAGTAGAGTTGGTGCTACTGTTCTACCACAGTCTGCTGTCTTCAATGATGTAACGGTCAATGCAAGTCTCCAGTCAAATGGTGACACCGAGGTCATTGATTTGCTGCTCAAGGGTAACAGATCTGGTGACATTGGTAAGAGTGTCTATGTTGGTATCAAGGATGGTGATACTACTCCAACCAGCAACATTGACAATATCCTGCTAAGAACATCCTATGCAATGGGTGGTTATCTTGGATGGGTTAGATCTTCTGGTGGTACTTGGGCTCGATTCGGTCCAATCTCCAAGGCAGGTGATAGTCAGCATTA